>UMCY01033336.1_pt1 | contig 12386 bp, 9 predicted proteins | sample 1964351 | NCBI WGS metagenome assembly UMCY01 (sample SAMEA4835980, study PRJEB28245) | human gut metagenome | biome: gut microbiome; material: fecal sample | place: Denmark | collected 2008 | reverse complement strand
GGAGTTCACAACTCTTTGCATAAGCAAGGCAAGCGTCTTTCACATCGGCAAAACCAAGCCCAAAATTATCGTTCAGAGTGTTTCGGCGTGCTCCATCCATCACAAAATAGCGGCTTCCCTGCTTGATGATGGCAATACCGTCGCCGGAAGTGATAGTGGTGGGCTCTTCCGCATATCCGTCGTCAGTCCAGCGGTCGATAATCGATGCCGTATCCTGTACAAAGCCTTTTCGGCAGGTGTAATAATCCGCGCCGTTGTAAGCTCGTTTCGTGATGCACTTGAGGATTGCGTCAATCAGAGCGTCCTTATCCTTGATTTTTACGCTGTACATCAGGTTACTTTTCACGTTCCAGACAACGCCATATGGAAGCCCCAGCGCAATCATAGAACACGCACACTGCAGAAAATGCTTGTGTGCCAGACTGCTGATGAACTTGATGCAGTAGACGGTGTTGTTCTTTACGACATCCGCAAGGCCCGAGGCATAAATCACTTTATGGTCATTAGTATGGATATCGATATCTCCGCGTGCCTGAACATACTCATCGGGAGTAAACACGGTGCCAAGCCGCATACTGAGCGACATTTTGGCTTTTGCGTTCACAAAAGGAGGCTTGACCTGTTTTACATACCGGCACTGATTCGTTTCAAGCGCCGTGAGCAGCAGAACCTTATCCTCGACCGTTGCGCCTTTTTTGATTTTCAAATACTGCATGTCCTTGTGTAGGTCCATATAATATGCAAGTGCATCATCAATGTCGTAGGAGTTGAAGAACCCTGCCTGCATATAGATGCTGATGCAGGGAGACAAGTCAATCATGGCATCCGCTGCCTGCACATCGATGGTCGTATTGTCATTGTGCTCAATCGGTGTGACTTCCAGCAGCTTATAGCAAGCATCCACATCTTCGATGAATTTGTGGTCGAACATCTCGGAGAACGAAAACGGATGCCGGAACACGCAATTCATTCCAGTCGGAGTCATCAGAGATTTATCGCTCAACGGGTGGTCATAGTTCACGAAGATAATCCGCTGCTTTCCTCGGCTTGCTGCGACACAAAACAGATTCCGAAGAATCTCATATCGTGACATCGGCTTGCTTGTGCGGGACGACCAGTATTCTTCAGTGAAATCGAACACGACACAGATAGGTCGCTCCATACCTTTGCTGCCATCAAATGTTGTGAAGATACCAACATCTGAGGAAGGTGCTACCGCCTTATCCCCGTCATTGTCCGCGATACTTGCATAGACGTGATGCTTGTCATAGAGGTTTCCGGGGCGATTTTCCAGGTCATTGAGCACCTTTGTCATAGCTCCGATTCGAGCGCCCAGACACAAAACATCTTTCGGGTTTTGTTTATTCAGAAACTCCGTCACCTCATCGACTGACATCTGTTCCACGATGCAGGAACCATTTACGCCGTTGATGGTCTTGCCCCAGATATTGCCGAGTCGTTCTGCCAAATCATGAGAAATACGGAAGCATTTCGTGAAAACCACCTGTTCATGGCGGCCGAGAAAATCCTGCATGAACTCCCAGACATCCAGCGCTGTATCATCGTAGATTTTCTGCTTCATATCGCCCACTGCGACGATTTGAAGACCCGGATTCTGAGAACGGATATATTTGAGCAGTTCTGCAATCTCGTCATTGATATCCTGATACTCGTCAATGATAAGAGTATCAATTGGCGGAATCGGAATTTTCTTTTCCAATACCATAGCGAGCTGTTCACCCTGCCCGCAATTTCGGATTCCATTTTTGTTCAGCAGCAGGCTTGCAAATCCATGATAGTTCTGAACCAGGACATTGCCATTCTTGATTTTGTCTTTGGCATCAAGTTTGAGTAATCGGTTGTAGGTCAAGTACAAAATACGCCGTTCTGGTGGATATGCATCGCAGAGTACGTTGATAGTCGATGTCTTTCCGCTGCCAATGCAGGCGTCACACAATACGTTTTTGCCCGACAATGCCAAATGTACGAATTCCTGCTGTTCGCTTGACAAGTCGTTCAGTGTCATAGCCAGATTCTCCTTAACAAACAAAAATGCCCCGGCAGCATCCAATTCAGATGCCGTCAGGGCACAATTTTTATCTTATTAGGATTATTATATCTGATTCGCACAGATGTGCAAGCGTTTCCCTCCCCCAAAAAAAGAAAGAAAGACCCCTACCGATTTTCGGTAAGGGTCTTTCTGCTATTACTACTGGAGTTCCCAAATCTCAACATTCAGATTCCAGGCTTTTGCTGCATCGTTGATGATGTCCAGAACCGTGTCCCAGTCGCCTCCGGCAAGGCCACAGCCTAAGCCATATGGCAGCCGGATGATTGCGCTCTGATTCTTTTGAGCACAGTCTCGGAAAAATGAGAACAGTGCAGTCGCCAATGCAGCGTAATTCGTTTGCCTTTCGCTCCGGCCATAGCCATCTTGGCCGAACAGGTTAACGATGTACAGCTTTGGCTCCACCAGAATTTCCTGATAAGTCCCAAGCTTGTTGCCATCACTGCCATAGCAAAGTCCCAGATAACGCCGATATACTACCGGCCATTGGCTGCGAATTTGAAGCGCGAGTCCGGCTCCCATTACGCCTTTGCAACTTACTTGCAGGCAAATGTAAGTTGGCTTACTCGCAGAAAGTCGTGAAAGAATATTGCCGTCGATAAATTTAATACCCATCTTACTTACCACCCTTTCCAAATTTCGAAGCATTCCCTGGATAGATGGTGTAGTCCGTGCCATAATCAACGTTATTGTCTCGGTATACGAGCTCTACATTCGACATGCTGGTATAAAAAACCTTGTCTCGATAACGACTATCGTTGATTTCAAATTTGATGTTTTGCCCGTTGTCCACGATTTCGTAGCTTACGAGAGCGGATACGGTCCAAATATTGTCGTAGCGAAAATGAATGTAATTGTATTCCGGTTCCGTATCAGCGCTTTCCGGTGTAGACAATATCTGGTTCGGGATATCTTCGAGTTCAGACATTGTGGTACTTGTCACAGTGCTGATTGCGTCCTCACAGCCAGCCAAAGGTAGAGCCAGGCAGCATAATGCCAAAGCAGTTCCAATGAATTTTTTCATGGTAATTTCCTCCGTTTGATTTATATTGTACGCAACTCGCACAAAAGAAAAAGCTACCCAACAGCCATAAAGCCACTGAGCAGCTCAATATAAACCCTATTTTGTGTTTGATATCTGTCGTACAAATCCGATTGTATAAGATTCGCACATCAGGTCAAGCCATGTCGGCAGCTACGCATCCTGGCACCTACGGTTCCAACGGCAAAAATCGCAGCTACGCAACAAATAAGCAAAAAGAAAAAGCCGCCCACCCGGTTAGAGGTGAACGGTTTACTGTTATACCGCTGGTTTGGCTTCGTACCAGTCGTTCTGGAGATTTTCAAACTCGTTGTTATCACTTACCAGCGATTGGAGTGCATTTTCTTTCGCAACGCTCTGGAATCGTTTAACATTTGCAGCAGTTCTTTTTCGCAAGGATTTTTCTCTTCTAGCCCGACTCTTTTCAAGTTTCACTTCTTTTGCCTTGAAATAATTTTTGATAGCGTTAAAATAGCCACTTGTTCCTTTTCTTAGTCCAGGTTCATCCGCTTCGTAAACAAGATACGGGACGCGTAACGTGTTTTTTGCAAATTCGGCTTTGGCCTCGTTTTTATTTGTGCCATAATCACCAACTGCAATGATTTTTTCTTCGTCTGATATGCAATAAGCAAAAGCTTCTTCAAACCCACAAAATGCTCTGTTTTGTTCAAATTTTACTCGGCATTGCCTTGCAAGGGCATCTAAACGCTGGATAAATACGTCTTTTCCAATTTCTTCATCCAAAATGTCATTCATTGCTTTTTCATAGCGAGCAACAATGTCTTTTTCATTTTCCTTGTAAGTCGAAACAATGAAAATCTTTTTGAAATGAGTTGTGGCAAATTTCCTTTTTATCTCATCGTGTCTTAATTGCTTTTCAAATTCGGCTTCATTTTCATGAAACATCGGGCAAAACTTAAAATGCTGTTCGCCTTGGTGCTCACCAAGAATTTGAACTTCATTATTGCGAGAGATACAAAGGTCAAAAAGCATTTCATTCACATCTTCACAGCCTTCAAAAGAACGTTGAGTTTCAACTCTGAATCCTTTACTTTCTGCAACTTTTCTAACAGCCTTTACTATCCGGTTTTCTTTTCCAGCAAAGCGCCGATAATCTTCGGCAAGCAAATGTTGCGATACTTCTTTATAAGCTTCACCATCTGTTGCTGCTTGCTTTTCCATAACGTTTTGGCATCCAACGGAAAAACATTCTCCCAGTGGCTTTCCAAACGTTTTATCTTCTTCGCTTACTTTTTCGAAAGTCAAAGTGTACGGGCCGTCCATTTCTTTATGTGTGCTTGGAAATATGCCACGTGCTAACACAGGAAACACCAGACCTTTGTCGTAAGCCCAATAATAATGATTTACTGTTATTTTTGTTTTCTCATTCGGATTAACCCATGTGTTTTTCATTTTTTATACTCCATATTTTTCAAAATACTCATTACGCATTATACTTGACCAGTCTTCCAATAACCTGCTCTCAACGCGGCGGCACAGCTTGTCGATATCTTCAGAAAAAACTGACTTTTTTCCATTTAACGTAGTAGGAATATGCGTTCTGCGTTCAGCGTTAATCGCTTTACGGTCATCGTGAAGTACCACATCTGTGTAAGCCTCTATAAGTTCGTCTACATAATTTTTGTTTATCACATCTTCCAAATTGAGACTTTTTCCGGACATAGTTTTCGCCTCATTCTTTTCTTTCAGTTCCTTTTGCATACTAAGCAAGTCCCTGTATACGTTTTTTGATGAAACCGACGTTACGCCAAACGGAACCAGCAAAACTTTGTCTTTGTTATATATTTCCTCACTTTCCATTCTTTTACCAGTTCCGAAGCTTGCTGCATACATAGCCCTTTCTTCAGCATATGTATCATAGCTTAAAAACGGTATTATTGTATAATCACTAATAACGGATACACTCGCGCAATATGTAGCGTCCCCACTGTATCCAGTGCCTTCTTTGACATTACCGAACAGTTCTATGTAGCTTGTATCGCGAATAATAACATCATAATTTTGACGGTACTTGTCAAAGGTATGGGAAACAAGGGCCATAAACCCCGTATTTTTTGCCTCGTTTAATGTAAGCGTAAATGGCTTTAGATGCATTACATGTACATCGGGAATAATTGTCTTATAAATTTCATTGTTTTTTGCTTTTGACCTCTGGACATTTACAACCTCTTCGTCTTTGAATATATATATGCCATACTGTAGTGTGAGCATTTGAAACAAATTCCAGTTATGGGACTCATCAACACAGAGAACTTTAAGCCCTAATTTCGCGAAATAGCCAGCAAGATTAAAAGCAATAGTGGTTTTTCCATCTCCACTTCCCCAGCCGGTAACAGTTACAATTTTACCCATGTGTTTCTTTTTTGCGTTGTTATTCATGACGTTTTTTCTCCTCTATATAAATATTTTTGTGCAAACATGACAGCCGCTCTTGATGTAATCTCCACAGCGAGTCGGTTACTATTGCAAAAATAAAAAGGACAACCTCGAAATGAGGCTGTCCTCGCAAAAGCGGAATGTTAAAAATGAATCACTAAGTGGTATCTTTGATACAATATCTATCATAGCCGTCTCGCACATGTTGTCAAACAAAAAAGACCCTACCCGCATTTTGCTGCGAGCAGGGTTTGCTTTTACACTGTTGTGTTTAGCCTTCAAGGTCGAAGGTGTAGCTGCCCTCTTTCATTGCAACAAGGCCCGTCAACTACCCCCACCTGAAGGAGGGGGCTTGTAGTCCCGCAGGACTCCAATCTTTTCCCACTCGACGGATTGTTAGGCACGGTTGCTGTCCGTGCGACCGAGTACAGCGGGCGTTCACCGCCGTTGCACAGCGGCATAGCTGGGGTGAGAATTGGATTATGCGGGATATAGTCCCAATAATCCTACATTGCGAATGTTTATAGCAGCGTTGTGGTCGCGGTTATGTGTTGTACCGCAGCCGCTGCATGTCCAGACACGGTCAGCCAGCGTAAGGTCATCTTTTATAAAACCGCAAGCACTGCAGGTTTTGCTGGACGGATACCACTTATCGATTTTGGCAAAGGTCTTTCCTTGCGATGTAAGCTTATACTCAAGCATCGTGCGGAACATACCGAAACCGTTATCGTTTGTGGATTTACCAAGCTTCAGAGAACCCGCCAAACCGCGCAGGTTGATATCTTCCACGAACACGGCATCATACTGCTTGGCTATCGCAGCACTTACCGTATGGCAGAAGTTCTTGCGCTGATTGGCTATATGTTCATGCAGAAGCTGAACTTTATGTAGTTGTTCGTTATAGTTGTGAGAACCTACTTTCATACGAGACAGCTTACGCTGCTCTTTTGCAAGTTTCTCTTCACTCTGACGATAGAATTGCGGATAGTTAGCAACTTTGCCGTTGCTGTCAACATAAAAGTCGTGAGAGGAATAATCCAAACCAAGAGACTTCTCTTTGGTGGGAACAACAGACTGGATATCTTTCTCGAATTCATACAACAGCGAAATGAAATATTTACCGCTGCGAGTACAGCTGACGGTGGCACCTTTCAGTATCCAACCAGCACCCGGTTGGCGATGTACTTTGACTTTTATATCACCAACCTTTGGCAAATGAACAAGATTGCCGACAACATAAACTGTGTCTTTGATTTCGCCGTCTTTATTTTGCACTTTTTGGTTATTTGTTGTATACGACATTCCGCTTTTGCGCTTGCTTTTTAATTTTGGAATGCCAACAGCTTTTGGGTTCTCTAAATGCCGTTTGTTTGCATCTTTCAAATCAAGCTGTGTGTTTGCAAGTGCAAGGCTGTCTACCTCTTTCAGAAAGGAAAACTCGGTTTTGTATTTAGCAGGGGTGGGAATAAAGAACGCCCCTGCTTCTTCCAAAAATCGTTGTGCATCCATCAGCATATGGTTCCAAACAAAGCGAACACAGCCAAAGGTTTTAGAAAGCAATACTTGCTGCTCAGGCGTAGGGTATGCACGATACATAATTGCTCTATTTAGCTTTTGCACTGGCATTGCTTATCACCACTTTCTATTACAAATGTACGCGATTCGCACGTTCCATCAACTTAAAGGTGTGGCAATTCATCCCCCACATGAATGAGGGGGAATTCTTGCCACGTTTTCTTAAAATCTCCTTTTTTTGTGTGTGGTAGTTTGTCTTTCAACATTTTCAATTGTACGCAATTCGCACACTGTAGCAATACAAATTTTCTTATATTGGCTTCGCGATTTCTTGTATTTGTCTCAGGACTTAACACAAATCAAGACCTATGAAAGGGCAAAATCCTACACAAATCAAGACCTTAACACACCCCAAAAACAACACAAATCAAGGATTTTGCTTCACCAATTCTTGCCGCCGTGTACACCGCACACCAGGCAAAATGCCTCGTCGATGCTTCTGCAGTTCATTGACCTGAACCCATGAGGGCCGGTGAGCATGTTCCCACATAAAACATAGGTTTCACTCATGCCCCGGCCGCTGACACTGATGACGTTTCCAAAGGCATGAACGGTTGAGCCATCTCGACACATTGCAAACATTATACTCATCTCGCTTTCAGTTTCATTTCTTTTCATTCTATGCGAATCGCACCACAAGTCAATTTAAGACCTTCTGGGGCATTCCATTTGGGTTGTTTCCCTCTTCTTTAGGCCGCTGCCTGCACAAAAAAGAAAAAGACCCACCCGCTTGTGGCAGGCAGGTCATAAGGCTGTTCATCTTTTTCGTCTGAGCTTATTGTGGCACGGACTGCCCAATACAAATAACGAGCGACAAATGCGTGAAAATGCACAAAAAACACATGCACACATTAAATTTGAACGCACGCGTGTATTTATCACGACCTTTATTTTGTAACATATTCCCTTTTTACTGCTCGGCTTCAGTTGTCGAATATATCTGCCATTTTTCTTGAATTCTTCAAAGGTGTAAACCCCGATGATGTGCTTATCTATCCAGCATTTCAACTGCATTTTACCGTTGTTCATAGGCTCGAAGTGCTCATTTGCAAAAGCGACCAGTATAGGTCCTGCCGAGTCGATGGTCAGGAACCGATAGCCAAAAGCCTCGTCTTTCATTGCTTCAGATTACGAATCTCGTACAAACGGTGAAGGGATGCAGATGTTGTATTTGTTTCCGTCTGTGCCGTCGAACATACCGCACGCATAGTATCTATATTTCACAATTTGCTCTCCCTTTTTTGCTATTTGTTCTTTAGATAATCTTTTGATATAAGCTGATTAAATCGTTTTGGGTCATACCAATAGCAGCCGATGCAAGGCGAAGTGTTTTCATCTCCTACAACCCACCCTTCTTTATACCCAAGTCGTCTTGCATCATATCTCTTTCCCGTTTTGATGCAATCTTTGCAATGTTGCCGTTTTGCGTCATTTGCAGCTTTAGACAATGGCTGAAAATCAACGTTTTTTTTGATTTTGAAGCTCTATGTTTGATAGCTCATCATATTTGCCATTCTTATGGTCTACTTCTATATTTGAACTTACATCAAGCACCACGCAACGCTGTTTTAGTATTTCAGCTCGAATATCTTGTCGAATGCTTCGATGTCTTTTTATAGAATTTATATTGGGTCCATCTAATCGAACAGCATATATTTTTCCACCTTTTTGTGGCCTCTTGATTTTATACCTTTTACCGAGGTAACTATTATCAGACCTTGCCCATTGGCACCCGTTACTACTTTCAAATCCTGGATGTAGATTTTTGAGTTCTGATATAGAAATTTCTTTTGAAAAGCATGACGTCGGGTCATCAGCATCATATTCTACGCCTGCATACATCTCAAAAAGCATTCCAAGTGTTTGAGGTGTTAAAGCAACAGTCTGGCATTCGCCTTTTACAAATCTAATAATTTCGTCTTGAGGTACTGAATTACTACTAATCATTTTCTGAATCTTTTTATTGATTTCTTTTGTTGTCATTATTTTATTGCCTCTTTCGCATTTATCCCTATGTCCTTTAGCCTTTTAATAGACTTTTTATAGTATTCTTTGGACAACTCACAGCCAATAAAATTACGGTCCTGATTGTATGCAGCCACTGCTGTCGTAGCAGAACCTGCAAAACAATCAAGAACCGTATCTTTTACGTTTGAATGTTTGATAATTAAATCTTCAATTAGTGCTATTGGCTTTTGCGTTGGATGAAACCGTCCTTTGTCATGACAAATTGGGTATTGATACGTTCCATTATCATACATGGAATGAAATGTCGGTTTTCCGCCCTTGACTGCTACAAGTGCAATTTCACGTGAATTTGTAAGGTAGTTAATTTTGCTATTTAACGGCACAGGATTTGTTTTTATCCATTCGATAAATCGCAATTGCTTAAAATTTGCTTTATCAAAGTAATCTTTCAAGGTTGTGAGTTTCCAAATGTCATAAAAGCAAATAAGTGTCCCACCATTTTTCAAAACCCTGTAAATTTCTCCAATAACTATATCTAGTCCTGCGAATTCACTATCCCAATTGCCAAAATCCATAGAAACTCTAAATCTATCAGTGTCTTTTCCTGTTGCACAGCCCGACTGAAAGTTGGTTTTTCGAGATACTTCATATGGTGGGTCAATAAGTGCCAAATCAATGGAGTCTGATTCGATGTCTTTTAGAAACGAAAAACAGCTTTCATTTACAAGCGTGATTGATACATTTTGCATAACTAGCTCCTAAATTTTCTTTCACAGTCTTATTTCAATAAAAAATCCCCACGCAGACATCTCAATCCGCATGGGGACCACAAAAGAAAGAGCCGCAGAAACATAATCTCTGCGGCTCACACTTATTTATCTTATATTTCCTATCATATCCAATTCGCACGGATGCACAAGGCAAAAATATGGCAAATCGTGGCAAAACTGTGGCATAGACAAGACGCACAGGGCACGTTCCGTCATGGGGTAGCAAAGGCTCGGAAATCAACCGCTTTGCCCAAATATGTCATCTCGTGTATTTTTTTGTTGTTTATTGTAAAATAGTGCTTGCTTTTTGGCGTGAGATGTGCTATTATAATTACAGAAGATGACAGTTTTGTACAGTAAATGACGCATCTGAAAGGAGTACACCATGATTTTTGTCGAACTCGCAACACCCGTGATTCTTTATAAGCAGCTGCCCGACATTGCCAAGAAGCTGAATGTGGATGCTGATTTTTTGAAAGGCTTTCTCACCAACGCCAGGTGTTATGTCGAGGATGCCGGAAAAGGTGAAGTGCTTGAGCTGGACAACTCGGCCGACACGATAACGAAAGTTGTCGCAGCCCATGAGAAGCGTTTCTATGGCGCGGAAGCCATTGTGGAATTCGCCAAGAGCAAAGGCGTGGATATTCCTGCACTGAACCATTTTGAACTTGGTGCAGATATCTCTGCCCATGCAACAAAAGACCAAGTTGCCAACATCACTGCATTGGCCGCACGAGTCGAGCGCCTCAATAATCGGTACAAGAGTCTTGCCCGGCTTGAAGCCCCGGACGTCATCCTGATGAACGAAGCAAGGATGGTGCGTGACGCAGTAGAGCAGCTGGAAGATAACAGCGGTACATACTCCCCGGCTCTTGACCAGAACGGGGTTGCCTATCAATCCTTGAAGGATATTGGGTATTCTCTTGTCACCGGTTGGGACAAGTCGGTACTTGAAAAGAACAGCAATAAGGATACGGAGGCCACCTTTCCCAAAGAGCCCGACTTTCAAAGGCTGGCATCGCTGGTTAAAAAAGCCATCGGAACCCGAACACAGGGTAAGTTTGCGTTTCAGGCAGGACTGACTCGTGGGTATATCAGCAGCCTCGTGAATGGCAACGCAAAAGCTCAGCCGACCGAAAATACCATCAAAAAAATTGCAAGCGCAACGGATGCTGTCACGGAGAACGAGCTTCGTATCGCCTGCGGGTATGAGCCCTTGCCTGACGACGGGAAAGACAAGCTCTCTATGCAGCGTGCAAGCATGTCTGATGACGCATGGCAGAAAGACAATGTGGATGCATTCCTCTCTTTTCTGAATGAAACGATTCCAATGTCCACTCCTCTTTCGTCCACTGAAATTCTTCAAGCTCTTTTCAAGAAAAAATACGGTGACAAGAACGACCAGATTCTGCTGGAAAAGGTCTCTGCCCCCGGCACCTATCGTGCGGAAGGTACGGCTGCTAATGTCATTCTACCTATTCGTCTTTGTTGGTTCAGCTTCAAGCGGATGCTGATGCAGACTCTCTATGTAGGACTTATCGGGCATTACAGCAAAAACGATGAGCTGTACATTACCGGATACATTTCTTCTGTGAAAGAGCTGCATGACGCGGTTCCGGCGCTGCGAGGCGGCATTGATGCGGCCTATGACGCGAGTCTGCCGGAGGGAATCGACATCATGAAGTTCCCGGTATTTTACACGGCTTCCAATGTTCAGGAAGCATACAAGCGGGTTCAGCAGAAAATCGTCTCCAAAATTGACGATTACTTTGCCAGCGAAGTGAAGGTTCGCGTTTCCGGCATCGGCTTTTATACCGATACTCTCTCGGATGAAAAGTTTGTGGAATTCATGCGCCTTCATAAAGCAGCGCTGACCGCTCCTTCTGCTCCTATCGAACTCCGGGACATCTATGAAAACGTTGTTGAACGTCACGGCCGCCCTGAGGATTTCCTTGTGGAAGACAGCGACTTTGACTGTAAGGCTTCCGTTATCGCCTATGCGATGAACAATGAGACGATTCTCTGTGCAGGGCAGGACATCTTTGACGGGATGCTGGGCAGCAAAGAAACCGATGCAGAAAATTGCTCTTGCGTTTCTGTCTCTGACAAAGAGTTTGCCCGTCTGCATTCCAAGTTTGGCCTCAAGAAAGAGGACGTTCTGGAAGCTATCAAGGCATACGCGCAGGAGCTCGGTCTGGAGTACGGCCCCGTCAACTATTTCATGATGTGTGACCCGAAATACGCAAATGACCTTGGCGAAGTTGTTCAGTGAGTTGTTCTGAATGCGGCAAGGTGATTCGCTGCCATAATGGATGAGGTGTTTCCTATGACACAAACCGATACCAATACCCGTATTACCGGCCTTGGCTTTTACTTGGATGAAATCGAAAAGCCGATATTTTGCATTTTTCTTGAGAATCATCGTCAGACTATAGATGCCATGAGCGCATCTGCTTCTGTTCGTGCATTTCTTGACCGTATATGTCTCGATAACGGCCGCATTAACTACGATGAGGCGGATAGGCTTTTGGCGAAAGATGAGGATTGTGCTTTGCTCGGTAAATGT
>UMCY01006113.1_pt1 | contig 12433 bp, 12 predicted proteins | sample 1964351 | NCBI WGS metagenome assembly UMCY01 (sample SAMEA4835980, study PRJEB28245) | human gut metagenome | biome: gut microbiome; material: fecal sample | place: Denmark | collected 2008 | reverse complement strand
TAGCCATAACAATCAGAATCCGCTTGGAGCCGCTCATAATCGCTTTTACAGCACGATTGATAGCAATGCGCTGATAATAGCGGGGCTTCTTTCCGGTAGAAGTCGTGTAATACGGATATGTATAAACATCGGCTTCTTCCTGCGTAAACTTTGACTCTTTCTGATAGCGCTGCCATAGTTCATCCGCCGTCGGAAAATCCTTAATTTTCATGGGCTTATTCAGACCGGAAATCATATCTTTTTCAATAAGGTCATCGCCATTGGTTGCGTAGGCAAACGGAACATCAAGAATATTTGCATATTCAACAGCCTGTGAGTATCCTTCATCCGCACTATGGTCAATCGCCTTGGCCTCAACAATAGCAAGCGGAATATTATCCCGATAAAGGAGCAAATAGTCCGCCTTTTTCGGCTTGCCACGATGAGCCATATTGTATTCATCTACGGAAATACGCCCATCAGTGAAGTAATATTCCATCAGGACCTTATCGACATCCTGCCAGCGTTCCGAAATGACCGGAGTAATGTGTCTGAGTTTTGTAGTTTCCTCATTTTTCTGCTGGTCAGGGTCAATCGATACGGGCATAATCAAGCGCTCCTTTCGTTAGAGTCTTTCTTCCAAGCTGTCACACAAAGGCAAGAGCTTGTCGAGTTTTTCTACGATGCGCTGCTGCTCAGCAAGAGGAGGCAATGGAACCATTGCTTTGTATAGCTTCTCGTCATTGATTGCCGGATAAGCTACTCCTTTTGCATTATCTGTTGCATTAGCATATTGGTCAAATGCCGGGGACAGCATGTAATATAAAAGATATTTGCTATTCACTCCTTTATAACATGTTAAAACAGCAAATCCTGTACTTGCTATTGGCTCAGCTCTAAAGTTTTTGTCAATAATACATGCGTTGTGTAAATAAGGGCGAACCGTTGAATAAAGAATATCACCAAGTCCAACAATTTTTCTTGCTCTTGAAGGTGCTTCTGCAGCAGGAATTATCGTTTCGTTATCATTTAGCCTTTGATGTATATTGTCGATAGACCCAATATCAATATAGGAAAATTCTTTAACTGGGGTCTTCTGGCCACGATTATATACAAGATTCCTAAGCCGATTCCATTTCCAATTATCAGGAATTTCAAATGGGATTTCATCATCCGCAATCGGTTCCAAGGCTTTCTGCTTTTTGATTTTCTTCTCAGCAACCAGCTTTCCCTTTTCAGCCTCGATAGATTTGAGCAGGTCTTCTGCATTCCCATCTTCCCGCAACTGTTCCGTCAACTTTCCCTGCATAGCAGCCTGTAAGAGCGCGGCTTTCATATCTCCGGGGAAGGCTTTGTGGAGAGCATTGAGTTCGTTCTTGACCTTTTCCAACTCATCAATTTTCGCCATCAATTCGTCTACGCGGGCAACGATGCGGTGTTGTTCGGCGAGGGGCGGAAGAGGAAAGCATGTGTTTTTTATTGCATCTAAAACCCAATTTTTGTTTCCAACACCTCTTGTATTATCCTGAGATTGTTGGTATACATATGGGCTCTTAAAGGCATAGACCAAATAATTGCCATCCAATAAATGGTGTACATATTTTAATAATGCTACACTAACGAATAGACTAAACTGTTCATTCGTGTTAACTATCACAGGGACTCCAGTTGTTCCAACTTTAGATATTAGAATATCTCCCTGCTCTGGGTCACATCGCGAATACAGCTCCTCGTGTTCGCTTTTTGTAATATACTTTATATCAGAAAAGGATAATTGCCCTGTTGATATATTTTTTACAGATATAAATGGGATACCATTTGTCACATATTTCGGCGTTTTGTGCGTTCCATCAGTGATTTTATAAAACACATCTGAGAATTTAACAATTAACCAGTTGTCGGGAATATCAAATGGGATTTCGTCATCCGAAATTGGCTCCAATGGCTTTTCCTTTTTGATTTTCTTTTCAGCAATCAGTTTGGCTTTTTCGGCTTGAATTTCTGCCAGTAAATCTCTGGCATTTCCATCTTCCGGAAGTTGCTCTGTCAACTTGCCTTGAATAGCAGCTAGGAGTACGGCCTGTCTCAGTTGTTCTGCAATGCCTGCCATTTAGACCCCTCCCAGCAATTTCTTGATTTCATCCAGTTTTTCATCCATCAGCTTATCCAACTCAGCACGGCGGCGGACAAAATTATCCATAGTTTCTTCCGGCGACAAGATAATCTTTTCCTCTGTCGGATAACCACAAAGGTCAAGATTGTACCCGCCAGCCACGATTTCATCTATAGTATATTTCTTTGCTTTGTAGGTGGTGGTCATAGCATCGTCTTCTTTTACATCAACGATTTCGTGCTTATCATCCCACCACTCACGAACACAATCGAAGTGCTTGTTTTCCATTGGCTTGGTTTTGCTGAAATGCTTATAGCCTTCCGGCATATCCAAGCGATAGAACCATACTTCCTGCGTGGATTCTCCCTTGTCGAAGAACAGCAAGTTCGTTGCGATGGAGGTATATGGTGCAAAGCAACTCTGCGGCAAACGAATAATGGTGTGCAGGTTGCATTCTCTCATCAGATACTTTTTGATGGCAACCTTTGCATTATCGTTGCCAAACAAGAATCCATCCGGCAGAACAATAACACCGCGACCACCTGCTTTAAGGCGCTTCACAGACAGGGCCACAAAAAGGTCAGCAGTTTCGGAAGAACGCAAATCAGCCGGAAAGCTCTTTATATCTTCATCCAAAGCAACGCCACCATAGGGAGGATTCAGAGCGCAGTAATCCACAAGGTCTTTTCCATGAAAATCATTGAGATTCTTTTCGGAAAGAGAATCACCATAGCGAATGTTCGGAAGTTCAATGCCATGCAGCAGCAGATTGGTGACATTCAGCTTGTAGGCCAGCGGCTTTAACTCACCACCACGAACTGCGGTTTGGAGTTTCTGCTGCATCTCAGTGTCACCGGGCTTGACCTGCTTCTGCATGTGGTCCAGAGCGGAAATCAGGAACCCACCTGTACCTGCAGCCCAGTCAGCCAGAACACCGCCAACCTGCGGGTCTACCTTTTCGATAGCAAAGTTGGTAATAGCGCGGTTGGTGTAGAATTCGCCCATCGTTCCTGCGCTCTGCAAACCACGAAGCAATCCTTCATACATATCGTTGAAGTCGTGTGCAGCACCGGAATCTTCAAGGTCAACTTCATTGAACAGATTCACGACATCACGGAGAAGATAGCCATTCTTCATATAGTTAGTGGCATCGCCCATGACATCTTTGACCAAAAGACTTCTGTTGTCAGTTTTATCGAACGGAATCTTCTGAACTTGCTTATGGCCTTTGGCAAATTTCATTTTGGCTTTGTCGGTGATTTCATTACCGTTCTCATCAATAGGCACATCAACGGTAATCGGATTTCCACCCAGAGCCGGAATCAGTTTGTTATTTACGAAGTCCAACAAGTCAGGGCCAGTCATCTGGTCTTTTACAGATGCTCCAACAGCCCAATCACGCCAACGATACCCCTTCGGAATAACAGGAACATAATTGTCATCAAGTTCTGCTTCTTCTTCCTTGTAATCGTAGACTTTCAAGAAAATGAGCCAAACAATCTGCGCCAGCCGTTGAGCATCGCCATCGACGCCGCTGTCTTTTCGCATAATATCCTGAAGTCTCTTAATCAAGCTTGCTAAACTCATGAAAATCCACTCCTTTTTTGAGGTCGGCAAACAGAGACTATCATCGCAGATGTGCCACCCCCGCGCAGCGCAGGAAGCAACCAGAACCCATCCTTACGGAGTTCTTCTCCGTATGGAAAGGGACGTCCCTTTCGCGCTGATTGTTATTTATGAAAATGTTTCTTGCTATTTTACATGGCAGCCATTTTGCCCAGGTTGCATCTATATTATTTGGTGCTTGCTTTTTATTGCTGTGCAGCTTCCAACAAGAATCTGGCCTTTTCCTGAACTGCATGTTCCAACATCTTGAGCCGCTCATCACCGAGATTATACCGACTATGCTTTTTGAACTTGAAAGTCAGCAAATGCCGCAGCTCCTGTTTCTGTTTTGGTCCCATAACATGACAAGCGACTTCATCGAAGTTTGCATACAGAGCTGGAGACAATGTCTTTTCCTGCTCGGAGAGATTGTTCAAGTCATCATCCATAACATAACAGTACAGAGATAACCCATTATCGAAGATGGGCGCAGGCTTTAGCAATTGATTTGTGTGGTTATCTACCAGGAAGCCGAAGTTACCAAGATGTCGGTCCGTATTTCGAATCACAGCATCCAGAACCAGCATATCTGCCAAGTCATCCTTCCAGCCATGAGCATCATACCAGGCAACAATTTGGGAAATCTTGGAGGTTTCAATAAGCGTGGATGCCGGAACGAAGGAAATATCTTTGCTCGTGAACAGCTCACAGGTGGAGCAAAGCATTCCTTTCCACTTGGAAAGTCCATAAGAGATATGGTCAATTCCCATTGCCTCAGCTACCTGTGCGGCATAGAACTCAGAGTAGGGTTCTTTGCCAGTATTGGCAAAACCGCTTGTCCCGCCCTTGTAAAGCAGAACTTTACCGTCTTTTCTACGCCATGCTTTTGGTAGCATACCATTCGTTGTGAATTCAGGAGAGGACCAGAATTTCGATGCAGGAGAACTGCCATAACCTGTAAAAGCAATTTGCGATAGCACTTGACTGAATCGATTGTCGAAAAGGTTTACCTGCGCGAAAGTCTTTGGGTCATCCGGATAAGTGACCCAATAGCAATCGGTTATGGAGAGTCCTTTGCAGATTTGTAGGATACCGATGAAATCATTCTCGCTCAAGCCATTTTTTGATAGGAAATTCTGAGCATAAGCTCTGTTTGCAGGAATCGTCCGGTGCCGCAGCCAACGGGTCAATGATTCGTTGGTGGACTTCATACCAAGGGGTAGGTACGTCGCTTTATCTTTGTTTGTTGAGGTAATGGCAACGTCAATACCGTCAATGGTTCGTTTGGCTGTAAAATGGAGCAGGATATCATCGAATTGTTTCAGCACCAAATCCATAAAGCACCCTCCTTTCACAAATAATTTATAGGAATATTATAGCATACAGCACCGTTTCTCTCAACGCTTGTTTTATCGGCACTCATCCGCCTTTATCTGTCTCAAACTCCAAAGTAATGGTATCCACGATACAAAAAGCCTGTGACCCGTATGGGGTTCCATCACGATAAGTAGAAAACGTATCACAGGAAAGTACTCCGCCTTCCAGATACACTTCTTTGACCGGCGTATGTCCTACCACTTGCAGATATTCGCCGCCGCGATACAAACGTTTTGCATTCTGATTTGGAGACAGCTGCGGGCGATACCAGATTGGAGAATCTGTTGCCCACATTGTTTCACAACTCATTTGGTTGATAGCTTTGACAGCCGCGAGAACATTTTTGCGGTTCTGTGGTGCTACCCGGAGCTGAACAAAGAGATTTGCAAGGCCGCCGTGCATGAAAAGTGTTTTGTCAATTTTGTGGATATATGCAAGCTGACTTTTCTTTGGCAAGGTATTTGTCAACTTTTTAATTTCTTGACACACCAGCCCTCTTTTTTCCGGATGGTATCCGGTTTCCGGTTTTCCCCAGATGTAGCTCAGGTCATGGTTCCCGTAGCACCAGAGAGTATCTGGATGTTCCTTGGCAAACGCGATTGCGGTTTCATAGGTCTCCAGATACTGCGCATCATCATGTACCCCGAAATCATCTGCCAGGTCCATGAGACAGACAGCTTTGTCTGCAATGCCTTTTTTCATGATGGTATCTGCCTGCGCAAACATCCAGGGTTTCAAATGGCAATCTGGAATGACTAAGACCTTCATGGCTCTTCACCTCTCTTTTTGGTGTTTACTATTTAGACTATATACAATTCGCACCGAACGTCGAGAATTCCGTTCTGGAGAATCATTGTGTTCGGCCGCCATGGTATCGTGCTGCCGGGCCAAGCTGAGCCACGCCAAATAATGTTGAATCGGAATTCAGTGAAATTGAATTCAACGTTTTTGAGAATACAAGAAGAGCCCCCGCCAAAGAGCGGAGGCTTGTTTTTGTGCAGCAAAGCTCAAAGTCATAGGGGTGCTTTTTCCAAACGCCAGGAAATCTCCCTCATGTTTTGTGCAAGGGCGCTTTTTCATCCGTTCTTCCCAAGCGGTCGGGCCTGAAGCAAGGCGCTCACATCGAAACTGGAGGCGTTGTACACCGTTATGCCGTGTTCCAGAGCGTATTTCACCATATATGCCGTGCCGCCGGTAGTCCTTGTGCAATAGGAGATACAATAAGCAGAGTAATCGACTAGATGTCGGTCTCTTAGAAGGTATACTCCCCTGCCTGGTTCTTTCGCAGCATATACTATTTTGTCTACCTGCTTGTCTATTTTCTCGGCATGCCGCTGCTGTTCTAAGCTCCATTTAGAACGGTATCCCTCAAAAGGCAAAACCTCAATAACGCGAATTCGGGGATGTGCTGCTTTCAACGAAACCAGCATATCCGCCATAAGAGTATCAAAACCTAAAGAACCGCCGATACCAAAGTAAGTGACTCCCTGCTGGATAAGTGGAATAAGCCGGTGTTCCACCCTGGCCAATATTTTGAGCTGCTCGCCCGGTGGGATATCCTTGTGCCCAACAAAGCAGCAGGTTTGCTCTCGGTATTTGCTATTCACCTTGTTTCTTCTCCTTTCGTTGCAAAATCACTTCGTCTGCTTGACACTGTTTGTGGTATAATTTTTACAACCAAAAAATGATGGAGGCTTTAGGTATGCTTGAGCTTACGAAAGAGCAAATACAACAACTTGTAGATACTATCGAGAGCAAGCAAGACTGTCATTGCAGTGTTTCCAACAGTATGCGTACTATTTGGATTACTTCTAGCGACGGGGAAAATGAGCTGCGTGTTGCTTTCCTTGGAAATTTTGCATTGGTTCTTTCTCGCGTTGAGTTTGCTCACAAACGTTGTGGTACGATGACAGCGATACTTTTTGCCTTAAAGAAAATCTGCGAAGAAAACGGCGTACACCGCATTATTATCCAATCTGTGTTGACGCCCGAAATGGAGTCATTCTGCTGCAAATCTGGTTGCAAGCCCGACCCAAACTCGACCATGGAAGTTGGTGGAGTCTTGACGGGCGATTATTTCTTCGATTTTTAGCAGGGGTCTCCGGCGGCAGCATTTTCCTTTGCTTCCACGAACCACCTGTCCTCCTCAAAGAACAGATATGTTTTGGCTCTTCCTATCTGGCAGGTATAGCGTACCCCAACGCCGCCGGTCTTTGAGTATTTACGCGGCAATACTTCTGAGATGCAGGTGATGTCAAATTTCTGACCTGTGTCCCAGATGACTGTCTGAGGTGTCAATATGCCTTCAGGAGAGAAATCGGCAATGACCTCGACATATTTCTTGGTTCTTTGTTCTGGCATAGCTTAGACGCTCCCTTGCAAATACCCATGTGGGTGAATCATATGGTCTCCCTTTGCATCACAATGAGAGAGAAAGCGGTCCTTGTACATGACAGCCCTTTGTACAGAATAGTATCCGAATCGATTGCGAACGCTGTCGATAGCCGATTCGAGCTTCTCTATCTCTTCCTGCTTTTCAGCGCTATACTCAAATGATATCTGGTTTGGTTCGGTATCTGGCCGCAGGTCAATGGCACGTACACCGACTGAGCGAAGATGCTCACTCCACCGATAATTCTTCTTGTACAGCTGGTAAGCTGCCTCCGCAATATCCTTTTCCTGCATCGTTGGCTGGCCGAGCTTGCACTGTCTCTCAAAAGAGAAAAGGCTGGAATCCCGGAGACTCACCTCTACGCCTCGGCATCGGAAATGATTTTCCCGGAGGCGGGCCGCAACACTTTCCGAAAGAAGATAAAGCACTATCCAGACATCCTCATCAGTTAGGAGGTCTCTTGGCGTGGTCCAACTGTTGCCAATGCTCTTGATAGGTGCTTGAGCTTCTCTGTCCTCGTATTTTGCTACCGTTCCTGTATCGAGACCATTCGCAAATCCCCATAACATGGGGCCAATTTTTCCAAGTTTCTCTTTCAGGAAGTTTGGATTGGCAGTTGCTAAATCCCCGATTGTATGAATGCAATAGTTTGACAGCTTTTTTCCCGTTCTGGACCCAACATACAAAAGGTCCGTGGCAGGCAGCGGGAACACGATATCTTTCCAGTTTGACCTTGATATAACGGTGGTGGCATCTGGCTTCTTGTAATCAGACCCCAACTTGGCAAAGACTTTATTCCAGCTCACTCCGATGGAACAGGTAATGCCCAGTTCATTCTTCACGGTATCAGAGATTTCCTTGGCTATCTTTTCCCCTGTCCCAAAAAGTGACTGGCTTGCGGTACAATCAAGCCATGCTTCATCTAAGCCAAACGGCTCGACCATGTCGGAATATTTGAGGAATATCTCTCTGGTGTATCCGCTGTATCGTGTATATAAATCATAATGAGCCGGAACAAAGATGATATCTCGGCAATGCTGCTGTGCTTCCCACAGAGCCATCCCGGTTTTGACTCCCATTCGCTTAGCCGGATACGAGGCGGTCAACACAATGCCATTTCGCCGTTCCGGGTCGCCGCATACCGCAATTGGTTTGCCTTGCAGCTTTGGGTTATAGGCCATCTCGACGCTTGCATAAAAGCAGTTCATATCGGCATGAAGAATGACTCTTTCGCTCGCCATGGTTGGCCTCCCCAGTCGGCTTTAACACCTAATAGTTGTTATTTGCTCTTTGTTGGTTGTTATCGGTTGTTATTAGTATAGCAAATACAACCGTAAGTTGCAATATGTGCGGATAAAATAGAATTTGGAAGTCCAATCAAATACACTACAGCTGGTAGTTATCGCCAGCGGTTGTATGGAACGGTTACTATTTTGTAATTCATGCATGAAATTGACGAATAAAGAAGGGCACACGCCCCATCTATAGCCGCAAGGTTTAGGTGGGGAGGTTCACGTATGGCAAGTAGTTGGCAAAAGAAAAAAGCCGCCCACCCGGTTAGGGCAGACGGCAGGATGTGCTATCTATATCAAACGCAAATTGCTTGTCTTTTTCGCTCAGCATTGCGGTGACCTTAGGCGCAGCCGTTGCCAAATCGTTTTCTCCAACAACCAGTTTACTGGGTCCTTTTTTGGTCTTAGTAACTTCCTTTACCTTTTCCTCATACGACATCTTAATGCCAAGAGTCGGAACAGATGCGCAAGCAGCGCAATTGCAGGTGTTGGCATGCATAACCTTCACAAAAGTATTCATAATTATCCTCTTTTCTCCTCGTAACATTCGAGGCTTGCAATAAAAAGCAGCCACCATCCCCCCTTGCAGGAAGATGATAGCTGCTACATTTATAAGCCAACTTCGTATTAGATGGCTTTTTTTATTATTCTTCAGTGGTTTTCTGACCGTGGTGAAGAGCACCACGGACAAATTGGTTCCAGCGAGCATGGTACAAAACGAACCCGTCTTCAAACTCCACCGTGATGTTGTTGACACCATGATAAGCGGTGCAGGTGGCTTTGCTGCCATCCTTCATCGTCATCGTGGTGCCAACAGATTTCGGAGAACCGTGCTCGTCCTTGCGAACTGCGTTGATGGCACGCCCCTGCAGTCTGCAATTGGGGCAGCAAGTAACACCAGACGCAATAGCCCGCGTCATGTTGTGGATGCTTGTCACAAACTCTTGTTTGCAATCGGGGCACACAAAAATGGCGCGTCTGGACGAACGAGCAGGAATTTCGCTGGGAGCGTAATCGTTCTTGCCGCTCCACATAGCAGCAGCTTTTGGATACATGGTCGCCAAATCGTTGACGCCGGAAACAGCCTTGCGACCTGCACAAACAGGGCAACCGGTATTGTCATGCAACAAAGAATTGACGACGTTGCAAACGAGAGCCTTAAACTCCTGTTTGCAGTCGGGGCAGACAAACCATGCCATTTTGTTGTTGCCTGCAGATATCTTACTGGGAGAGCAAGCGTTTTTGTCGCTCCACATGTTGGCTGCCGCAGGGCACTTTGTAGCTAAGTCATTGATTCCGGAAACCACTTTCAAACCACGACAAACGGGACAACCGGTACGATAACGCATCAAAGAATTGACAACATTGCAAATGGAAGACTCAAACTCTTGTCCGCAATCAGGGCATACAAAGACGGCCTTTTTGTGGCTGCCTGCAGGTGCTTCGCTGGGAGAGCAAGCGTTCTTGTTGCTCCACATGGCGGCTGCTTTCGGGTATTTGGTAGCCAAATCGTTGATGCCGGAAACAATCTTTTTACCTGCACAAACAGGGCAACCAGTGTTACCGTTCATTACCGAACGAACAACACTAAAGATTTTGCTTTCAAATTCCTGCCCACAGTCTGGGCAAACAAATGTGAACTTTCTTCTGCTTCCCGCAGCCACTTTACTGGGAGAGAAGGCGTTCTTGTCACTCCACATGGCAGCGACCTTAGGGCATTTGGTAGCCACGTCATTGATGCCGGGGATAACTTTATTGGAATTGGTAGTGTTGGTGTTGATGTTGGTGTTCATAGCGGTTTTCATAACAGACTCTCTTTCTCCTCGTATTTTCGAGGCTTGTAAAATAAAAATAGCAGCTATCATTTTTACGATAACTGCTTCATATATGAGCATACGGCGTGCAGCCGAATGTCATGCTGGAATTGGATAGAGTGGCTTACTGCTCATCGAGCAGGATTCCACCGTGCTTGGCGATGATGGCATCGACAACAGTGAGCGGCACATAGCCGTACACTCCGTCATCACCATATTCGTCGAGCAATGGCTCGGACGGAGACGGGAACCCGACTTCTACGCTCACGTAGCTCCCCTCGTCGTCCTTCTGGCAGTAGTGGTCTTCGGATGCCTGGATAGACATCTTAAAGCCATCTGCGCAGATTGCTTCGGGGCGGTTCTCGCGCATCGCCATCATAGCGGCAAATATGTTGCCGCTATTTTTGGCAATTTTCTCCTTCTTCAGGAGGTCGGTAACGCGGATGAATTCGGCAGTGTTCATAATGGTGTTCATAGCTTTCCTCGACTTTCTCCGCATTACGCGGTCTTGCAACAAAAAAGACAGGTCACCCGATTGGTGCCTGTCTGAATTTGTCAGATTATGAATGGTTGATGTCGGTTTATTATCTGTCGTACAACACTTATTGTATGCCGTTCGCAAGTTTCGTCAAACATTTTTTTCAAAAGAAAAAAGCCGCCCACCCGAAGGCAAACGGCTTGTAATTACTATTTTGTAATTCTTGTTTGCTTGCCGGGATATGCGAGCCAGATATAATAGGAGTTGTACAACAAATACTTCAATGTAGTATTTGTGCAAAAACTATCCAAACGAAGGAGAACGAAAGAACATGAGAAACAAAAACCTGACCGCTGCCGCTGCTGTGGCAACCGCTGCAGCCCTGATGCTTGCCGGATGCGCTACTCAGAAGCCTGCCGCTTCCTCTTCCGAAGCAGCTTCTACCGCCCCGGCTGAAAGTTCTGTGGTTGAGGAGACTACGCCGGAGGAAGCGACTTCCGAGGTTACTGATGTAGACGAAGCTGCTGCAGAGGACCTGCTGTTGAGCACCGAGACGATGCACTACAGTGCTGATGATGAAGATGGCGTTGTTACCGTCCATAAGTACGATGAGAACGGCAATGAGGTTTTCATGCGTGAAATCGACAAAGCAAGTGATATGGACACCGTTATCATCAAAGAGCTGGACGAGAACGGCAACGTCCTGAAAATGACCTCCTACCTCAATGGCGAGCAAAACTATCTGTACACTCAGGTTTTTAACGACCACGGGGACCTGATTGAACGCGATGATGAGGATGGCAATCCTTCCATCGTGTGCCAGTATACCTATGATGACAACGGACGGAAACTGAGCGAAGAGTCCTACACCGTAAGTGATGGTGAGCAGTATCTGAACTACTCCACCGCCTACACCTATGATGACACCCACGAGCTGCCTGTTACGGAGGTCATCACGAATGACAGTGGCGTTCAGACCACGACTCGTGACTTTGATACGATGGACGTCGATAGTCTGTATATCGAGACCGTCAGCGAAGATGGTGCAGATGACATTGTATATCACAAGCGCGTGAGCGACAACAAGACCACTTATTATTTTGGTCAGGGCAGTGAGGTCTCGACCGAATACGATGAGCATGGTAATATGACCAAACAGCAGGGCAAAGATGCTACGATGGGCAACTTCGAACAGACCTTCGAGAACACCTATGATGACAACGGCAATCTTGTCTCCATGAAGTCCACCTACAATGGTGATGATGGCTATTTCATTGACTACATCTACGCCGCTCTGAACGACGCAAGCTATAACGGCGAAGGCACACTGCTCTTTGACGCAGCAACGGATACCCCGTCTGCCGCCTGATGCTTTTCACGGCT
>UMCY01031223.1_pt1 | contig 12464 bp, 6 predicted proteins | sample 1964351 | NCBI WGS metagenome assembly UMCY01 (sample SAMEA4835980, study PRJEB28245) | human gut metagenome | biome: gut microbiome; material: fecal sample | place: Denmark | collected 2008 | reverse complement strand
CGTTTTCGTCCGAATGCAGGCGTTATCCAGTCATGGGATGCCGATAAAGGCTGGCAAGGAACACGGGGATGGAAATGTCCGGTGATTATTGATAATATGATGAATCTCGAACTCTTATTTGAAGCAACAGCCCTTTCCGGGGATTCTACTTTCTATAATATTGCAGTGAAACATGCTGATACAACAATGGCTCACCATTTCCGTCCGGACAACAGCTGCTACCATGTGGTAGATTACGACCCGGAGACAGGAGAAGTGCGTAAGAGACAAACTGCACAGGGATATGCCGACGAATCGGCTTGGGCTCGTGGACAAGCATGGGCTTTGTATGGATATACTACCTGTTATCGCTATACCAAAGATAAGAAATATCTCGACCAGGCACAAAAGGTCTATAATTTCATCTTTAATAATAAGAACTTGCCGGAAGACCTCGTGCCATATTGGGATTATGATGCTCCGAATATTCCGAACGAACCTCGCGATGCTTCTGCAGCAGCTTGTACAGCCTCTGCCCTTTACGAACTGGATGGCTACCTGCCGGGCAACCACTACAAGGAAACTGCTGATAAGATAATGGAAAGTTTAGGCTCACCTGCTTATCGTGCAAAGGTCGGAACAAACGGCAACTTTATCCTGATGCACTCCGTTGGCAGTATTCCTCACGGTCAGGAAATTGACGTTCCTTTGAACTATGCTGACTATTACTTCCTGGAAGGACTGATGCGTAAAAGAGATTTGGAAAAGAAATAAGAAATAGACAATGAACGGTAAACAGTGAACGGTGAATGCTTGGCGGATTCTGACGGAAAATGTTTACCGTTTATCATTCGCTACTTATTGTTTATAACTCTCTATTGACCGTTTGTCATTTACCTGTTTTAATCATTTATCATAAACTATCATGAATAAACCTATTAACCTTCTTGTAGGAGGATTGACGCTGTTTGCCGCACAAGGTTGCAAGGCTCCGAAACAAGTGTCCCAACAAGCGGAGCATCCTAATATAATCTATGTATTTCCCGATCAATACCGTAACCAGGCGATGGGCTTCTGGAGCCAGAACGGATTCCGGGATAAAGTAAACTTTGAAGGAGACCCCGTGCATACTCCTAATCTGGATGCCTTTGCACGTGAATCTATGGTCTTGTCGTCTGCGCAGAGTAACTGTCCGTTGAGCAGCCCCCATCGTGGAATGTTACTGACCGGTATGTATCCGAACAAAAGTGGTGTACCATTGAATTGCAACTCTACACGTCCGATCAGTTCCTTGCGCGAGGATGCGGAATGTATCGGCGATGTATTCAGCAAAGCAGGCTATGACTGTGCTTATTTTGGCAAACTTCATGCTGACTTCCCAACTCCGAACGATCCCGAACATCCGGGACAGTATGTGGAGGAAAAACGTCCGGCATGGGATGCTTATACACCGAAAGAACGCCGGCACGGTTTTAACTACTGGTATTCTTACGGAACATTTGATGAACACAAGAATCCGCATTACTGGGATACGGATGGTAAGAGACATGATCCGAAGGAATGGTCACCTTTGCATGAATCAGGCAAAGTCATTTCTTATCTGAAAAATGACGGTAACGTGCGTGATACCAAGAAACCTTTCTTTATAATGGTGGGTATGAATCCTCCTCATAGCCCGTATCGTTCTTTGAATGACTGTGAAGAGCAGGATTTCAATCTTTATAAAGATCAGCCTCTGGATAGTCTGCTGATTCGCCCGAATGTCGATTTGAAGATGAAGAAAGCGGAGTCCGCACGTTATTATTTCGCTTCCGTAACCGGAGTAGACCGTGCTTTCGGACAGATTTTGACGACATTGAAAGAGCTGGGATTGGATAAGAATACAGTCGTAATTTTTGCTTCCGACCATGGCGAGACGATGTGTAGCCAGCGCACTGATGATCCGAAGAATTCCCCTTATTCTGAATCCATGAATATTCCGTTTCTGGTTCGTTTTCCCGGTAAGATTCAGCCGCGGGTAGATGATTTATTGCTCTCTGCTCCTGATATTATGCCTACGGTGCTTGGCTTATGCGGGCTGGGTGATTCTATTCCGGCAGAAGTGCAGGGACGTAATTTTGCTCCTCTTTTCTTCGATGAAAAGGCTGAAATTGTTCGCCCTACAGGTGCACTGTATATTCAGAATGTAGACGGTGATAAAGATGAAAATGGATTGGTGCAGACTTACTTCCCTTCTTCAAGAGGTATCAAGACAGCTCAATATACATTGGCTTTATATATCGACCGTGATACGAAGCAATTGAAGAAAAGCCTCTTATTCGATGATGTAAAAGATCCATATCAGCTGCATAACTTGCCTTTGGAAGAAAATAAGGAGATTGTGGCAAAACTTTGCGGTGAAATGGGAGCTATGTTGAAAGAGATTAACGATCCTTGGTATACGGAAAAGATTCTGTCGGATCGGATCCCTTATTAGCGATTTATGTATTCTTATATAATCATTTAGGCACGGATTACACGGATTTCACGGTCTTTAGTGTTCTCATTGTTGCAAGGCAACCGCGTTCATCCGTGTAATCCATGCCTAAAAAACGAAAGCAATTCAGTAATGAAAGACAGTTGTTTTATAGTATTATTCCTTTTGGGAATTATTCCTTCAGCTTTCGCCCAACTCATCGGATTTGAAAAGGAAGTGCCCGAAACATTTAAAGTTTCCGGAAAGGGAGAAGTGAAAATCTCTTCTCTTTTTTACAAGGAGGGTGAAAGCAGTCTGGAATGGGACTTTCAGCCCGGTTCTACACTGGATGTTCAGATTGCTCCTTTATCGTTGAATACGAGAAACGAGAAGCAGTTCGGCATTACTTTGTGGATTTATAATGAGAAACCACAGCAGGATTCTATTCGTTTTGAGTTTCTGAATAAAGAGGGAGAAGTCTCTTATTGGTTCTCTTATCGTTTGCAGGCAGCAGGATGGCGGGCTTGCTGGATCTCTTTTGAGTATATGCAGGGCGACAAGAAAGATAAGAAGATCGTAGCCTATCGGCTGGTTGCCCCGCAACGGAAGGGACGTATCTTTCTTGACCGTCTCATTTTCCCGGAAAAGAAAATGAATCTTCGTACCACTCCCGACCAGCAGTTGCCTGCTAATAATGGGCTGTCTAATCGTGATTTGTGGCATTGGTGTCTGGTGTGGAAATGGGAACAACAGTCGTATGCTATTCCTCTGCCTTCTAAATTGACAAGCGAGCAAAAGAAGGAGCTGAAGACTATCGAACAACGTTTGACTGACTTTTTGGAAGTGAAAAAGGCTCCGCAAGGACCGATTAATGCTGCCTATAAAACGTTTGAGAAAGCGGCTATCAGTCCATCCATCGCCGGAACGGGATTTATAGGAACTCCTATTGTTGCTCCTGATGAACAGGACAAGAAGAAAGGGGAGATGTCATGGAATGATATTGAAACGATGCTTTCCGGTTTTGCCTATGATGCTTATTATAACCGGAACGAAACATCAAAGAAAAACTACTTTACTGTGTTCGACTATGCTATCGATCAGGGATTTGCCTATGGCAGCGGTATGGGTACCAATCATCATTATGGTTATCAGGTGCGTAAGATATATACGACTGCCTGGCTGATGCGTGATGCAATCTATAAACATCCTCATCGGGATGCTTATCTCTCCACACTGCGTTTTTGGGCGGCTCTGCAAGAAACCCGTCAGCCATGTTCTCCAACGCGTGACGAATTGTTGGATTCCTGGCATACGTTATTGATGGCGAAGTTTATTTCCGCTATGATGTTTCCCGATGCAAGGGAACAAGCGCAAGCTTTGAGCGGCTTGTCGCATTGGTTGTCTTCTTCTTTGCGTTATACTCCGGGAACGATCGGTGGTATAAAGGTAGACGGTACGACGTTCCATCATGGCGGTTTCTATCCGGGATATACTACTGGAGTACTTGCGACTGTAGGAGAATATATTGCATTTACCAATGGCACAAGTTTTGAGCTGACAGAAGATGCGCGCAAACACATGAAATCAGCCTTTATTGCTATGCGCAATTATTGTAATCTCTATGAATGGGGCATCGGAATCAGTGGCCGTCATCCTTTTGGAGGAAAGATGGGAAGCGATGATATCGAAGCATTTGCCAATATCGCTTTATCCGGCGATTTGTCCGGTCAGGGAAATACGTTTGATCGTGGTCTGGCTGCCGACTATTTGCGTCTGATACGCAATAGTGATACTCCGAATGCGCGTTTCTTCAAGAAGGAAGGTATTCAACCGGCACAGGCTCCACAGGGATTCTTCGTTTACAACTACGGTTCGGCGGGGATTTTCCGTCGTGCGGATTGGATGGTGACATTGAAAGGATATACCACTGATGTATGGGGGGCTGAAATTTATACGAAAGATAACCGTTACGGACGTTATCAGAGCTATGGTTCCGTGCAGATTATGGGGAAAGGAAGTCCCGTGTCACGTGCCGGAAGCGGCTTTGTGCAGGAGGGATGGGACTGGAATCGCTTGCCGGGTACAACGACCATTCATTTGCCTTTTGAGTTACTCGACAGTCCGCTGAAAGGAACAACTATGGCACACTCCAAAGAGAATTTTTCCGGAAGCAGTTCTTTGAATGGCCAAAATGGTATGTTTGCCATGAAGTTGTCAGAACGGGATTATGAGAACTTCACACCGGACTTTGTGGCCCGTAAATCTGTTTTCTGTTTTGATAACCGGATGGTTTGCCTGGGAACAGGTATCTCGAACTCTAATGCGGACTATCCTACGGAAACCACTCTTTTCCAGACAAAATACAATGGGAAGGAGCCCAAGGTGGGAGAGGATAACTATTGGCTTCATGATGGTTATGACAATTATTATCATGTAGTGGACGGAACCGTTCGTTCACAAGTGGCAGATCAAGAATCACGACATGAAAAGACACGTGAAGTAACCAAGGGGAAATTCTCTTCTGCCTGGATAGAACATGGTAAGGCTCCGAAAGACGGAACATACGAGTATATGGTGCTGATTCAGCCTTCGGCTTCCGAACTCGACGAGCTGCGTAAAACCTCTGTATACGAGGTGTTGCAACGCGATCAGACTGCTCACGTAGTCTTTGACAGGAAAACGGAGATTACGGCCTATGCTGCATTTGAAAACTACCATCCAGCCAGCGACAGAATATTCATCGCTATTCCGGCGGAAACGATGGTGATGGCAGGTAAAGAAGGAGAAGGGATGATTCGTATCAGTGTATGTGACCCTAATCTGAATATTGCGGAAAAGACTTATACGACGAAAGAACCGAGTCGCCCGATTACTAAAAAGGTATTGCTGAAAGGACGTTGGACATTGAAGAATCCACAGGAAAATGTGCGGTTGGAACAACAAGGTAATAACACGCAGTTGACAGTCGTCTGCCAGCATGGGCAGCCTGTTGAGATGGTAATGCAATCCGATTGATTTAGTTTTATAGAGAAATGATCGTAAAGAATAAGAGGTGCACATTTTGTGCACCTCTTGCTTTTTTCTTTCAACAATTTCTTTTCTACCATTTAGGATTCTGGTCTCCCTCCAATGCCGGATTCAGCTCCATAGCTGCCAATGGAATAGGACGCAGATTAAATTTAGAATCAATGTCACTGTTAATATCCGGATTGTGTGCTTTTGCATATTCAGAAAGTTTGCCGGTACGGGTCAGGTCAGCGAAGCGATGATATTCGCCGGCTAGTTCGCGGGCACGTTCATTCAGAATATAGTCAATATTCATTTCACTTGCAGTAGCTAAAGTTGCATTGGCACGATTGCGGACAATGTTAATGTATCGAGCGGCATTTGTTCCATCATTGAGTTTCACATATGCCTCGGCGGCAATTAAATTTGTTTCTGCCAGTCGAGCCAGATAAATGTCACGCATGGAAGAAGTAGTACTGAAATAAGTGCGTCCGTTCTCTGTATCATCAAATTTGCGGAAGGAAGCAACACCATACACGTCTTCTTTCATTTTTGTTTCATAACTGGTTTCATCTCCATTGATGTTGGTACCCATGGGAAGCATTTCCACTACTTGCGCATTAGCACGACTCGGTAGTGCTGCACGCCAGGCATCCACATTTTCTATTTCCCATGACGGGCAATAGTAGTAGGTGACAGCACTTGTGTTTTTATTGTCATCGTAATAATCCCAGTAACTTTGACGAAGTTCTGTCATAAATGTGCTTTCATAACGGATATCCAGATTGGGTGAGGAAGTATTGGTGTTAAAGACTTCATGCATCCACAAGGTAGGAGTCAATGTAGACGAAGTATATTTATGACCTTTTTCCTGTCCGTCCAGGTAATCGCAGAAATGAGCCTGTTGTTTGTTTCCGTCTGCTTTCGGGTCGTTGACAGTAGCAACATTGTAAACCACTGAGAAAAGGACTTCGGCATTACCTTCGCCTGCATTGCTGAATAAAGTCGGGAATGAAGTAGTCAGAGCTGCTCCCGCACCTGCTGCATTGGCAGCTGTGATAGCGTCACGATAGTCCTGGTCATTATTGGTAAGATATCCTCTTGATAGCAGGGCTTTAGCCAGGTAGTGGTAGGCGGCTTTCCGGTTGAAGCGGCCGTCTGTTGCACTTTCAGGCAAGTTGACAGAAGTGGATAATGCACCCATTTCGGAAATGATAAATCCATAAACATCCGTTGCCGAGCTGCGGGCAATACCTGTGATAGGAGTGGCGGAACGTTCCGTTATCATCGGCACGCCGCCGAATTGCTGTACCAGATTTAAATAGAACAAGGCACGCAGACCGCGAGCTTCATCGATACGACCGGCACGGCTTGCCTCTTTTTCACCCCAGTAAATAACTTCATTAGTCAAGGAAATGGCTTTGTAATGATTTGTATAAAAGGTCTGCACGTTCTCCTCTGCGGCAGAATAGGCATTGCTGTACAGATTACACGTCGGAACGGATGTACGGCCGGTAGCGAATAAATCTGTTCCTCCTTCAAAGAGCCACGGGTCACCGCCGTATATGGTACGCAATGAACTGTAAGCTGCATTCGACAGAGATTCAAAACCTTCGGCTGTTCCATAATAGTCGGCACCGGGAATGTCGGATTTCAAGTCTTGATTCAGGAAATCGGAGCAACCGGTAAACAGGGTTAGTAGTGCTGTAGCTGTAAGTATATATATATTTTTCATAATTGTAATGGTGATTAGAATTTAACATTAAGACCTATCTGGTAAGAAATGGAACTTGGGCCGCCTGTTCCGTCAAGTATAGCGGCATCTGCCCATTCCGGATCAAATCCTTTATAGTCTGTGAAAATGAACGGATTCAATACGTTGGCATATATACGCAAATGTTCGATACCGATCTTCTTGGTGAGTTGCTTGTCGAAAGTATATCCCAGCGTGATGTTCTTGATTTTCCAATAAGAAGCATCTACATAATTGTTTGACTTGAATTCAGTGTTCTTACCAGTGTACCAGCCATTGCCGCCACCATGATTGTAGTTGACATCGTTGAGCGGGTAGGGGTAGCTGCCTACGTGGGTTTGTCCGGCAACAACTGTGCGATCGGAAGTCAGGGAAGACGGATTGCTTCCATCCCATGTGTAGTTGAATACTGGTGCACCTTCCGGGATGTAGAAGTCCATTTTTAGTTTCGTACGGCCACGGTCGGAATAATCCGTGAATTCTTGCATAAACGGACTGTAGAGCGTGTGTCCTTGTTTGGTGTTTACAGACATGGAGAAATCCCAGTTCTTGTAAGAGAAAGACGTGGAAAGAGTACCTGTCCATTTGGGCATGGCCTGACCGATAATCTGGCGGTCGCTGTCGTCTATTTTACCATCCTTGTTGATGTCTTCGTAGGTCATGCAGCCCTCAAAATAGCCATACCATTCACTCTTGGTTTTCGTCACTCCGTCAATCGTTACTTTCTCATTGGCTGTTGCTTGTGTGCAGATGCCCGTTTGACGTAAGTCGTAAGCCACGTCGATGGGCTGTCCGATAAACCAACGTTCAGCACGCATATCTTCTTTTTTACCTTGCAGTTCGAGAATCTCATTCTTGTTTTTAGCAAATGTTGCGGTGACATCCCAATAAAAGTTTTTGGTCTGAAGCAAAACACCTTTCAACATAAGTTCGATACCACTGTTGCGGACTTTTCCGACATTGGCAGTCATTGTACCTGTGGGAGAACCTTGCTCAAGCAATAATTTCTGATCCATCAGCAGGTCTTTGGAGGTTTTGTTATACCAGTCGATAGTACCGGACAGGCGACCGTTGAAGAAACCGAAGTCCAGACCAAAGTTCAACTCAGTCGTTTTTTCCCAGCTCAATAACTCATTGATGACTTCGGGACCGTAACCCTTTCCAAAGCTGGAATAATAAAGCTGATTAGCTAGAAACATAGTTTCATAGTTGCCTACGGAAGCATTGTTGCCCGTTGCTCCGAAACTGCCACGAAGTTTCAGGTTGCTGATCCACGGAGCTTTGTCTTTGATAAATGATTCCTCACTGATGCGCCATGCCAAAGCTGCGGAAGGGAAACTTCCCCAGCGATGTCCGTCCTGAAATTTGGAAGAGCCATCCCAACGGGAAGAAATTGTCGCCAGATAACGTCCTTTATAAGCATAGTTCAAACGAAGCGCATAGGATAGCATGGTCGCCTTTCCGTAAGAACTCTCAATATCGCTGTAACTTTTGGCAGAGCCCATATTATACCATAATGTTTTCGGAGTGACTCCTTCGCCGGTTAAGGCGTATTTCTCTGCTTCTGTGCTGTATACGCTCAACAATGCCATGGCGTTAAAGCTATGGTCTTCCTTGACCGTCTTGACGTAATTCACCTGAGTGTCCCAAGTATAGGAGAAAGATTCATTGCGGGTGACGGTAGCCGAAGAAGTTCCGGTAGGGTTTGTTGAAGCATTATATGTGCTGGATTGTGCAGACGACAGTCCTCCGTAATATTCCCCTCTGCGACGGGTAGAGAACGTAGGAGAGAAGGTAGTCTTGATAATCACGTCATTGACCGGTTGATATTGGGCGTACATCGTTCCCAGCACACGATATCCTTTCGTCTTGTCCTCCGAATTCTGAGAGTCGATCAGCGGAGAAACGGAAGAAGAAAACCCGGCGGGGAAAGTAGAGCTGGAAGCCTGTCCCGGTGCTAAATCTTTGCCCGGGAGGTAGTTGACCTCACCGGTTTCTGTGTTATAAGGCAGCCAATATCCATTAGCGCGGAATGACTCTTGAACGGCACGTTTGGAACCGTAGTCATAATTGAAAGCGACTAGATTGGCTGTTGCCCCTACCTTGATATATTTATTGATTTTGCCGTCAATAGCCATTTTCACATTGAAGCGTTTCATACCATCGCCCATCACTCCGTCCTCCTGCTGATAGCCGGCTCCAAGGCGGTAGGATACTTTTTGTCCGGCGCCTGCAACTTGGATGAAGTGATTCTGCTGTGTCCCGTCCTTCAACATCAAATCACGCCAGTCTGTAAAATCTCTGTTGATGAACTGTTCGCGCATCTTAGTAGAAAGAGCATTTCCTTTGTCATTCCAGACAGAGGCAAGGTTACCCTCAGTCATTTCAAGTGGCAGACGACCATCCACAATTCCCGCATTCTTCACAGGAGAAGTATATTTCATATAACGATAATCCATCCATTCCACATCGTCCATGAATTCGGGCATGCGGGCTACTGTCTTATAGCCTACATAACCATCGTATGTAACGTTTACTTTCATTTCCGCCCCTACTTGAGCCGATTTAGTAGTAACGATGACTACACCGTTCGTGGCGCGTGAACCATAAATGGCTGTGGAGGAGGCGTCTTTCAATACATCTATTTTCTCTATATCCGACGGGTTCAAGAAATTGATATCATCACATACCACTCCATCTACTACGAATAAAGGACTTGTACTGCTACCTAATGTACTTTTACCACGAATGGAAATGCTGAAGCTTTCGCCTACACGGCTGGATGATTGGGAAATATCGACTCCGGGCACTTGTCCTTGCAAGGATTCCATGACGGTTGATGCACCTTTGCCGGTCAATTTTGCGTTGTCCACACTACTGATTGCTCCGGTCAAATCGGATTTTTTTTGCACACCGTAACCCACAACGACCACTTCATCAAGAGTCTGAAGGTCTTCCGTCAGCTTTACTGTTAGGTTTGTCTGGTCGGCAATTGTAATTGTTTGTGGAAGATAGCCGATAAACGAGATTTTGATTTTTGCACCTTTTGAAACGGCTGGCAAGGTAAATTTCCCATCAATGTCTGTGATTGTTCCGTTGGTTGTACCGATTTCTGTTACATTGGCCCCAATTACAGGTTCGCCGGTTGAATCGAGTACTGTACCTGTGATCTGACGGCCTTGTGCAAAGGCAATTAAACATAGCATGCTCAGAAAAAGAGTCACTGCTAATTTTCGGACTTGCGTTTTTAGATCCATAATTTTATGTTTTTATAGTTATTAAATAAGGTGTATAACAGGATAATTTATGCTGTTACGATATGCGAAATTAAAAATTATTTATAGTTGTAATGTGGAAAAATTAATCTTTGATGTGAATTTTTTAGTCAGTATGCTGGAATGATGCCTTTTGCAGCAGTATCTTTACAATAAAAAGAAGATAGCAGATCTTTTACAGACCTGCTATCTTCTTTTTATTGTAAAGCTTGGAAATATAAATATTACTTATTCAGTCTCCATTCGAAACCGTCTTTGGTATCTTTGATTTCAAATCCGAGTGCTGTCAGTGTGTTGCGGATCTCGTCGGAAGTAGCCCAGTCTTTGTTGGCTTTCGCTTTCATACGTTGTTCCAGTAGCATATCTACTACCTTGCCGTAAGCTGCTTCACGACCATCTGAAGAGCCTTTTTCTTCTTTCAATCCCATGATGTCGAAACTGAACAGATGGAATGTTTCTTTCAGGTCTTTCAGGTCTTCGGCGGAGATAGTGGCATTGCCGGCAATGATATTGTTAATGATGCGGGCGCCTTCGAAAAGCTGTGCGATGACAATCGGTGTATTCAAGTCGTCATTCATTGCTTCGTAGCATTTTGCACGTAGCTCTTTCACGTTGATTCCCTCTGAAGTTGCCGATGCGGGAGTTATCTTATCCAATGCGTCGATAGCTTCCATCAGACGTTGCAAGCCTTTTTCGGATGCTTGCAATGCCTCATTGCTGAAATCTACCGTACTGCGGTAATGAGCTTGCAGGATGAAGAAGCGGATCGTCATTGGTGTGTAGGCTTGTGCCAACAGCTTATGGGTACCGTTGAAGAATTCGTCCAGTGTGATGAAGTTGCCAAGTGATTTACCCATCTTTGTTCCATTGATGGTAATCATATTGTTGTGCATCCAGTAGTGAACCATGTCGTCCCCTTGCGAAGCTACCGATTGTGCGATTTCACATTCGTGGTGGGGGAAAATCAAGTCCATTCCTCCTCCGTGAATATCGAAGTGCTCACCCAGGTATTTGCGTCCCATAGCGGTACATTCGGCGTGCCATCCGGGGAAGCCGTCGCTCCATGGAGACGGCCAGCGCATGATATGTTCCGGTTGTGCCTTTTTCCAAAGGGCGAAGTCGGCAGGATTGCGTTTTTCGCTTTGTCCGTCGAGGTCACGGGTGGTATTTAATACATCGTCCAGATTACGTCCGGAAAGTTTTCCGTAGTGGTAATCCTTATTGTATTTGGCTACATCGAAGTAGACGGAGCCTTCGCTTTCATAGGCGTATCCGGCAGCCAAAATCTTCTGTACCAGTTGGATTTGTTCAATGATATGTCCTGAAGCATGTGGCTCAATGCTTGGAGAAAGTACATTCAACGCTTCCATTGCTTTATGATAGCGGTTCAGGAAATATTGAACAACTTCCATTGGCTCCAACTCTTCCAGACGTGCTTTTTTGGCGATTTTGTCTTCTCCGTCATCGGCATCGTGTTCCAGATGACCTACGTCGGTAATATTTCGTACGTAGCGTACTTTATATCCTAGGTGGGTGAGATAGCGGAATAACACATCAAAGGTTATAGCCGGGCGGGCGTGTCCTAAATGGGCATCTCCGTAAACAGTCGGTCCACACACATACATGCCTACATGAGGTGCATGAAGCGGTACAAACAACTCTTTCTTTCTATCTAAGGTGTTGTAAATGGTAAGTTGATGTTCCATAACATTTTATATTTGTTTTATTGGAATCGCAAAGTTAGTATAAAATCTGAATATGTGCCCTATCTTTAATCGGTTGATTTTAAGTGTTGGGTCGTTTTTGCTAGTAAGGTGATTTGTTTCCCGGTATGAAACTGACAGTTTCACACCGAGGAAACAATCGTTTCACTACGAGGAACCAAAGGTTTCTCACCGAGAAACTAAAACTCTGTCAGCATGTCAGTAAATGTTTGGCTATTGTTGATTACAAAACTTATTGATTGCTTCTGCTACACCGTCTTCTTCGTTACTTA
>UMCY01046812.1_pt1 | contig 12497 bp, 5 predicted proteins | sample 1964351 | NCBI WGS metagenome assembly UMCY01 (sample SAMEA4835980, study PRJEB28245) | human gut metagenome | biome: gut microbiome; material: fecal sample | place: Denmark | collected 2008 | reverse complement strand
CACATAGATAATCCTTTTTTTGCCAATATAGCAAGTGTTGTCATCCGTGAAGCACAACGTTATAATTATACTGTTATGCTTATCGATACTCTAGAAGATCCTGTTCAGGAAAATAAAGCTATCGATTCGCTTCTGTCACGTAAGATAGACGGAATTATTTTGGTTCCAACCGGAGAGAATCCTTCCAAACTGGAGGAAATTAGTACTAAAACTCCGATTGTTCTGATTGACCGTTATTTTGAGAAACATAATTTACCATATGTAGCTACTGATAATTATGTAGGAGCTTATCAAGCGACGAAATTATTATTAGAATCGGGACATAGTAAGATTCTCTGTATTCAGGGGCCGGATATCTCCATAACAACTAAGGAACGCGTGCGTGGTTATCTTGATGCGCTTCGTGAGGCTGGTTATCAGGATAATGTAATGATAAAAGGAAATGAATTTTCGATTCAAAATGGTTATATTGAAACCAAGTTGGCTTTGAACTCTACAACAAAACCAACCGCTATATTTGCGTTGAGTAGTACAATTCTTTTGGGAACGGTCAAAGCATTGAATGAGCATAAAGTGAGAATACCTCAAGACATGTCTATCATTTCATTTGATGATAACTTATATCTGGATTATCTGAATCCTCCCATTACGCGTATTGCCCAGTCATTGGAGAATATTGGCATTATTGCAGTGAAAATGTTGATGCAGAAGATTCTGGAAGAAACAGAACTTCATTCGGAGATTCTTTTGAAACCTAATATTATAAAACGGGATTCAATAAAAGTGTTAAGTGACAGAAAATAATATTCTCTATAATAGAAAAATCCGGCTTGATAATACTCAAACCTGATTTTTTATATATTAATATTGTCTTTATGCTGCTGGATACGGTACTTCACCACCGCTTTCGTTTCCGCCTTCTCCGTTACCTCCATTTCCATTGTCAGGTGTACTTGACACCATTGTCTTTTGACACCAACTATATGAATTTATAAGTATTAAGAGTTCTGGTGGAATCACTCATGCGTGAAGTGGAGGTTGCTCATTCTTTTTTAGGTAAAGACACTAATTGGTGTATTGAATGAGAACATACGATATATCCTTTTATTCTTGTTATTAAAAACTATATTCTCGAAGTGATTTCTTTTTTATCAGATAGGATTGATTTCCCGAAAATTCCTCATATAGTTTCAATTAATATTCATTAACTTATTTGCCGTAATACTTTTTAATATCTCTTGTGTATTAGCTAATAGATATCGAACTATAAACTTTAAAGACTAATATTATGGAAAAAGATTCTCCTTTTTCATCCACCGGCAGAAGGTGTATTGTAGCCCTAATGTGCATATTTGTCACAGCTCTTGTTTATGCACAGCAGCAAAAAATATCAGTTAGTATCAAAGAGCTTCCTCTTAAAGAAGCTATCAGTCAGATAGCAGAGAAGGCATCGATGAATGTAGCCTATAGCAAAGAATTTGTAGATACGAGTAGGAAAGTGTCATTGGAGGTGAAAAACACAGATGTAAACAAAGCATTAACTCTTTTGCTAAAAGGGACTAACATTGGGTTCCGTTTCTTGGATGACAGCATTTTATTTTATAATAAAGAATATCAAAATAAAAACACGTCCGAACCTGTTGATTCGCAAGAGAGTAAGAGAGAACTGTATGTGAAAGGTAAAGTTACTGATGAGAATGCGGAACCGATAATCGGAGCCACCGTGTCTGTAAAAGGATCGACTACGGGTACAATAACCGATATCAATGGTCAGTATTCCATCAAAGTACCCTATGGAAGTACACTTCGGTACTCATACGTCGGTTATCGTGAAGAAAGCATCATAGCGAAAGAAACGACAGTAAACGTAGTGATGAAAGAGAATGCTGTCAGCTTGGAAGACGTAGTAGTTGTGGGCTATGGCGTACAAAAGAAAGTAAACGTAACAGGTGCTGTATCTATGGTTAAAGCAGAGGCTATTGAGAACAGACCTATTACTAACGTAACTACGGGGTTACAAGGGTTATTGCCTGGAGTTAGCATCGTTTCTTCTTCGGGACAGCCGGGTGCTGTGCCCAGTATCAATATTCGTGGTACGGGAACCATCAACAGTAGTACAGCACCTTTGATCTTGATTGATGGGGTAGCTGGGGGAGACATCAATTTATTGAATCCTTCGGACATTGAAAGTGTATCAGTGCTGAAAGATGCCGCCTCATCAGCCATTTATGGAGCACGTGCCGCCAATGGTGTTATTCTTGTAACTACTAAAAAGGGAGAAAAGAAAGAACGGGTAGTATTCCAATATAACGGATATGCCGGATTTCAGACTCCCACAGCATTACCGGAGCTTGTTAACGGAAGGGAATACATGGAACTCTCCAATGAAGCCATGAGTGCTGCCGGATTTTCCAAACCTTATACACAAGAGGCTTTCGATAAATATGATTCGGGACTGTACCCCAATGAATATTCCAATACTGACTGGATTGACGAAATATACAAAAGCCGGGCTTTTCAGACGGGGCATAATGTGAGTGCACGGGGTGGAAGCGAGAAAACCGGATTTTTTATGTCGTATGGTTTCTTGGATCAGGATGGGCTGATTGTAGGTGACGGATATAGTTCCAAAAGACATAATGCGCGTATCAGTGTAAACACAGAAGTGTACAATCGTTTGAAACTGAATGGGCAGATGAGCTATGTCGATTTCTACAAGAAGGACTTAGGTTATAGCGGCACATCAGGGGTATTTCGCCTGTCACAGCGTATGTCTCCGCTACTTCCTGTCAAGTGGCAAATTCCTGACGAAAACGGCCGGATGGTAGATAGCGAGAATTGGTCGTACGGTTCGGTGCGTAACCCCTTGCAGGTAGCCTATGAGTCGGGAATGGAAGAACGGAAAACTCGTGTGCTCAATGGAATATTCAATGCAGATCTCAAAATTATAGACGGATTGAATGTCGGTATGCAGTATTCTGCTAATATATACACCCGCCAGGTGGATGAGTTTAACCCGAAGATGTTGTCTTATTACTCGGACGGTAGCCCGTTGAAAGCAAATGAAGATGCCAAGGACTATATTTCCCAAAGCCATCTCGACGTTATGACCCAAACGTTGCAATTCACCCTGAACTTTAATAAAACCATAGGACGCCACGAGTTGGGAGCGTTGTTGGGATTTTCGCAAGAGTGGGAAAACCGAAGCACATTGGGTGCTACGCGTGATAATGTGATGGTTGAAGATATTCACGTTATCAGCGCTGGAATGATTAATTTCATGAATAGCGGAACAAAAGATGAGTGGGCTTTGCGCTCTTACTTTGGTCGTGTCAACTATGCTTTTGACGGTAAATATCTGTTTGAAGCCAACCTGCGTGCTGACGGAACTTCAAGATTTGCCAAGGGCAATCGTTGGGGATATTTTCCATCGTTCTCGGCAGGATGGAACTTTTCACGTGAAAAATTCATGGAGTTTGCTACTTCGGTATTGAACTCGGGTAAGCTGCGTGCTTCCTGGGGTGAATTGGGAAATCAAAATATTCCCGGTAATTACTACCCCTACTTGTCACCTATCATTACCGAGGAGTCCTATCCTATCGGAGCTTCTAATACACCTGTTATGGGACTTTGGCAGAACAAAATAGGTAATCCCGATATCAAGTGGGAAACCATCCGCATGATTAATTTTGGAGTAGACCTTAGTTTTTTGAGTAATAGACTGAATGTGGACTTTGATTGGTATAAGAAAGAAAATATTGACGCGTTGGTTCGTCCCGATGTTCCGGCTATTGTCGGGGTCTCCAGCAGTAACGTAGGCTATGTCAATCTTGGTAAGATTGATGTCAAAGGATGGGAACTCAATTTGTCATGGCGTGATAAGATCGGAAATGTAAATTACAATCTCGGATTCAATTTGTCGGATGCCCGTAATAAGATCACCGATTTGGGCGGAACTCCGGAGTCCCTGACCAGTACGGCTTCCGGTTCGTATCGTCGGGTAGGTGATCCGATAGGTGCTTTCTATGGTTATCTTACGGATGGGTTGGCACAAGTGTATGATTTCGAATCGGTGAATACAACTACAGGTAAGTATCAGAAACCAAAGTTCCCTCTTGTTGCCTCACAAAATGGCATTGTACAGCCCGGAGATATTAAGTATCGGGACATCAGTGGTCCTGACGGTGCTCCCGACGGGGTGATTGATGACTACGACAAAGTGGTATTTGGCGAGAAAGAGCCCCATTACACCTATGCAATCAAGGGTGGTTTGGAATGGAAAGGTATAGACTTCAGTTTCTATTTGCAAGGTGTAGGTAAAGTTGCCGGTTACCTTGAGGATGAGGCGCGGCATGCGTTTATCAATGACTACTCGATCCCTAAAAAAGAACATCTTGACAGATGGACGCCTATGAATCCAAATGCTTCTTATCCCAGACTTTATCAGTCGCAGGAGCACAACAGGCTCTTCAGTGACTATTGGAAAGAAGATGCATCGTACTTGCGTCTGAAGAATATTCAGATAGGTTATCGTTTTCCTGTCCGGATGGTGGCACCTCTTGGCATTAATAGTCTTAGAGTATATGCTTCGGCAGATAACTTGTTTACTAAAACCAATTACTTCGGGGCTTATGATCCTGAAGTGAGGACCACCAGCGGAGATGTCTATCCGCAAGTAAAAACCTATGTTTTTGGATTATCAATAACATTCTAACCTATTAAACGACTATAAAGATGAAATACTCAAAATACTTTTTAATCATTGCTTTATTTGGTATAGTTACCTCATGTAGCGATTTCCTGGATAGAACGAACCCTAACGAGCCGGATAATGTAACATTCTGGGTAAATGAAGAGCAGCTTAAAAATGCTTTGCCACCCTGCTATGAAGCTTTACAAAAAGACTATCTCGTGAATTGGAGCGAATCGACGGCCGAAACAGTTATGTGGGGGAATATTACCAGTGGACTAAGTAAGGTTTCGGGAGGCAAGCACTCTTATACTGACGGTTTTCCTTTTACTACCTATTGGACAGGAGCGTATAGCTATATTTATCGCTGCAATAATTTTTTAGACAATTATAATAAAGCTCAAGTGGCTCAAAACAAAAAAGACGTTTATGCTGCAGAAGTAAAAACTATCCGGGCGCTTATGTACTTTTACCTCACGACATTTTGGGGAGATGTACCTTGGGTAGGAGAAGTCATCCAGCCCGAAGATGCATATATCGAACGTACTCCCAGAGAGAAAGTCATTGACCAACTTGTCGAGGATTTGAAATGGGCGGCAGAGCGTATGCCTGAAGAAAGGTATACAGGCGATAAACTGGGAAGACTTGACCGCTGGGGCGCTTTAGCCATATTGGCACGTATCGCCTTGCAGAACGAAAGGTGGGAACTGGCTGCAAAAACGAGTGAATATATCATCGAAAACAGTCCCTATGGCCTTTATGAATACGAAAAACTATTTCATCACGAAGGGGATGTCGAGAATGATCCGAAGAATATCGAAGCCATCGTATATAGCCTTTTTGTACCTGAAGTCCGTACACAAAGTCTGCCCAATGAAACTTGCAGTCCGACAGACTATATACGTCTCAATCCAACGAAGTCGTTGGTGGATGCTTATCTGTGTACAGACGGTAAACCGGCAAAAACCGGATTGGAATATTATAAAAAGATTGGTGTGCAGACCTCATCATTATACAAGTCACCTGAAGAGCATTATGCTGATTATTTCCAGAACAGGGATCCTAGAATGAAGATGACTTTATATGCTCCGGGTGACAAATGGCCGGGAGGAGATGACGGTGACCCTGATACAGATAAGGCCAACGAGATATTTAATCTACCTCGTTTTGCTTCATTACAAGATAATAATCGTGTGGGGGCAAATAGCCGTACAGGTTTCTATCTGAAAAAGTATAACGATATTGATTTGGCCGGCTCAAGTGTAGGTGGGCACGGTAATCTCAATGTCATCCGTTTTGCCGAAGTCTTGCTGATTTATGCGGAAGCCACTTTCGAACTACAAGGTAAGAAACTGACACAGACACAGGTTGATTACTCCATCAACAGACTTAGAGATCGTGTGAATATGCATCGTATGAACCTTGACGAACTTAGTGCATGGGGGATGGATCTCGAAACTGAATTGAGAAGAGAACGTCGTATTGAGTTGGCAGGTGAAGGTACAAGATATGCCGATGTGATGCGCTGGCGTGAAGGTGAACTTCGTTTTGGACGTGCCATCACCGGTCCCAGCCTGAAAGTATGTATGAACGATTTGGGTGCCAACCCATATCCCGATACCGGTGTAGATGAATTTGGCGATGTAATCTACGAAAAGTCTACCGCAGAAGGTGGAGCACGCTACTTCGACGCAACGAAACATTATTTGTGGCCCGTGCCTAATCCCGAACGTCAGAAAAATCCTCTGTTAGGACAAAATCCAGGATGGGAAAAGTAATCATAAAAAAATAGAAACCATGTATTCAATGAAGAAATATTTATTATTGTTTTTATGCCTGACTTTGGGCGTTGCCTATGCACAAGACACTCTACGAGTGCGGGTAATGACATATAATTTGAGATTTGGCGAACTGGCATCTTTAGAAGAACTTGCTCATCACATCAAATCCTTCAAACCTGATTTTGTGGCGCTTCAGGAAGTGGATAGCAAAACAGACCGTAAGCGTACCCCGCATCAGAAGGGGAAGGATTTTATATCCGAACTCGCCTATTATACGGGAATGTTTGGGCTTTACGGAAAAACGATTGATTATTCTACCGGTTATTACGGTATTGGAATGTTAAGTAAATATCCATATATTTCTGTTCAAAAGACAATGTTGCCCCATCCGGTCAAAGAACATGAGAGACGGGCTATGCTAGAGGGATTATTCGAAATGGGTAATGATACTATTGTTTTCACCTCTACGCATCTGGACGTTAACTCTCAAGAAACACGGGCGGAGCAAATAAAATTTATTACCGGGCATTTCAAAAATTATAAATATCCTGTAATTTTGGGAGGCGATTTCAATGCGCGTCACTACTCCGAGGCCATACGTGGTATGGATAGTTGGTTTGCCGCGAGTAACGATGATTTTGGAATGCCGGCATGGAAACCTGTGATTAAAATAGATTACTTGTTTGCTTACCCGCAAAAAGGATGGCGTGTGATTAGTACACAAACTGTCCGGTCGCTTTTGTCAGATCATTTACCGATTATTACGGAACTGGAATATGTGAAAGAAGCATCGAAAAAGAAATATTGATACTCACTTATAACATTTTGATTTTTTATGATACATACGATAATCAAGTATTTATTAATTTCAACAACGCTTTTTTTCTGCTCATGCCACAAGCCTAAGACGGATATTATCACCCCCGCCAAGCAGTTAATAGAACGTCAGATTGGGGAAAGAGCAAAGTCTATCCACTTTGAATATATCGAACCATCCGAAGGTAAAGATATATTTGAAGTGATAGCAAGCGACGGCAGGCTTACTTTAAGGGGAAGTAGCTCCGTTGCTATTTGTTACGCTTTTCATACGTACATGAAAGAAGCTTGTAAGAGCATGAAAACATGGAGCGGTGAACATCTAACATCAGTGATGCCGTGGCCCGATTATGAATTGTATGAACAAGTGTCCCCTTATGAGTTGCGTTACTTCCTGAATGTTTGTACATTCGGCTATACTACTCCTTACTGGGACTGGGAGCGTTGGGAAAAGGAAATTGACAGGATGGCTCTTTATGGTGTAAATATGCCCTTGGCTACAGTGGCCAGCGAAGCTATTGCTGAACGGGTGTGGCTGCGTATGGGATTGACCAAAGAAGAAATCCGTGAATTTTTCACAGCTCCTGCACATCTTCCTTGGCATCGCATGGGTAATCTGAACAAGTGGGACGGTCCCTTATCTGATGCCTGGCAACGTAACCAAATCGGCTTGCAGCACCAAATCCTGACCCGTATGCGCGAGTTGGGAATGCAGCCCATAGCACCTGCGTTTGCCGGTTTCGTGCCGGAAGGATTCGTACGGAAACATCCCGATACACAATTCCGGCATATGCGGTGGGGTGGTTTTGATGAACAGTATAATGCCTATGTACTGCCACCGGATTCGCCTTTCTTCCAAGAAATAGGTAAACTGTTTGTCGAAGAGTGGGAAAAAGAGTTTGGAGAAAATACTTATTACCTGTCGGACAGTTTTAACGAAATGGAACTACCTATAGATAAGGAAGATAAAGAAGCGAAATACAAGTTATTGGCCGAGTATGGAGAAACGATTTATAAATCAATTACAGCCGGAAACCCTGATGCCGTTTGGGTTACACAAGGATGGACATTTGGATATCAACATTCATTCTGGGATAAAGAATCGCTTAAAGCCTTGTTAAGCAATGTACCTGATGATAAAATGATTATCATTGATTTGGGCAATGATTATCCCAAATGGGTATGGAACACCGAACAGACATGGAAAGTACACGATGGGTTTTACGGAAAGAAATGGGTATTCAGCTATGTACCCAACTTCGGTGGGAAAAATACAATGACAGGAGATCTGGGCATGTATGCTAGTTCCTCGGTCAAAGCGTTACGTGCTGCAAATAAAGGTAACTTGATTGGGTTCGGTTCTGCCCCTGAAGGCCTCGAAAACAATGAGGTTGTTTACGAACTGTTAGCCGATATGGGGTGGACTTCAGACAGCATTGATCTGGACGATTGGATGAAGATATACTGTGAGGCCCGCTATGGGGGATATCCCGATGCTATGAAAGAAGCTTGGAAACTTTTTCGGAAAACAGCATATAGTTCTCTCTATTCATACCCCCGTTTTACCTGGCAAACCGTAGTACCCGATCAACGGCGGATCAGTAAAATCGACCTTAGTGATGATTACTTGCAGGCTATACTTTTGTATGCCAGTTGCGCTGACGAACTGAAAAACTCTGAATTATACAGAAACGACCTCATTGAGTTTGTTTCGTATTATGTAGCGGCTAAAGCTGAAAATTTTTATAAGCAGGCGCTGAAAGATGATTCGGAGAATCGTGTTCTCGCAGCGCAGCGTAATCTGCAACAAACTGTTGATTTGTTGATTGACGTTGACAGGCTGTTGGCTTCTCATCCTTTATATCGATTGGAAGAATGGGTGGAACTTGCACGTAATAGCGGAACAACTCTTCAGGAAAAAGATGCTTATGAAGCAAACGCTAAACGCTTGATTACAAGTTGGGGTGGTATTCAGGAAGATTATGCAGCCCGTTTCTGGAGCGGGTTGATTAAAGATTACTATATTCCTCGTATACAGCTCTATTTCACAAAAGACCGGAATAAAATTCGAGAATGGGAGGAACAATGGATTACATCTCCCTGGAGCAACAGTACAACTCCGTTTGATGACCCGGTCAAGGCTGCATTGGGTTTAATAGAGAAAACAAATAAGTGATAGCTTTTTATGAAAAAGATTGTATTGGCATTCGATTCGTTTAAAGGTTCGGTCAGCTCTTTTGAAATAGCGAAAGCTGCCGAAAAAGCGATTCAGGAGGAATTACCTGACTGTCAGATTATACGTTTTCCCATAGCTGATGGTGGCGAAGGGACTACGGAAGCCTTATGTTCTGCTCTTAGTGCTCAAACGGTGTCATGTCGGGTGCATGATCCATTCATGAAGCCAATCGATGTATCGTATGGTATCGCGAACAATGGTGCGATGGCTATTATCGAAATGGCTTCAGCCTGTGGTCTTCCATTGATTGATTCAAACCGGAGAAATCCAATGAAGACTACGACTTATGGAGTTGGAGAAATGGTTGCTGACGCATTAAAACGAGGGTGTCGGGAATTCATTATCGGGATTGGCGGAAGTGCAACAAATGATGCGGGAATGGGTATGCTGAAGGCTTTAGGGGCACGTTTTCTGGATAGAGAGAACAGTGAACTGGAACCTGTCGGCGAAAGTCTGATAAAAGTCCATCAAATAGATATTTCTCAATTAAATCCGGCATTGAAGGAGAGTAATTTTACGATCGCCTGTGATGTTAGTAATCCATTTTATGGAAAAGAAGGTGCGGCCTATGTATATGCTCCTCAAAAAGGGGCAACTATGCTGCAAGTGATAGAGTTGGACAATGGGTTGCGGCATTATGCACAGGTAATAAAGGAATATACAGATATGGATATATCGCAACTTCCCGGTGCCGGAGCAGCCGGAGGAATGGGAGGCGGTCTGCTTCCGTTTCTGAATGCAAAATTGCAATCCGGGATAGAAGTTATATTGAAAACGCTTCGTTTCGAAGAAGTCGTTCAACAGGCAGACTTGATACTGACTGGAGAGGGGAAACTGGATTGCCAGACTTGTATGGGAAAGGCGCTGGACGGAATCTTACGTGTCGGTGACAGATGTCAGGTTCCGGTGATAGCATTAGGAGGAGCGGTCGAAGCCGCCGAAGCACTTAATAGGATGGGTTTTACAGCCGTACTTCCTATCCAACCTTTCCCGGTAACACTTGAAGAGGCGATGCAACCGGAGTTTACGAAAGAAAATATAGAGAGAACGGTGCGACAGGTGGTGAGAATCATCAAACAATTTACTAAATAATACTCAATGACAGCGATAGGCGCATTAATCGGGCTTTTATTATCCATACTGTTAATCATAAGAAAGCTTTCTCCGACATACAGTCTGATTATCGGAGCGATAGTTGGAGGGTTGTTGGGAGGACTATCTTTAAATGAGACCGTAACGGTGATGACCGAAGGGGTGAAAGAGGTCACTCCGGCGGTATTGCGGATTCTGACGGCCGGAGTCTTATCAGGCATATTAATACAAACCGGAGCTACCACTGTCATCTCCAATGCAATTATACATAAAATGGGTGAGAAACGGGTATTTATGGCATTGGCACTCGCAACTATGTTACTTTGTACCGTAGGCGTATTTATTGATGTGGCTGTGATAACTGTTGCACCGGTGGCTCTTTCGATAGGTAAGCGTCTAAACCTGTCTCCATCCGTGTTGCTTATTGCTATGATCGGGGGAGGTAAGTGTGGAAATATCATATCACCTAACCCGAATACCATTATAGCAGCCGGAAATTTTAATGCAGATCTATCGGCTGTGATGTTTGCCAATATTTTACCGGCAGTGATCGGTTTGTTTTTCACTGTTTTTGTTATTGTCCGTCTAATGCCTCAAACAGTAAAAAACAAAAAGGTGGTGATACAAACTGTGAATAAAGAGGAAGAGAGAAATCTGCCGTCGCTAAGAGCCAGTCTGATTGCTCCTGTTGTTACGGTTGTTTTATTGGCATTACGCCCTATAGCAGGAATCAATATTGATCCTTTGATAGCTTTGCCGGTAGGTGGTTTGTGTGGCGCTATCTGTATGAGACAATGGAAAAATATTCTTCCAAGTATAGAGTATGGACTGCAGAAGATGTCTGTGGTAGCTATTCTGTTGATAGGAACTGGAACTATTGCCGGTATCATAAAGAACTCTTCTTTGAAAGACTGGATTCTTACAGGATTGGATCATGCTCATATTAGTGATGTGTTGATTGCTCCTATATCAGGCGCATTGATGTCAGCGGCTACGGCATCGACAACAGCCGGAGCGACACTGGCTTCTTCTTCGTTTGCTGAAACGATATTGGCTATAGGGATTTCTGCGGTTTGGGGGGCAGCTATGATTAATTCGGGGGCTACAGTTCTTGACCATTTGCCACATGGTTCGTTCTTTCATGCGACAGGAGGCGTATGCGAACTCAATTTTAAGGAACGTCTGAAGTTGATACCTTATGAATCGCTTATAGGAATAGTGCTAACTGCCGGAACGACTATTTTATATATAATAAGTAATTAAAAGAATAAAATATATGAATCCGAACAAACGGTTACTTTCGCTTGATGTACTTCGGGGTAATACTGTTGCCGGGATGATCTTGGTCAACAACACAGGAAAGTGTGGGTATAACTTTGCTGTGTTTACACATGCCAAGTGGGATGGCTTTTCGCCAGCCGATTTGGTATTTCCGATGTTTATGTTCCTGATGGGTATTTCGACCTACATCTCTTTGTGTAAGTATAACTTCCAGTGTCGACCGGCTATTGCTAAAATCATAAAAAGAAGTCTCTTATTAATATTTATAGGTCTGGTTATGGAGTGGTTCATTACATCAGTAGATAGTGGTAACTATTCTGATTTGAGCCAGCTCCGGTTAATGGGAGTGATGCAACGGCTTGGAATTTGTTATGGCATTACAGCCCTATTGGCTGTAACAATACCGCATAAGCGATTTATGCCATTAGCTATCATCTTGTTGGCTGTCTACTTTATTTTCCAGTTATTTGGAAACGGATTTGAGAAAAGTGCGGATAATATTGTCGGGATGATTGACTCGGCTATTTTAGGGTCTAATCACATGTATCTTCAGGGCCGTCAGTTTGTCGATCCGGAGGGGATATTTAGCACTATTCCCGCC
>UMCY01009256.1_pt1 | contig 12900 bp, 16 predicted proteins | sample 1964351 | NCBI WGS metagenome assembly UMCY01 (sample SAMEA4835980, study PRJEB28245) | human gut metagenome | biome: gut microbiome; material: fecal sample | place: Denmark | collected 2008 | reverse complement strand
ATATGGCTGCAGCGCCTCGGAGGAAAAACAACTGAGATGGCAGCTTTGTCTGGAAATAAAGCATATATTACTGCTTGCGAGAGAAATAAAATAAGAGGAGAAAAGCTTAAATATAATTTAGAAAAGCAGGGAGCTAGTATGGTAAATGTAATGTTAGAAGATGCTGGAAATTTGAGTGATTTCTTTTCTTTTGATAAAATTTTACTTGACGCACCTTGCAGTGGAAGTGGAACAGATAATGTTTTTAAGAGTAACTTTACTTTGGATTTGGTCCAAAAATCTAAAAAGACACAGGAAAGATTATTAAGAAAAGCCTTAAAAATTTTAAAACCTGGAGGAGAGATGGTTTATTCTACGTGTTCTATTTTGGTAAAGGAAAATGAAGAGGTTATAGAAAAGGTTTTAAAGGAGTTTAAGGCTAGTCTTGTGCCAGTTTATTTAAGCGGTGAGATTGAATGTTTACCAAGTAAGCTAAAAGAGGTAGCAGTAGTTGCTCCAAATGAATTATTTGAGGGATTTTTTGTAGCTAAAATTCGAAAAGAAAAATAATATATTATACTCAATAGGTTCTAAACTGAGGTCTGTTGGGTATTTTTTGTAATTTACAAAAAAATCTTGTAATTTTATTTCAATATGCTATAATGATAACTGTAAAATACAAATCACAAAAATACGAAAGGAGAAATAAGAATGTCAACAACAAAATTTGTTTTAAATGAAACATCATATTTTGGAAATGGCGCAAGAGAAGTACTTGCAGAAGAAATTACAAAGAGAGGATTTAAAAAAGTATTTTTAGTATCTGACAAATCTCTAGTAGAAGCAGGAGTTGCTGCAAAAGTAGAAGAAGAGCTAAAAAAAGCTAATATAGGATATACTTTATATTCAGAAATAAAACCAAATCCTACAATAAAAAATGTATTAGATGGAGTAGAAGCATGTAAACAATCAGGAGCAGACTTAATAGTTGCTGTTGGTGGTGGTTCAAGTATGGATACTGCAAAAGGAATATCAATAGTAATGACAAACCCAGATAGAAGTGATATTAGGTCATTAAATGGATTATCAAATACAGTTAACAAAGGTATGCCAGTTATTGCAATGCCAACAACTGCAGGAACTGCAGCAGAAGTTACAATCAACTATGTAATAACAGATGAAGAAAGAAAAATAAAAATGGTATGTGTAGACCCACATGATATTCCAATAATAGCTATTGTAGATACAGAACTTATGGCATCAATGCCAAAAGGTTTAGCTGCTGCAACAGGATTAGATGCTTTAACACATGCAGTTGAAGGGTATATTACAAAAGCACACAATTTAATGTCAGATATGTTCCATATGAAGGCCATAAAATTAATATTTGAAAATTTGCGCAAAGCGGTAAATGATAAAGATCCAGAAGCAATTGAAAAAATGGGATATGCTCAATATATAGCAGGAATGGGATTTTCAAACGTTGGACTAGGAATTGTTCACTCAATGGCTCACCAATTAGGTGCTGTATATGACACACCTCACGGAATTGCAAATGCAATGTTATTACCAACAGTTATGAGATTTAATGGAGAAAATCCAGAAACAGCTCAAAGATTTAGAGAAATTTTATGCGAAATTGGTAGACCAGATGCAGCTCACCTAAATGACCAAGATGTTATAAATACATTTGTATGGATGATTTCTGAATTATCTAAATCAGTTGGTGTAACTCAAAAAATTACTGATTATGGTGCAAAAGCAGAAGATTTTGAAATGCTTGCTGAAAAAGCTATGCAAGATCCTTGCAAACCAGGAAATCCTAGAGAGGTTTCAAAAGAAGAATTTGTTGAGTTGTTTAGAAGAGCAGCTGAATAGGATTTATAAAAAAATAGAGCTAGATATTTTTCGTATTTATCTAGCTTTATTTTTTTATTTTGCTCTTGGATAAGGTTTAACTTCATTTGTTAATCCTAATAAGTAATCAATGCTTGTATCAAACAATATTGACATTTTCTTTAATGTTTCAATTGGAATATTAATTTTGCCTAATTCATATTTACTATAGTTTGTTTGAGATATATTTAGAAATTCTGCAACGTCTTTTTGCTTCATTTCTCTGTCTTCTCTAATATCTTTTATTCTTAACATATTCTCACCTCAATATTATTATAAAAAAGTTATGAGATAACTATTGACATTTAGTTATAATTTAACTATAATATTTTCAAATAATGACAAATGAAAAGAGGAGAATAATGAAATATGAGAAGAAATGATGGAATTACATTAATTGCTTTAGTGGTTGTGATAATTGTTTTGATTATATTAGCCAATACTAGTTTATCAATGATATTAGGAAATAGCGGGATATTTAATCAGATAAATGATGCAAAGAAACAAACAGAATATACAACAGCAAAAGAAAAATTGACATTAAGCATAATGAATAATTTATCAGCAAATTCTAGTATAAATGTAGAACAATTAAAAAGAGAAATAGAAGTATACAATAATAAAGAACAGTTTCCATTAAAAGCCAAAATAGACGGCTATGACTTTATATTAACTGGAGATGGCAATATATATGATATAACTACATTAAATGATGCAACAAAGGAAAATATGTTATCAAAAACTACAAATTCAGCGATAGAAGATAAATACGGAAATATAATGATTATTCCATCAGGTTTTAAAATAGTAATTGATAATACAACAAGTTATCAAAAAGATTCTATTGATGTAACAAATGGAATCGTAATAGAAGATAAAGAGAAAAACCAATTTATTTGGATTCCGGTAGGAAAAATAAATAAAGAGTATGAAGAAAGTTGCATAACATTTAGTAGATATATTTTTGGAAGTTTTTGGAAAACATATATAGATAAAGATGGAAATATAATAAAAATAGATGATGCTGATAAAATTGGAACACCTATTGATATGGGGGATAGCGAAATTGAAAATAAATATTTAGAATTAGAAAATTCGTCTTATGGGAATACATCAAATAATGATATAAATTCATACAAAAAAAGTGTGTTAAATAATGGAGGATATTATTTTGGAAGATACGAAGCCAGAGATAGAAATGCTGTTATTCCTAGAAATTCAGGTTCTCCAAATAATAATAAGATAGCAGTAAATAAAGAGTTTTATGTATACAATTATATTAGTCAAAATGATGCTTTTAAGTTGAGCAGTCAAATGTATCAATCTAATAATTTTAAAAGTATATTGTTAAACAGTTATGCATGGGATACGGCTTTGTTATTTGTTCAGACTTTTGGTGATAAAAATCACGGCAGTATATACTCTGATTTGAGAGGTAAAGCATTATCTGAAATTTATAAAAATAAAGGGAATGAAGAAGATAAAATTTGTAATATATTTGATATGTGCGGAAATTATCTTGAATGGTCAACAGAAACATATTATGATGAGAATATCCCTTGCGTGTTAAGAGGTAGTAATGCGGGAAGTCAAGCTAACAAAACATCAACAAGGACAGCTGTACCGGCAACAAATGCAACTATTATCGATTGTTTTAGAATAATTTTGTATTTAAATTAGCTTTAACAAGCAAGTTCTAAAACTTGCTTGTTTTATTGATTCTGAAACTTAACCTTAGCAGCATCAATCTTATTTTGCTCAGCGACATCAGTCTTATACCAACCTTTTTCAGCCATCAAATTATAAATTTTATTTTGAATATCCAAAGAAGTATTTAAAGCATCTTTAAAAGCTGTATGAACCTCAGTTGTAGTAGACTCTAAAGCACCGTGAAGATACAAATCACAAACACCTTTAATAACTAACAATTCATCTTCCATTAATTCCTTATCTTCCATAACAATCTCTCCTTTATAATAAATTTAAAAACTTATTAGATAATTCAGCATGCTTATTTTCGAGTTCTTTCACATAAGAAGAAAGGTTAACATCTAATAATTTAGTTGATGTTTTATTACTATTATTCTTCATAAAATTTTCATGTGAAATAGCATCCTCAACATATAATAGCTCTTTGCTTGTCATAATAATCACCACCTAAATTAATTATGTACAAATAAAAATAAAATATACCATAGATTTTCACCAGAAAATATCATATAACGATAAAAAGATGTGAAAATTTCTGATTGGGGACGGTTCTTTTTCCGAAAAGAACCGTCCCCAATGCAAAAAAATCACAAAAGTATAGGCTCAATCTGTTCTCCATCCAAAGCATGTTCTACAGTTTTAACAATATACTCTGGGTCAAAAACAATAGATCTAGGTTTAGTAATAGGATTATCCTGTTTAAAAGGAACAAAATAGTAATTTTTACGATTAATAAGACTACCAATGCTTACCAAATTAGCACCAAGACCATTATTTGTAGAAGGTGCAATAACTACTGGCAAATTATTTCTTAAGTGCGACTTCACAGCCATTAAGGCCGGAGTATCTATAATATCACAGGCAAGTTTAGACATAGTATTTCCGCTTGCTGGTGCAACTATCATAATATCAGTTAAATGCTTAGGACCAATGGGTTCGGCATCTTGAATGGTATGAATAATGTCTTTTTCGGAGATTTTTTTTATTTCATCAATAAATCCGTTTGCTTTACCGAATTTAGTATCAAGTTCATAACTATTATAAGACATAATTGGGATAATATTAGCCCCAGCTTTTTTTAATTCTTTCATTTTAGGAATTGTTTTACTAAAAGTACAGAATGAGCCTGTAAGTACAAATCCAATTTTTTTACCTTTAACTTCCAAAATCCATCATAGCCTCCTTTCTAAAAAATATCTTTGTATATAATATGAATTTATGACAAAATTTTTGCGTGAAATTTGTAAAATTTTGTAAGTATCTTTTGGTTGCGAAAATTTGTATATTGTGATAGAATTTGATAAACATTAAATTGGGACCAAAAAGAACCGACCCTAATGGTCCCAAATTAACAAAGAAAGGAAAAAGACAAAATGGAAGAAAAATATACTTGGAATTTAACAGATATATTCAAAACAAAAGAAGAATTCGAGAAAGAAATAGAAAAATTAAATAAAATGTTAAATGAAATAAAAACATACCAAGGAAAATTATCTAATAGTTCAGAAAACATCTATCAATGTTATAGAAATTATGAAAAGGCATTAGAATATTATGAAAAAATATATGCATATGGAATGCTAAAGTTTCATTTAGATATGGCAAATAGTGAAAACATAAAATTATTTAAAAGGTGTGAGGGAATAGGAACAGAATTTGAGAAAACTACATCTTTTATAACACCTGAAATAACAGATATTGATACAGATTTATTGCTGAAATATTTAGATGAAAATAATGAACTTAAACGATATGAAAGATTAATAAAAGAAATAATTGAAAAAAAGGCACATATTTTATCAAAAGAAGAAGAAAATTTATTAGCAAATTACTCGGAAATCTTTAATAACAGTGAAAATACCTATGATATTTTAACAAATACAGAATTCAAATTTGGAAAAATAAAAGACGAAAATGGTAAAGAGCACGAGATGACAGATAGTAATTATACTATTTTCTTAAAAAGTAAAAATGAAAATGTAAGAAAGCAAGCATTTGATTTAATGTATAAAAAATATAAGGAATTTCTAAATACAATTGGAGAACTTTATATATCAAGAGTTAAACAAGATACAATAACCGCAAAATTACGTAAATATTCTTCATCATTGGAAAAAGCAGTAGAAAATGATGACTCAAATTTAAAGGTATATAATAGCTTAATTAATGCTGTACATAACGAAATGAGTGCCAATCACGAATTTATTAAATTGAAAAAAGAGTTATTAAAAAAGGACGAGATGCATATATATGATGTATATGTTAATCCAATTGAAGTTCAGGATGACGATATATCTTTTGATGATGCCAAAAATGAAGTTATAAGGGCATTGCAAGTTTTAGGGGAAGAATATATAAATAAATTAAATGAAGCATTCAGTAACAGATGGATAGATGTTTATCCAAATTCTAACAAGAGAGGTGGAGCCTACAGCATGGGAGTTTATGGAGTTCATCCTTTTGTTTTGGATAATTTTGTCGGTAAGAAAAGAGATGTTAGCACTATAGCTCACGAATTAGGTCATTCTATGCATTCATATTATTCGAATAAAACACAAAATGTAATTGATGCAAATTATACTATAATGGTAGCAGAAATTGCATCTACAACAAATGAAATTTTACTTGCTAAATATCAAATAAATAATGAAACAGATAAAAATAAAAAGGCAGAAATTATATATGAATTACTTGAGATGATAAGAGCAACGCTGTTTAGACAAGCTATGTTTGCTGAGTTTGAGAAAAATGTTCACGAAAAAATAGAAAATGAAAATGTTTTATCATCAGAAGATTTATCAGAAATTTACTATAAACTAAATGAAGAATATTTTGGAAAAGATTGTATAATAGACGAACAAATTAAATATGAATGGGCAAGAATACCACATTTCTATACACCGTTTTATGTCTATAAATACGCAACAGGAATATCTGCGGCAATAATTATAGCAACAAATATATTAGCTGGAAAAGAAGGGTATGTGGAAAAATATATAGATATGCTAAAACAAGGATGCACAAAAAAAGCAGTTGAATTACTAAAAATGGTGGATGTAGACTTAGAAGATATAAACACATATAAAGGAGCAATCGATTTTTACAGAGAATTAACAAAAGAACTAAAAAAACTAATTTAATTTGTAATAGGGGATAGTATATGGAACAAGTTTTAGAAAAAGAAGAAATTGAACAAAAAAATGAAACAATAAATGAAAAAAAACATATTAAAATACTGGGAATTACTTCTTGGAGATTATTTGCTTATTTTATAATATACAGTGTAATAGGTTTTATTGTAGAAACTTTATTTGGAATAGCAAAATATGGAACACTTGAAAGCAGACAGAGCTTCCTTTACGGACCATTTTGTGCAATATATGGTATTGGAGCAATTATAATGATTTTATTTTTGCAATACTTCAAAAAAAATTACAATACTCTGTTTGTTGGTGGATGTATAGTTGGTTCTATTACCGAATATTTAGTGAGTTGGATAGGGGAAATAATTTTACATCTAAAATGGTGGGATTATTCTAAAATGCCATTTAATATAAATGGCAGAATCTGCTTATTATATTCCATCTTTTGGGGCTTTTTAGGATTATATTTAATGATATCTGTAAACCCAAAAGTAGACAGGTTAATAAATTATATAAAAAGTAAAATCTCAACAAACATATTACAAATATTTGTTGTATTGTGCACAATATTTATGTTTGTTGATTGTGTATCAACTGCATTTGCTTTGCCATTTTTCACAATTAGAACTGTAAAAGAGAAGGGAATAGAGGTGAAAAATCAGGCTTATATAGATGAAGCTTACGAGGATATTTATAGTAATGAATTACTTGTTAAAATAATTAATAAATTTTTTAATAATGAAAAAATGCTTATGACATTTCCAAGACTTACAGTTGAAGATTCTAATGGAAATATTATTAGAGTTAGTGAATTATATCCAGAATTAAGAACTTATTATTGTAAGTTTGGTGGAGAAGAAAAATAATAGGACATTTTTCTGATTGGGGACGGTTCTTTTTCGGAAAAGGAACCGTCCCCAATCAGAAAAATTACAAATCAGCCAAAGGGTTTCTTTCAACCGCATTTCTAACCTGTTCATTACTTACATGAGTATAAATCTCAGTAGTAGAAATACTTTCGTGTCCCAAAAGCTCTTGCAAGGCTCTAATATCGACACCTCCATATTGATACATAAGAGTGGCTGCAGTATGACGCAATTTATGTACAGAATATTTTGCTGAATCAATACCAGCTAAACGTAATTCTTTATATATAATTTCTTGGACAGTACGTTTTCCAATTCTTTGACGTCTTTCACTTAAAAATAAAGCTTTTTCCGAATCTTTAGTGTCTTTTTTTACACCTGTTTTAGGTCTTACAGCTATGTAATCATTTATAGCTTTTATACAAGCTTTGTTTAAATATATTGTTCTTTCTTTATTACCTTTACCAATAACATTCATTTGACATTCTTCAAAATTGATATCTTTAATATTAATTCCTACAAGTTCCGATAAACGCATACCACAGTTTAAAAATAGGGTAGTAATAGCGTGGTCTCGTTCATTGTTTCTATTATCTTCATTATCAGACACTTCAAGCAATTTTTTGCTTTGCTCTAATGTTAAATACTTAGGAAGCCTCTTATCTAATTTTGGAGTTTCTAAATTTTGAGAAGGATTTATTTCTATTATATTTTTTACACACAAATAATTAAAAAATACTCGCAAACTCGATACTTTTCTTGACCTAGTTGAGGCCTTACTATTAAAATTTGTTGTTAAATATGCAAGAAAAGAATGCAAATCATCTAATTTTATCTTTTTTATTGTATCTAAAGAAACATCATCATAATCGATTTTATCTAATTCTGTTTCATTTGTTAAATGAAAATGCATTTTTATAAATTTTAAAAAAGTTGCTAAATCATAGTTATACTCTTTTACTGTATTTGGTGATTTATTTTGAATTGTTACCATATAATCTAAAAAACTATTTAAATAATCAGGATTTTTTTCTCGTGAAATCATTACTTTTTCCTCCGTTTCATTGATAAATGTATTATATATTTTGATAGTTTAAAAGTCAATTAATATTAACAAATATTTGTTTATATAAAAATAATATTTTGTATTGAAATATTTTGATTAATGTGGTAGCATAAAAACAAAATAGGAGGAACAATAAATGAAAAAGAAGAAAATAAATAAAAAACGTGTTTTGATTTTATTCTTAATAATTGCAATAATTATTGTATCAATAATAAAATTAAATAAAAAATCAAGCAAAAATGAAGATACTGAAATAGATGAACAAGCACAGACAACTGAACAAGTATCAAATGACAATAAGGCAAATGACAATCAAAATAAAGAAGATGAAAATTTTGTATTAGAACAAAAATTGCAAACAGGGAAAAAATTAAGTGAAGATGGTTTACCAGTACTTATGTACCATTTTTTCTATGATAAATCAAAAGATTCGGGAAAAGATGGAAATTGGATAGAAATATCAAATTTTGAGGAACAAATGAAATATTTAGCAGAAAATGACTTTTATTTTCCGACTTGGGAACAAGTAGAAAATTATATTGATGGAAAACAAGAATTACCTGAAAAAAGCATTGTCATAACAGTTGATGATGGAGATCCATCATTTTTCGAGCTTGCAGTACCAATTATTCAAAAATATAAAATTCCTACAACGTCTTTTGTAATAACATATTGGTATGGAAATAGGGCAAATGATAAGCAAGATTATGTAAGTTACCAATCTCATTCTTATGATATGCATAAAGCTGGAAGTAATGGCAAGGGCGTAATGCTTTCTTGGGATTATGATAAAATAAAAGATGATATTTTACTATCAAGAGATGTATTAGGTGGAGCAAATATTTTTTGCTATCCTTTTGGGCAGTATAATGATTTAGATATTAAAGTATTAAAAGAAAATGGATACAAATTAGCTTTTACAACTAAGGGCGGAAGAGTTAAAAATGGGAGCTCTAAATATGAATTGCCTAGGGTTAGAATTTCGGGGAATACAAGTATTTCGGAATTTATGAAAAAAGTTGAATAATATTTCATTATATATCGAAATATTTAATTCATTGTTATATAACTGAAGATGGAAAATGTATAAAAATGATGTTGTAAGATTACAATGTGTATTTTAACACATAACATTGCACAAAATCAAAGTAATACGACCAACTTGGAGCATTGAAAAATGCAAAAATTTAAAATATATCTTGTATAGTTTATAATAAAAGTGTTATACTATAGTTGAACGATTGAAGATGGATGTAAGTAGTATGAATGAGAATGAATCAATATAATAGTAAAGGTGATATGGATATAATTATAAAATATATTGAAAAAAATGGTTCTATAACAAGGATTAATGCTCAAGCACTAATTAATAAAGAAAAGACAACTACCTCAACAATATTAAATAAATTAGTTGAAAATGGTGTTTTGTTTAAAATCGGAAACGGGCCAAGTACAAGATATAAAATAAATAAATAATAACTTAAAAGTGAACTTCGCTTTATTAATATGTAGGAATAAAAAATGGCTGACAATAAAAAATAGTAATTTTTTGAGGAGATTAAGTTATGGAAGATAAACAAATATTACTTGATAATATAAGTAAAGTGCATACTACTGAAATGGGTATTGATAGAATTATAAAAAACCTAAAATTAAATACAAATGATGTAGTAGAATATTGTAAAAGTAAAGTTTTAGATAAGAATTGCAATATATATAAACAAGGCAAGAATTGGTATTGTGAAATAGAAAATATAATAATTACTATAAATTCATATAGTTACACAATTATAACAGCACATATCAAGAGATAAATTACAATTTAAATAAGTATAATATTAATAAAAGGAGGAATTTTAAATGAAAGAAAATGCAAAATTTTTAAAATGTCCAATATGTGACAATATAATAGAATTAATTGATGGAGATGTACAACATATAACTTGTTGTGGTAGAAGAATTGAAGAAATGAAAGCCAATACTACAGATGCATCAACGGAAAAACATATACCAATATATAAAAAAGTAGGAGATGAAATAGTAGTAAGTGTTGGAGAAGTAGAACACCCAATGGAAAAGGAACATTATATAATGTGGATTGCACAAGTATCAGAAAATAGAACAACTCATGTAAGATTATATCCAGAGCAAAAAACGGAAACTCGATTTCCATATATATCTGGTGCAACATTATATGCTTATTGCAACAAACATGGATTATGGAAGACGACAATAAAATAGTAAATAGCTATAAGTAGAGACAAACTACAAGTTTATATTAAGTAAAAATAGATAAATTATAAAAATAAATTACAATTTTATATTATAATGAACAAAAAGGTGTTTTTAGTTAATGGAAGCATCTTTTTTTGTTTATGTAAACATTTATTATAGTTTTTGACAATAGATATTAAGTTAATGTAATATTTGCTCTTGGTATATTTGATAAATAAAAGGTTTTATGATATTATGTTGGCAGTAGAAACAGTAAGTTGTCGCTGAGATTGAATTTTAATTTTTAAACAAAATACAAGTAAAAAATAAAGGAGAGACATATATGATACATAAAATGAAATTAAATGAAAGCCCATTTGAAAGAATAAAAAATGGAACAAAAACAATTGAATTTAGATTATATGATGAAAAAAGACAACAAATAAAAATTGGAGACCAGATAGAATTTTCAAAATTACCAGATTTACAGGAAAAGTTGTTAGTTGATGTTACTGAATTATATAGAGAAGATACTTTTGAAAATCTGTTTAGAGAACTATATACTGATAAATATGAAATAAATAGAAGAACTAAATCAATGGAAAAATACTATTCACACGAAAAAGAGAAAGAATATGGAGTTTTAGGCATCAAAATAAAAATTAATGTAGATAGTTTAAGGAATAATATTGAAAAATTTATTCCATATAATGAACAAGAAGAAGTTGATAAGAAAATAATGCTAAATTATATTAAAGATTTTGATGATGTATTAACAAGACAAAACGAATATGGACATTTCACTAGTTCAGCATTTGTACTTAATAAAGACAGATCAAAAATTCTAATGGCATATCATAGAATATATAATTCTTGGGCATGGGTAGGAGGACATAGTGATGGAGATAGTGATCTTTTATATGTTGCTATGAAAGAAGCAAAAGAAGAAACAGGAATAAAAAAGGTTGTCCTAATTTCTAAAGATATTTATTCACTAGAATTAATTAATGTAAATGGTCATGAGAAAAGAGAAAAATATGTAGGCTCACATGTTCATCTTAATGTTACATATTTATTAGAGGCTGATGAAAATGAAAAAATACATATAAAAGAAGATGAAAATAGTGGCGTAAAGTGGGTACCAATTGATAAAATATTGGAGTCATCATCTGAACCATGGGTACGAGATAGAGTTTATGCAAAAATAATTGATAAAATGAAAAAAGATGGAATTATTAAACATATCTAATAAAATAAATAAGACAGATAAAAGTTTATTTGAGAAGTGGAACAGATATTGATAAATATTAGAATGCATGGAGGTATTTATGTGAAAATAGTAACATTATGTGGAAGTTTAAAATTTCAAAAAGAGATGATGACAGTTGCAGAAAAATTGGCATTAGAAGGCTATTGTATTCTTACCCCAGTATATTCTGTATCAGAGAAAATTGAGATAACTAAAGAACAATTAATAAAAATGAAAGAAGCACATTTTAAAAGGATAGAATTATCAGATGCTATATTAGTAGTAAATATAAATAATTATATTGGAAAAAGTACAAATTTAGAAATAGATTATGCAAAAAAATTAGGTAAAGAAATTATATATTATACCGATTTAATCGAAAAAAAGTAGAGCAACAAATTACAATAAGTAAATCAAATTACTTTAGCAACATTAAAATAAGTAAATGAAAAAAATTACGAGGTATTGAATTTAATCAATATCTCTTTTTTGTTGCAAAAAATCAAAAGGAAAGAATTATAAATATGAAAATAGATAGATTTAATGTAGTAGAATTAAAAGATGAAAATAGAGCGACAATTATAGATGTAAGAGGAAAAAATGAGTATTTTGCAGAAGTAGTAAATGCCTATGGACAAACAGTTGCAAAAAGAAATATAATAGATGAAGAAATAAAATAATATTTTAAATTTAAAATTGCACATTATACAAAAATATATATTTAATTTATAATTAATAAAACATTAAAATGAAAAAATTTAAAAATTTAATAAAATT
>UMCY01021811.1_pt1 | contig 13013 bp, 16 predicted proteins | sample 1964351 | NCBI WGS metagenome assembly UMCY01 (sample SAMEA4835980, study PRJEB28245) | human gut metagenome | biome: gut microbiome; material: fecal sample | place: Denmark | collected 2008 | reverse complement strand
GCTTGCCTCTATAGTTTTAGATTTTATTTGAATTACAGTTTATAGATTGTATTATTTCCTAAAAACTGTACAAACTAACAACAAAGGAGGAACCAAAATGGAAAATAATGACTTAAATGTACTAGATGAATTAAACAAAGGAGCCACAATGGGAATGGATGCAATAGAATTTGTAGTAAAAAAAGTAGGAGATGAAGACTTCAAAAAAACACTAGAACTAGAATATAACAAATACAAAGACATCTCAAGAAGAGCAAACAATCTGTACGAAAAATTCACATATGAAAAAGAGCCACATGAAACAAGTGCAATGAACAAAGTAATGACATGGTGGGGAGTTCAAATGAAAGCAATGAGCGATAAAAGCAATTCGAATTTATCAGAACTATTATTAAATGGAACTAATATGGGAATAATAGAAGGAAGAAGACTATTAAATCAAAATCCAGATATAGACAAAAACATTCATAGTTTGCTAGATGAATTTGTAAAGATGCAAGAAGATAGTGTAGAAACATTAAAAACATATCTATAAAAATAACAAAAACCCGAATTATTAATATAATATTAGTAATTCGAGTTTTTGTTGGAGGTAAAGGATATGAAAAAAGCACTATGTTTTTCAGGAGGAGGGATAAAGGCATTTGCACATATAGGAGCATTAAAAGCATTAGAAGAAAATAATATAAAATTTGATATGGTGGCAGGTACATCATCAGGTAGTATAATAGCAGTATTATATGCTCTGGGTTATTCTAGTGATGAAATGTATAAAACATTGAAAAAATATCTAAAAAAAGTAAGATATATAGATATAAAAAATATATTTAAAATAGTGGGAGGTTTATTATTTACAGGCAGAATAATTGTTGACGGATTAAATAGTGGAAGCTTTTTGACAAAGGCAATGAAAGATGTATGTAAAGAAAATAATGTGTATAAAATGAATGACTTAAAAATACCGATTGCGATACCTGCTGTAAATTTGGAAAATGGTGAAGTAATTATATTTTCTTCAAAAGAAATTAGGCAAAATATTTCAGATGAAATAAGATATGTAGTAGATGCACCAATTGATATAGCAGTTAGAAGTAGCTGTAGTTTTCCAGTTGTTTTTTCTCCATGTATGTATGGAAAAGAACAATTAATAGATGGTGGAGTAAGAGAGAATGTTGCATGGAGAGAGCTAAAAGAAATGGGAGCAGATAAGGTATTAGGGATAAATTTTGCATCAAAATCAAAGAAAGGTGATTGTTGTAAAAATTTAATAGATATAGCTGTTAGGTCAATAAGTTTAATGGAACACGAACTTTCAAATTACGAATTAGATGGTATAGATGAACTAATTACAATTACGACCAAAAAGATAGGTTTGCTAGATACGAGTGATATTGAATATTTATATAATAAAGGTTACGAAATTACAAAAAAATATATTGACGATAAATATAAATAATGCTAGAATAATGGTATAAAAAATAAAAAGGGAAGAAAAAAATGGAAAATTTAAGTAATTATAAAAAGGTACAAATAATTTTATTGATAGCTATTATAATATCAGCTATAGTATTTATCATGTTATGTATGAAGGAAAAACAAAAAAATAATATTGCAAAAACAAAAATAGAAGAAGTAGCTGCACCTGTTAATGAAGTAGTACAAGAAACGGAAGAAAATAGTAATACCGAAGAAGATGCAGTGGGAAACCCAGAAGATACAAGTTGGGACGAAGACGCAGAAGATACAAAAGTAGAAAATCCTGAGGAAGAAGAAAAAAATAGTAAAGAAACATACTATATAAAAGTAAATTATGGAGCAAATGTTGTAACTGTATATAAAAAAGATAAAAACGGAAAATATACAGTACCTGTAAGAGCAATGTTATGTTCAACAGGAAAAGCAACCCCAACATCAGGTACATATAAAATGAGTAATAAATACAGATGGCATCAATTAAATGGTGGAGTTTATGGTCAATACTGTTCAAGAATAACAGGACATATCTTATTCCACTCTGTACCATATAAAACAAACTCACCAGATACATTAAAATATGTAGCATATGATAAATTAGGAACAAAGGCCTCAGCTGGATGTATAAGACTTACAGTAGCAGATGCTTATTGGATATATTCTAATTGTGAAAGTGGAACATATGTAGAATTTTATTCATCAAGTGACCCTGGACCTCTTGGAAAACCATCAGCCAAAAAGATATCTTCAAATGAAACTTGTAGAAATTGGGATCCGACAGACCCATTACCAAATAATCCTTGGAAAAATTATACAGAGCCAGCATTTAGTACTGTAGAACAACCAAAAGAGGATAAAAAAGAAGAAAATAAAGGTGGTAGTGAAGATACAAAACCACTTGAACCTCCAAAAACAGAGGAAGAAAAAGATACAGGAAATACATCAGCAGGAAATAATTCGAATACATCAGGAGAAAATGATAATACATTAGAAAATAATACAAATTCATCAGAAAATACTAACAGCAATACAAACAGTGATAATAATAATGAAACAGGCTCAGATGGTGAAAATGAAGATGAAACTTCAAAACAATTAATAAAATAAAAACAAATCCTGCAAAATTATTGCGGGATTTATATTTTTGTGTTAGTATAAATTTGAATTAAATAAAAAGGGGGAAAGTATGACAGATATAGAAATAGCAAGAGCAGCCAAGCTCCAAAATATTAACAATATAAGCCAAAAATGCGGATTATTAGAAGAAGAAATAGAACAATATGGAAAATATAAGGCAAAAATAAATCAAAAAGCGTTTTCAAGATTAAAGGAAAACAAAGATGGAAAATTAATACTAGTAACTGCAATGAATCCAACACCATTAGGAGAAGGAAAAACAACAGTATCAATTGCAATAGCAGATGGATTGAACAAAATAAACCAAAATTCGATTTTAGCATTAAGAGAGCCATCATTAGGACCAGTATTTGGAATGAAAGGTGGAGCGACAGGCGGAGGAAAGGTACAAATTGCACCAATGGATGATATAAATCTTCATTTTACAGGAGATATACATGCAATAACATCAGCAAATAATTTGTTAGCATCTTTAATTGATAATCATATTTATTTTGGAAATGAATTGAAAATAAAAACAGTCACATGGAAAAGATGTGTTGATTTAAATGATAGACAATTAAGATGTATCGAAACAGGTTTATCTGGAGAAAATAAAATTGTTCCGAGAAAAGATGGTTTTGATATAACAGTAGCATCAGAAATAATGGCTATATTATGTTTGGCAAATGATATAAATGATTTAAGAAGAAGATTAGGAAATATAATAATAGGATACAATGAAGAAGAAGAACCTGTATATGCAAAAGACATAAAAGCAGAAGGAGCAATGACAGCTCTTTTAAAAGATGCAATAAATCCAAATTTAGTACAATCACTAGAAGGCACACCTTGTATAATTCATGGAGGACCTTTTGCAAATATTGCACATGGTTGTAATTCTGTTAGGGCAACAAAATTAGCACTAAAATTGGGAGATTATGCAATTACAGAGGCAGGATTTGGTTCAGATTTAGGAGCAGAAAAATTTTTAGATATAAAATGTAGAAAAGCTGGATTAAAACCAGATGTAGTTGTAATTGTTGCAACAATAAAAGCACTTAAATATCATGGTGGAGTTGCAAAAGAAGACATTTTAAAACCGAATCTAATAGCACTAAAAAATGGAATGCATAATTTATATAAACATATATGTAATATGAAAAGCGAATTTGGACTAAATGTGGTGGTTGCACTAAATAGATTTAACACTGACACAGATGAAGAAATTAAATTTATAGAAGAAGACCTATCAAAAAGAAATATTATGATGAGTGTAGTAGAAGGATGGGCAAAAGGTGGAGATGGAGCAATAGATATTGCAAAAAAAATAGTTAATATCTCAGAAAAAGAAACAGATTTCAAGTTTGTTTATGAAGATAATGATAGTATAAAAAACAAAATTGAAAAGGTTGCAAAAAAAATCTATGGAGCAGAAAGAATAGAATATACAGAAATTGCAAATAAAAATATTGAAAAAATTGAAAAATTAGGAAAATCAAATTTGCCAATTTGTATAGCAAAAACGCAATATTCATTATCAGATGATGCTAAAAATTTAGAATGTAAAGAAAAATTTTCTATAACCATAAAAGATGCAGCATTAAAAAATGGAGCAGAATTTATTGTAATATATTGTGGAAAAATAATGACAATGCCAGGACTTCCAAAGGTTCCATCTGCTGAGATGATAGATGTAGATAAACATGGAAATATAATAGGAATATTTTAAAAAAATAATGAATAAAAAGTTCTCTAAAAAGCAAAAATAAGCTTTAGGGAGGACTTTTTTAATGTATAATTTTAGAACAGATTTAGCTTTAGAAAGAAGAGATATCTTTAGAAAAAATAATAATTTAGAAGAAATAGATGGAGTAGAAATTGAAAATAAAGAAATTAATGAAAATTTAAAAGTTACAAAAGTAAATATTACAAATCAAAATGGTGAGCAATCAATAGGAAAGCCAATTGGTACTTATATAACAATAGATATACAAAAATTAAGGTTAGCAGAAGAAACGGAAATCCAAAAATCAGCAGAAGTTTTATCAGAAGAACTTAAGGAAATTATAAACAAACATATTGAATTTAAAGATGATATTTTAGTAGTAGGACTTGGAAATATGTATGTAACACCAGATTCATTAGGACCAAAAGTTATAAATGACATAGATGTAACACGTCATATAATAAAATATTTACCACAATATATAGATGAAAATTCAAGACCAGTAAGTGCAATATCACCTGGGGTACTTGGAACAACAGGAATTGAAACATTAGAAATATTAGAAGGAGTTGTAAAAGAAATAAAGCCAAAACTATTAATAGTAATTGATGCATTAGCTTCAAGAAGTATAGAAAGAATAAGTAGTACAATTCAACTTTCAGATACAGGAATAGTTCCAGGAGCGGGTGTTGGAAATACGAGAAAAGAAATATCAAAAAATACTCTTGGAATTCCAGTTGTTGCAATTCGGAATACCTACTGTTGTTGAAAGTGCGGTTTTAGTTAATGATTGTTTGGATTTATTTATTGAGAAATTGCAACAAGAGGCTAAGTCTAATGAATATTTGAATAAACTTAAAGAGCAGGATAATTATGAGGAGATTAAGGAGGCTCTTAATCCTAGTGATTATAATATGATAGTTACACCTAAGGAGATTGATGAACTTATTGAAAATATGAGTAATATTGTAGCAAGAGGAATCAATATGAGTTTGTGAGAAATTTCTGATTGGGGACGGTTCTTTTCGCGAAAAGAACCGTCCCCAATCAGAAATTAATGTATATAAATAAAAAAAATGAACATAATAAACAAAGCAAGAAATTGCAAAAAAGTTTTGGAGGTAATTAAAATGGATAACAAGCAGAAAATAAATTGTACAGTACAAAGTTGTAAGTATAATAATGGTAGACAACAAATATGTGAGCTAAATGCTATAATGGTAACACCAAAACAAAATATTGATACTGGAAATCCTGATGAATCTGAATGTTCAAGTTATGAGTGTCAATAATCAAAAATACTGTAATTTGTAAATAAATATGTAGTTGAAATAGTAGATTTTTTATGATAGAAATATTGTAAAAAATCTATTTTTATATTTATACTAAAAAGAATATAGACTTTTATATAGAAATATGTTATAAAATAATATGGAAAGGATATGATGAAATGAGTGAAAAAATAGTAAATGCAATAATAGGAGCTTTTGGAGGAGTAACAGCAATAGCTTTTGGAAAGGAGATATTAGTATTTATAATATCACTAATGCCAATATTAGAATTAAGAGGAGGATTACTTGCAGCAGCACTTTTAGGATTGAAACCAATACCTAGTTATATAATAAGTATAGTGGGAAACTTACTTCCAATACCATTTATATTACTATTGATAAATAAGATTTTAAATTGGATGAGAAATAGTAAACACTTCAAAGGAATTGCAAATTGGTTAGACCAAAAAGTAGAGAAACACAAAAGTCAAATTGAAAAATTTGGATATTTAGGAATTGTATTATTTGTAGGAATTCCACTACCAGGAACAGGAGCTTGGACTGGTTCTCTTATAGCATCTGTTTTAGAAATGGATAGAAAAAAGACTTTTTTAGCGGTTTTAGCTGGTGTATTTTTAGCAAGTGTAATAATGATGATTATTTCATTTGGGCTTGTGGCTAAAGTAGTTGGGTAATTTGTTTGTTAGGAGAAGTCAATGGAAAAGAAATATAATGAAGAAATACTGGAAAAGTGCTTACCTCCATATTTAGAAAATGACTTGAAAAATTTATATGTTGAAAAAAATATCAAACCTTTATCCTCAACTTACAGATGAAAGAATTGCTGAGATTAGGAAAAAATTCTATAAGAAAATTTCGAAACTGAGATATGAAATAATTTTAAAATTGAGTTATGAAGAACTGACTAAAAGAAAAGAGATTGAAAGGATTGAAAAACAGTGAAAAAGAAACTTCTATTAATAGATGGAAATAGTATAATGAACAGAGCATTTTACGGAATAATGGGAAGTAAAATGTTAATGACAACAGATGGAAAATACACAAATGCGGTATATGGATTTTTGGCAATATTATTTAAAAATTTAGAGGAATTAAATCCGGATTATATAGCAGTATCATTTGACCTAAAAGCCAAAACTGCACGACATAAATTGTATGAGGGATACAAAGCAAATCGTCATGGGATGCCAGAAGAACTTGCTGACCAAATGCCTGTTATAAAAGATATCTTAAGAGCTATGAATATAGATATAGTGGAAAAAGAGGGCTACGAAGGTGATGACATACTAGGAACATTGAGTAAATATGGAGAAGCTCAAGGGTTAGATGTAATAATACTTTCAGGGGATAGAGATACATTTCAACTTGCAAGTGATAATATAACAATTAGAATTCCAAGAACAAAACAAGGTAAAACTGAAGTAGATGATTATGATAGGCAAAAAGTATTAGAAGAATATGGAGTAGAACCAAAATCATTAATAGAAGTAAAAGGTTTACAAGGAGATACATCAGATAATATTCCTGGAGTTCCTGGTATTGGACCTAAAAATGCAATCAATCTTGTTAAAAAATATGGTACAATTGAGAATTTGTACAAGCAGATTGAAGAGGGGACAGATGACCTAAAAGGAAAACAAAAAGAATCAATTGTAAATAACAAAGAAATGGCATTTATTTCGAGACAACTTGGAGAAATAGATGTAAATGTACCACTTGATGATACACTAGAAATTTTAAAAGTAGAGGAATGGGACAAAGAAAAGGTTTTAGAGTTATTTAAAGTATGCAATTTTAAGAAATATATAGAAAGATTTAATCTAGATGGAGCCCCAAGTAGCAAAGATAATAAAAAGGACTTAGAACATTTATTTAAGATAAATTCTGAAATATCAATAAAAGAAGCGGAAGAAAAATTGGGCCAACTTAAAAAGCTAGTTTTTTATTTAGGATTAGAAGAAAATCAAAATAAAGAGGATATAATAAAACAAGATATAATATCAATATCGATCTATAATTTTGAGGAAAAAGAGGTTTATTATATAAAAAGAGAAGGTATTGAAAACGAATTTGATGAATTTTTAAAACGAATTTTTGAAAATGAGAAAATAGAAAAATTTGGCTTTGAATTAGGAAGAGTCTATATTCTATTGAAACAAAAAGGAATTAATGTACAAAATTTAAAATATGATATATCAGTTGCAAGTTATATATTAGACCCAACAGAAGGAAAATATTTAATAGATAATTTAATGGAAAAATATTTGGAATTGAATATTAGTGAATATCTAGAAAGTAATGGGGCAAATGAAAACACGAAACAAATTACTTTATTTGAAACCCAAGAAAATAGCGTTGATTTATTAAAATACAAAACAGCATTTTATGCATTTGGAATATATGAATTATCTGAAACTTTAACCTCAAAATTAAAAGAAATAGATGGAATAGAATTATTCCAAAATATAGATATGCCAACAGTTGAGGTCTTAGCAAATATGCAGTGGAACGGAATGCATATAGAAGAAAACAAACTTGTAGAATTTGGAAAAAACTTAAAAGATGGAATAGATTTGCTAACATCAGAAATATACAGTTTAGCAGGTGAAGAATTTAACATAAATTCGCCAAAACAATTAGGAGTAATTTTATTTGAAAAATTAAATTTACCATCAAAAAAGAAAACAAAAAATGGGTATTCAACATCAGAAGATATACTAGAAAAATTAATAAATGAACATCCAATAATAGAAAAAATACTAGAATACAGAAAACTTTGTAAACTAAATTCAACTTATGTTGAGGGAATGAGACCATATATAAATCCAAAAACCAACAGAATACACTCATTTTTCCATCAAACAATAACAGCAACAGGAAGAATAAGTTCAACAGAGCCAAATCTTCAAAACATACCTACAAGAATGGAACTAGGAAAGAGGTTAAGAAAAGTATTTGTTCCAGATGAGGGAAAGGTGTATATAGATGCAGATTACTCGCAAATAGAACTTAGGGTGCTAGCTCATATGTCAAAAGATAAACATATGATAGATGCATTTGTAAATGGAGAAGATATTCATAAACAAGCTGCCTCAAAAGTGCTTCACAAGCCAATTGAAGAAGTAACAAAAGAAGAAAGAAGCAGTGCAAAAGCGGTAAATTTTGGAATAGTTTATGGAATAAGTGATTTTGGATTAGCAGGTCAACTTCGGAATTAGTAGAAAAGAGGCAAAAGCATATATTGAACAATATTTAGAAGAATATTCAGGAGTAAATAAATATATGCAAGATATAGTTGAGGAAGCAAAAGAAAAAGGATATTCTGCAACAATGTTTGGAAGAAGAAGGTATATAAAAGAATTATCATCTAATAATTATATGGTTAGAGAATTTGGAAAACGTGCTGCGATGAATACTCCTATTCAAGGTACTGCAGCAGATATTATGAAAATTGCGATGATTAAGGTTTATAAAGAGCTGAAAAGACATGGACTAGAAGCTAAAATTGTTTTACAAGTTCATGATGAGATGATGATTGAAGCTCCTGTTACAGAGGCTGATAAGGTTGAAGAGATTTTGAAGAGCAATATGGAGGCAGCAGCTAAGCTTGATGTGCCTTTGGTTGCTGAGGTTTCTAGGGCTGAGAGTTGGTATGATTGTAAGTAATTGATAGCAAGTTGGCACATTTTAACCGGTTTTTCTTGCTGGCAATGTACCATTGGGACCGGGTCTTTTTGGTACATTGTTAATTAAATAATTACTTTTTTACAATATGTTGTAAATGTACCAAAAAGACCCGGTCCCAATGGTACATTGCCAGCAAGAAAGGAGAAAAAATTGATTAAACTAATAAAGAAAATAATTATACTAATAATATTAGTGCGGAATAGTCTTATCAATTTTAGGAAAAATAGATTTCAAAGCAATAAGAAATCAAATGCTCACAAAAGTATACAAACTAGAATATACCGAATATGTAAAAAAATATGCAAATGAATACAATGTAGACGAATATTTGATTTATGCAATAATAAAAGCAGAAAGTAATTTTGAGCCAAATGCTGAATCACATAGAGGAGCTAAAGGACTTATGCAGCTTATGTATTCAACAGCAGAAGATATATCTAAAAGAATAGGTATAGAATTAAATGAAGATAATATTTTAGAACCAGATATAAATATAAATTTAGGTACGAAATATATATCTATGTTAATTCAAAAATATAACAATATAAATCTAGCATTAGCAGCATATAATGCAGGAAGCGGAAATGTTGATGGTTGGATAGAAAAAGGAACTTTAAAATCAGATGGATCAGATATTGAAAATGTTCCTTTTACGGAAACTAACAATTATGTTAGAAAAATTTTAAGAGATTACGAAATTTATAAAAATATATATGAAGAAAGCAATTAATAGGAAGTGATATAAATGGAAGCACCAGAGGTAACGGCAATTAGAGCAAATTGTGATAATAAAGAATATGTATTAAAAGCAGTATCTGAACAAGGAAAACTGCTAGAATGGGCATCAGATAGCTTAAGAGATGACGAAGAAGTAGTAAAGACAGCTTTGGAAAATGATGGCGAAGCAATGGAATTTGCAAGTGATAGATTAAAAGATAATAAAGAATTAATGTTACTTGCAATTAAAGGAGCTCCTTGGACAGCTTGTTATGCATCTGAAACTTTAAGAGCAGACAAGGATGTAGTACTATCTAGTGTGGAATCTTATGGGCAAACTTTGTATTTTGCAAGTACAGAGTTAAGAGATGATTATGATGTTGTTAAGGCTGCTGTTAGTAACAAAGGAATTATTGTGAAGTATGCAAGTTTAAGACTTCGTGATAATGAGGAAATTGCTAAGATTGCAGTTTCGCAAAATAAGGTTGCTTTTCATTATTTGAGTGAGAGAATGAAAAATGATGAAGAGGTTAAAAAGTTAATTGAATAAGATTTTACAATATTTAGATTTGACAACAAAAAAATAGCGTAAAAGCTTTTTGGCTCTTACGCTATTTTTAAAATTAAAATGTAACATTTGCATTAAATTTAGCTTTTAATTTATTTTTAGAATCCTCATTTAAATTAACATTGTTTTTTAAATTAATTCTAGTCGATGCATCCAATTCTAATAAAGCTGTTGCATCTATAATGCTATTATTACTTAAATTCAAATTTAGATTTTTAGTATTTTTTAAGGATTTTAATTTGTCCAAATCTTCTGACCACAAAGAATTTCCTTCTAATGAAAGATTATTTAAATTTGTTAGTCTCGAAAAATCAAACATCTTGTTATGCAGTGAAACTTTATTCAGTATAAGAACTTCTAATGATTCTAGCTTGGCAATTGTATCAAAACTATTAATGCTTGAGCTATTATTTATTTGTAGATATTTCAATTTGGTTAAATTAGACATATCTGGAATATCCTGTATGGGAGCCCACGACATTTTTAATGATGTTATTTTATTAGCATCACAATTTACTATTGTTTGAAAAGTACTATTGTCTACAGACAATGATACATTACTTAATATATCTTCAATATCAGCTAGGTTAAATGTTCTAGTAGATGATAAATTCAAATCTGTTAAACTACTAAGTTCATTTATGGGTTTTATATTTGTTAGTTTGCTATTTTGGAATAAATTTAAGCTTCTTAAGCTTTTCATGCTTTTTAGTATATTTTGAGATTTTTCATCTTCTAATGTTATATAATTTCCAACCAAATCTAATTTATTTAAATTTGTCATTCCCTCAAACATTTCTAATGAAGTTAGACCTTTATAGTTTAACTTCACATTTTTATAATTGGTAAAAAGCCCAAATTGTTCAACTCCCAAAATTATTTCTCCATCTCTATCTAAAATTTCACCGATTTTATTTATTTTTTCTAATTCTTTTTTAGTGTAATCACTTCTATTTCCACTAATATTTTTATTGCCATCCAAATAAAGTCCAGTTATATTATTTATACTAGCTATATCCGCAATTGGAGTTATATCTTTTATATTATTGGTAGTTAGATTTATAGATTTTAGGTTTGTAAATTTTTTTAATCCCTCTATTTTTTCAATGCCTACATTCGATAATGTTATATAGGCTAAACTATTATTTAGTTCTTCGATTCGTTTCATACTTTTCACGGTTATATTTCCAGATATACTAAGGGTTTTCAATTTTTCTAATCCTTTTAAACTATCTATTGCATTATCAAAATTTTGCAGTTTAGTTATGTAAATGCTATTGAGATTCTTTAGATATTCTACTTTACTTAAATCATCAACTATAGAATAGCAATATATAACTTCTAAATTTTTACAATTTTCTATTCCGTCAAGATTTTTTAGTGTTAAGCCATTAATTTCTAAATTTGTTAGATTAGGGAAAAAAACTAAATCATATAGGTTGGTTATACTTGCATCATTTATTTTTAGAATTTTTTGGTTTTTCATCCATTTAAATTTCAAATCATTTGTCTCTATTCCAGATATTTTTGAAACATATTTTTCGAAATTATCATTTGCGAATCTTATCTTTGTTTCATCTGTTAATTCTTTTTTGGTTAAATTATCTCCATATTCATTTCCGAATTTGTCTATATATTTTATATTAAAATCATCATCTATTAAAAAAATATCTTTAAACTCAGTACTGTTTCCATTACCTAAATTTTTCATTGAAATGTAGCTTTTAGGTTTGATTATATAATATATATAGTAAGTATCATATTCTGGTTTTACTATTCTTTCAATTTTTCCTTCTTTTAATAAATTTTCTATATTTATAGATATATCTTCCACTTGACATTCAACATTTTTTAGTCCTATTTCCTCTTTTATTCCTGATACTATTGTCATAATTTTAGCACTGTTTGCTTGGTTTAATATTCCGTTCTTTCCAGTTAAAGTGGAAATGCTGATTCCTGCCAAAATTATTAAGATTATAATTGTTACAACTAAAGCAATTAAAGTAATACCTTTTTCATTAAAATTTTTCATAAAAAATACATTCCTTTCTAAAATCATTTGTATGAATTGGTACTGGCTAAATAACCAATGCTAATTATAGTGATATTATAATGGTTATATAACCAATAGTCAAGTATCCTACAAAAATTATATAATCAAAATATAAAGTTTTAGGAGAAAGAAATGGTTAAGGTAAAAATAGAAAATGGAGAATATCATTTTAAATTAGACGATATATTAAAAGATAAAAATATAAGTATAAATAAATTAATGAGAGAAACTAATACTGATTTTAAGGTTTTAAAAAGAATATTAACAGGGGAGTTAGTAAGATTTGATATTTTTGTTGTTGCAAGGCTTTGTAATTATTTAGAGTGTGAAATTAAAGATATAATTGAGTATGTGAGAAAATGAGTAAAAGGCATTAAT
>UMCY01029663.1_pt1 | contig 13274 bp, 14 predicted proteins | sample 1964351 | NCBI WGS metagenome assembly UMCY01 (sample SAMEA4835980, study PRJEB28245) | human gut metagenome | biome: gut microbiome; material: fecal sample | place: Denmark | collected 2008 | reverse complement strand
CCCCCTTCAACATTACATCCTCTTAACAAATCCACTCAAAACCTTTCCAGGTCCAACCTCAACAAAATTATCAATCCCCATACACATCATCGTCTTTAAGCACTTTGAAAATTTAACTGGACTAATAATATGCCTAAATAAAATATCTTTTACATCATCTTGATTGGTATACAACTCTCCATCAATATTTTTAACAACCTTACTTTCAAATTTATGTATTATAACATCATCTAATTCTTTTCTAAAAGCCTCAGCACTTTCCTTTAGTTTTTCTGTATGGAATGGTCCTGAGGTCTTTAAAATTTTAACCTTTCTAATTCCTGCGTCTTTTGCCAATTTTTGAATTTTAGCAATTCCTTCTTCATCACCTGTAGCAACAACTTGACCTGGACAATTGTAATTTACAGGGACAACAAATCCTTCTTGAACTTTGTTACATAAATTTTCAACTTCTTCATCAGATGCTCCAAGTATTGCTGCCATTTGCCAGTTTCCTTTGGGTGCTAATTCTTGCATAAATTCGCCTCTTTTTTGAACTAGTCTTACTCCATCTTCAAAAGTGAGTACCTTACTATAAATTAATGCTGTATATTCCCCTAAACTTAGCCCTGCCGATACCTCAGCTTCTATTCCTTGTTTTTTTAAGATTTCAAGCTCTGCTAAACTATTTGTAAGGATTGCCAGCTGTGTAATTTTAGTTTGATTTAAAACCTCCGCTGGTCCTTCAAAAGATATTTTTGCTATATCTATTTTAGTTATTTCTTTTACCCTATCATATATTCTTTTTGCATCTTCATCATTTTCATATAATTCTTTTCCCATTCCAACAAATTGTGAACCTTGACCTGGGAATAAAAAACCTGTCTTCATCTTTAATTTCCTCCTTTTTTCGTATTGGGGACGGTTCTTTTCGCAAAAGGAACCGTCCCCAATGCGAAAAATTCCGAAATCACTTTACTATTTTCAACCTCAATTCCGAATTCACGCCTAATCGACGTTGCAATATCTTTAATCTCATCAGCAAACATAATCTGATTAGTATTAATTCCAACTCCAATAACAACACACCTAACCAATCCATTTTGTACTTTGGTTTCAGTAAGTATTCCTCCTAACTTTCTACCATTACAATAGATATCATTTGGAAACTTAATATCTAAATTTATGCCATATAATTTTCTAAAAACTTTCACAATATCTTCAGCTATTTTAACAGTTAATCCATCCAATTTATCAATTTTGCAATTCATCTTGCTCAAATCAAAATAAACTGAAAAAGCAATGTTGTTTTCTTCATCTGTATGCCAAACTCTTCCATGGGTTCCTATTCCTGAAGTTTGAATGTCTGCGTTAATTATTGTCCTATCTTCTATACTACCCTTTTTTACTCTTCTAAAAATTTCTTTTTGAGTTGAATCTATTATCTTATAATGAAACACTTTAAACCCATTATATTTCTTTAAATCAGTCTCTGTCATTTTTCTTCCTCCAAAATTTTCTTCAGATTCTGCTCTCTTTTTAATTTATTGGTAGTTGTTTTTATAAGTGGTTCTTTAGTCAAAATAAATCCTCTTATAGCCTTATATTTAGGCATCAAACTATTTATTTCTCTTATTCTTTTTGCAATTTCATCATGAATTTCGCTTTCATTTTGAACTTTATATGCATTTCTTACAATTTCCTCATCATAAACTATTTTTGCATATATTTTGATATTTTCCTTATCATTTGATAGCTGTTTTCCATATATAAAAGATTCTTCAACACCTTCAATCTTATTTATAAGGTTTTCCATTTCCTCTGGATAGATATTTTTACCATTTTTTAAAACAATTACATTTTTCTTTCTTCCACAAATAAAAATATATCCTTCTTCATCTATTTTGGCTAAATCTCCTGTATGAAACCATCCATCCACAATTACCTTCCTGGTTTCTTCTTCATTTTGGTAATATCCAATCATTATATTAGGACCTTTTACAATCAATTCCCCAATTCCTTCTTTATTACAGTCTACAACCTTTGCCTCAACAGATGGAACTGTCTTTCCAATTGAACCTATTTTATGATATTTATTCGTTCCTATCCCCACAACTGGCGATGTTTCTGTAAGTCCATAACCTTGAACTAGATTTAGCCCTAAATTTCTATATTTTTCCTCTATTTCTTTATCAAGACTTGCCGCTCCACTAATTAAAAGCTTTATGTTTCCACCTAACAAATCATGTATATTTTTAAATACCTTTTTCTTTTCTTCCATTGTTGAATTTTTGTACTTTTTTTCATTTTCAAGTATTTCTTCCAAATTATTACTTTCAGCAATTTCTCTTCTGATGATTTTAAAAATTCGTTCATAAATTGCTGGAACTGATGCCATTACACTAACTTTGTATTCTTTCAAGTTATCTACAATATGCCTTATTCCATCACAAAATACCGTTTCAGCACCAACATACAATGAAAATAAAAATCCAACTGTACATTCAAAAACATGATGTAAAGGTAGAAAAGATAAAAACACATCATTTGAATTTATATCTAAACTTGATGCTATATCCATTAAATTTGAAACTATATTTTTATGTGATAAAGCAACGATTTTTGAATCTGATGTCGTTCCTGATGTAAATAACATTATTTCCATTATTTCACTGTCAATTTTCGCATCTATAAAACTTTTATCTCCATTTTCCACCAATGACTTTCCTTCATTTATTAATTCATTTTGTGAGTATATTCCTTCAGCATGATGCTTTAAATCCATTGATATTAATGTTTTTAGTTTTCCTATCCCTCTACTTACTATTGTTTTTAAACTCTCTTTATACTTTTCCGAATAGAAAATTGCCTCAACTCCTGAACGTTCTATTACTTTTTCAAGTTCATTTTGTGGCAATGATTTATCTAATGGTACAACTATTCCTGTCCCACATACTATTGATAAATATGCTATTTCCCATTCATATCTATTTTCTCCAATTACTGCTATTCTTTTATTTTTTAGTCCTAGATTTATTAGTCTTGTTCCTAAATAATTTATCTTTTGTCTTATTTCTTTGTGTGTATATGTTTTATATTTATCTTTTTCTATTTTTATTTTATATGCTGTTTTTTCTCCATATTTTTCACCAGATTTATTTAACATTTCCTTTAAATCCTTTATTTCTAAGCATTTATATATTCTTTCTGACATTTGCCTTCCTCCTTTGTCCTGAATATTTATAACATATTTTTTGTTTATTGGTAATTGGACTGGGAGGTCAGTACAAATTTCTGATTGTGGACGGTTCCTTTTCGGAAAAGGAACCGTCCACAATCAGAAATTTTGACATCTCTTTCAACTAATGATATCATATAAAAAAACAAAAAGGAGTAAAAAATAATGAATTCAACACAAAATATCTGGACTCAAATAGTTCAAAAATTAATACAAAAAAATCTAACAATCTCGACAATGGAAAGTTGCACAGGCGGAGGAATTGCAAATGAAATAACAAACATTTCTGGAGCCTCAACAGTTATAAAAGAAAGTTATGTAACATATTGCAATGAAGCTAAAATAAAGTTTGGTGTACCTGCTGATATAATAGAAAAATTTACAGTATATAGTAAAGAAACATCAATAGAAATGGCAAAAGCTGTAAAACGTCAATCAAATTCTGATATAGGTATTGGTGTTACTGGACAACTAGGCAGAATCGACCCTAATAATCCTACTAATACACTAAATCATGTTTGGTTTTCAATTTGTTATAATGATGATTTAATTATAAAAGAAATAATTGTTGATGATTGTGAAAGGTATTTGCAAAAAAATATGGTAATTAATGCAATTGCCAATACTTTAATTAATCTTTTCTGATTGGGGACGGTTCTTTTCGCGAAAAGAACCGTCCCCAATGGGAAATTTTTCGGAAAAGGAACCGTCCCCAATCATAAATCAGCATTTTCCTGAGGTGAAGAAATAATTACAGGTTGACCTGGTATCCAATTTACAGGAGTTGATGCATTACTGCATTCTGACATTTGCAGTGCTTGCACAGCTCTTATTATTTCTGCAATATTTCTTCCAACATTAAGTGGATATGTTAAAATGATTCTTACAACCCCATTGGGATCAATTATTATTACATCCCTGACAGTTTGGGTATTACTTATACCTTTTGATATCATTCCATATAACCTTGCTATTTCTCCGCTTCTATCTGCTACTATTGGAAATGGTAAAACTATTCCCGTTCTTTTAAATATGTCATTCATCCATGCTAAGTGTGATGCGTTGCTATCTATACTTAATCCTAATAATTCTGTATTCATCTTTTGAAAATATTGATATGCATTAGCAAAAGCTATCATTTCGGTCGTACACACTGGCGTAAAATCTCCTGGATGACTGAAAAATACCAACCATTTTCCCTCGTAGTCTTTTAGGCACCTATTTCCATATGTAGTTATCGCTGTAAAATCTGGCGCTTTTTGTCCTATTTTGATATTTGAATTCATCATTAATTCATAATCCATAAAAAACTTCCTTTCATACTTTTTTATATAGTATGAAAAGAAGTTTTTTTCAGTTACTTATTTATTTAAAATCCTATAATTTCCAAATGTTCTAATAAAATTTTAATACCAAGTAAAACCAAAATAATACCACCAACTAATTCTGCCTTGCTCTCATATTTATCGCCAAATCTATTTCCAATTTTAGTTCCTGCAACAGATAAAATAAAAGTAATAATTCCGATCAAACTTACAGCTAATAACAAATTAACATTTAAGAATGCAAAAGTAATTCCTATTGCTAATGCATCTATACTTGTAGCGATTGCAAGAATAATCATAGTTTTAAAGCTTACATCATCATTTTTGTTTTCACTATCATCATCAAAAGACTCTTTTATCATTCCTCCACCAATAATTGCAAGCAATGCAAAAGCAATCCAATGATCTATACTTGTTATTAAACTTTGAAAAGCTGCTCCAAGGAAAAATCCAAGTGTTGGCATTAGGGCTTGAAAACCCCCGAAATATAAACCTATAATTATAGCCTTTTTCCAATTCATTTTTTTCATTGATATTCCTTTACAAATAGATACCGCAAATGCATCCATTGCAAGACCTATACTTAATAATAATAATTCTACTATTTCCATTTTTTTATTCCTTCCTTTATTTAGTATATTTATGTTACATATAAAAAAGACTTTGCTTGCAAACTTAATTAAAATATTATTTTTGTTCTCTTGTAAATAATAGTGTACGCAAAAAGCACAGGCTATATAATTTATTTCCTGTGCCTTTTTGTTGTTCACATCATCTTTTGGGTTTTTTTTCTTTAAATTTTTTCTTCTCGAGGTACATCTTTACATCTGCTTCTTTTTTTGTATCCTGCAAGGAATGCTTCCTTTTGTTTTTAGGGTCATACACTGAATACCCCCATGATACATGTGGAAGTTCTGCTTTAACCTCCCGTTTCTTTTGCAGATTATTTATAAAACCTTGATTTATTTGTTCAATTTCCTCAAAGTCTTTTTTGACAATGACAGCAAATTCATCACCACCCATACGATAGCAAAATCCGACATCTTGGTAACTTTCTTTCAAGATACAACTAATGTCTTTTAAAATTTCATCGCCAAAATGGTGCCCATAGTTATCATTTATATATTTAAAATCATTTACATCCATGATAACTATTATACATTTTTTGTTTTCTTTTGCCTCACTTTCAATATATGAATGAAAGCTTTTCTGGTTCAGCAGCCCTGTCATTCCATCTATATTTTGTATTAATTCATTATAATACATATAGAAGAACATTGCCGTTACTGATATTGTAAGCCACGATGTTTTCTGATGTATATTTGATATTTGCATAACTACACCAATAACAACAAACAATATCATTTCTAATAAAATAATGAATGATTTTTGCTGATGTTTCTTGCTAAAACTGTATGCATTTGCAAACAAATACATGGTTGCAACTAAAAATGCAACTATATATACATTATACATCATGGTTTCATACCAGGCTCTTTTTGAATAATATATACTTGATTCGTTTGAAAAAAATACATATCCTTCTACTATCAGAATAATTCCAAGAATTAAATAAATCTTTTCAAGAAACCATATTGTCTCTATCAGTTTATTTTTGCTTTCTTTTTCAAATAAAGCGTCTGCGGTTATGATTGGTGTAATTGGCATGATAATAAATTTTATTAATCTAAGCCAATCCACCAACCATATTAAATTTGCCAATTCGTTCTCCCTTATAAATATATTAAGCCACTCACTAATAGCCCCTAAAGTTATAAAAGAAAACGCAATTATAAGTCCCTTCCGGCTTTTAGGTCTTCCTGCTAAACTTTTATTATTTGCCACTATTGTTGTAAGTATCACCATACTTACAACTACATTCACAATCATTAATGTATAAAAACTACTCATATATTGCTCCTCCTTTGTTTTCCCCAAAAAACCAATTCGGTTTATATTATGTGAACAAGTTCAAAAAATGAACTTTTTACTGTTTTTTGACTGTAACATTATAACATCTTTATAATTAAATTTCAATATTTTCACATTTTTTTACATTTCTCAAAATTATTATAGTTACTGTTTACAACCATTCTTTATTAGTTTTTAGATAAATCTTTTTGTAAACTTGAATTATAAATGCATATATAAGCATAAGCACTAAAATTACCACTCCATATTGTAATGGAAGTTTCTTCAAATCAAATGCAACTGAAATATTTGTAAATGCAATAATTAAAGCTAATACTGTTACCGATAATGTCGAAATCATCAATTGCTTTGATGGCTTGCTTGTAATAAATGGAATTCCTGATGTTCTCATCATGTAAATAATCAATGTTTGCGAAATAATTCCAAATGCAAACCAACCAGTTTGGAAAAGTGTGGCTTTTTCTGGTGTATTAAATTTCATGACATACCATAATATTATAAAACATAATATATCTAATGCTGAACTGATTATTCCAAATGCAAACATGAATTTTTTTATACTTTTTGTATCCCATTTTTTAGGTTTTTCAATATATTCTTTTTCAACATCATCAAAAGGCATTCCTATTTGTGCAAAATCGTTTAGTAAATTTTGTATTAAAATATGGATTGGTAACATTGGTAAAAATGGCAAAAATATACTTGCAATTACAACAGATAACATATTTCCGAAGTTTCCACTTGTTGCCATTTTTATATATTTTAGTATATTGGTAAATGTTTTTCTTCCATTTATGACTCCTTCTTCTAATACATTTAAATCCTTTTCTAACAAAATTATATCTGCTGTTTCTTTAGCGATATCAACTGCTGTATCTACTGAAATTCCAACATCTGCTTGTTTTAATGGTGGACTATCATTAATTCCATCTCCCATATATCCAACCGTGTTTCCTTGTTCTTGATATATCCTAACTACTCTTTGTTTTTGTAATGGTGATAATTTAGAATATAGTCTACATTCTTTTGATTTATTTTTCAATTCATCATCTGACATTTCCTCTATATCTTTACCTGTTAGGCATTTATCTACTGGTATACCAACTTTCTTACAAACATTAATTGCAACACCTTCACTATCTCCTGTTAAAACAATTGTGTCAATACCATGTTTATATAGTGCTGTAATTGCCTGTTTTGCACTTTCTTTTGGAGGGTCTAAAAATCCTACAAATCCTATTAAAACCATATCACATTCATCTGCTACTCCAAATGTTTCTACCCCATGTATATGATTTTTTTGTGCAACAGCTAATACTCTTAATCCGTCATTATTGTTTTTTTCATAAACCTTATATGCTCTTTCTTTCATCTCTTTTGTTAATGGTATAACTTGCCCATCAATATCAATAAATGAACATATCTCTATAATTTCATCAACTGCTCCTTTTGTTATTAATTGTCTTTTTCCTTTGTTATCTCTTAGAACAACACTCATTCTTCTTCTTGAAAAATCAAATGGTATTTCATCTTCTCTTACGTATTCTTCTTTTAAGATGTTCAATCCTTCTTTTTCAGCTCTTGAGATTATTGCAACATCAATCAAGTTTTTTAATCCTGTTTGAAAATAACTATTTAAAAATGCATGTTTTAAAATTCTAATATTTTCTTCACCTGATACATCCATATATTTTTCCAAAATTATTTCATCTTCTGTTAGTGTTCCTGTTTTATCTGTACATAAAATATTCATTTCCCCAAATGTTTGTATCGAACTTAACCTTTTTACAATTGTCTTCTTTTTTGACATTTTCACTGCCCCATTTGCTAATGTTGATGTCATTATAACAGGCAACATTTCTGGTGTTAGCCCAACTGCTATAGTAATAGCAAAAATTAGTGAATCCCAAACATTTCCTTTTGTAACTAAGTTTATAATTAATATAATTGGTACCATAACTAGCATGAATTTTATTAATAATTTGCTTACACTATCAACACCTTTTTCAAAACTGTTTTTTTCATTTACACTATATAAAGATTTTGCCATATTTCCAAAATATGTATAATTACCTGTTGCAACAATTACACCTAGTGCAAACCCACTAACAACATTTGTACCCATAAAACCTATATTGGATAAATCTGTTATTTCTGCATCCTCTTCTTTTAAAACTGCATATTTTTCAACAGGATTTGATTCTCCAGTTAATGATGCTTGGTCTATAAATAAGTCCTTTGTTTCTATAAATCGTACATCTCCTGGTAACATGTCCCCTGATGATAATCTAACAATATCTCCTGGAACTACATTTTCTACATCAACTATACTTTGTTGTCCATCTCTTATTACATCTATTTTATTTGAAATCATATTTTTCAATTTTTGTGCTGCCTTATCAGAACTTGTTTGTTGAAAAAAAGAAATTAATGCTGATACCACTACTGTACTTATAATAAGAATAAATGTTAAATAGTCTTTTTTCGTAGCAATAACAACATCTGTAACAAATGTTATAATTGCCACTAAAATTAGAACTATATTAAATGGATTTATAAAAGCCTCTTTTAATCTACTTAATAAGGTATTATTATTTTTAACATCTAATATATTATTTCCATATTTTTCTATTTTTTCTTCTATATCTACAATACTAAGTCCTTCTATAGATGTTTCCATTTTAGAAAATAATTCTTCTTTATTTAATTTGCTATATTCTTTTAATTTTTCATCTATTGTCTTGCCTTCCATATTCCCCTCCTTTTATCTCCATATAAAAACAGATAACTTTTTAATAAATTATCTGTTTTTAATTTTAAACTCTTATATTTTTTCCTTGTTCAAACATCTTTTTTAAAGTAACTTCATTGTTTGGTAAAATGTTTCCCTTGCTTACTAAAAGACCTAAACATTCTTGGTCAGATTTCTTTTGTTCATCAGAATAGTTATTTTTAAATTCGACAATTTCTTCATAATAATCTGTTTTTTTAGCATATTTCCAAAAAACATCTTCATATTGAATATTGTCATAACACCATGGTTTTTGGAATAAATTATAATGGATAAGTTTCGGATTTTTTATTTCTTCCTTTCCTTCTGTTGGCATTGCATCCCATTCTTCATTTAAATATAATATTTTTCCATTACACATTGCGTTTAAATAATCTTGGTCTGGTGCAATTGAATCAAAATGATATGTATTTAATAATGTTAAAAACTTTTTACTGAATTCTGTTTCTCTCATTTTCTTTAAATTCATTACTAATACACCTGAGTTTATATATTCACGTCTTTTAACACCAACCGCTTCTTCTACGTATTTAGTAAGTTCTGGTATACCTTGAATTGAATTGTCTGTTGATGCACCAATAAAATTATCTCCTAATTCCTTATTATATAATTCTGATATATCTCCTGGAACTACTATATCACTATCAATATATATTCCTTTATCATATTCTGGAAACATATCTGCAATAAATAATCTAAAGTAAATTGTAAGTGTAAAATAGTCACATCTTAATCTATTTTCTATTCTATCAGTTATTGATTCCAATCCTTCTTTCATTTCCTTAAAAATTATGTCAAAACCTTCACATTGTAATTTTGATATTCTGGAAATATTTTCTTTGCTGCAATTATCATGTAATAAGTATATTTTGTAATTATATTCTTTTGAACTATTTTCAATAATTGATGTAATAGTACAACTCGCATATGGTGCATATTTGTCATCTATTGCAAAAAATATTGGTATTTCTTTATTTCTTTTCATTTTTCTTCTCCTTTAATTACCTTTTTCATCTTTTCATATTCTAATAGTATATCATCATACTCAAAAATTTTCAACCTTTTATGTACTTTTTCTATATCCCATGGTTTTATTGTTACTTTATGAAAAAGCGGAAATAATCTGAAACTTGTTGTAAAATGCTGAAATACAGTGTCTTTTTTTAGTTTCCTCTGTTCATTGTATTTTCTTTTTTCTATTTTTTTGCTTAATGATAACTTATTTAATGATGACTGGTCTGGCATAAACATTTTTTTATTCTGACACATTTGTCTTGCTCTTTTTAACAATTTTGTTTCTCTTATCTTCTTTAAGTTTAATAATAATACACCTGAATTTATATAATTAAATTTGATTTTTTTATTTTTAAAAAACCATTTTCCATAATAATCTAAAGAACCGCGCAATTTCATAACCTTCCATATCTTGATTATAAAAATCTTGGCAATCTTTTCTGCAAATTACATCATTATCTAAATACAAAATTCTATCTGGAAGTTCATTTATCTCATCTGCAAACAATCTTAGCATACAACAAGGAGTAAAACGTGTTTTCATATTTTGATAGGGAATTTCTTTTTCGAAAAGCTCTGTTATATCAATTTTTTTTATTGAATTTTCCTTGTTTACTAATTTCATTTTATTATCTAAAACATCTATACAGTTTTGAGTTACCCCATTTATGTTCCACTTCTTACTATTTATAGTTAGTACATAAATAGTAATATTTGTTTTTACATTTTTTAACAAAGACAAGACAGAAATAATTAGTCCATCTTCTATATTTTTATCTCCACAATACAAAATATCCATCTTTTATTTTCTCCTATATTCTATATATTCATAATCGCTCTGTTTACTTCTATTTACCATACATTCATATATTTCTTTACATAATTTTTTCTGATTTTCTTTTTTATTTAATTTTTCATCAATTTCAAACGGACCATCTACATACACCGTTATTTTGGGTTTCTTTCCGATTTTTCTTTTTTGATATGTAGTGGTTGCTGAAAATGATTTAAGCCTAGTTTCTGCCGGAAATTTAAATGATGTAGTAGGAAATGGTCTAATCTCAGTATAATATGGCCATACATGTGCCTCTGGGTATATAACAACACATTTTTCTTCTCTTACTCTTTGTTTAACTGCATTCAAAAATTCCTTCATTCTATTTGGAGAATCAGGTATTGGTAAAATTCCTAGCATTGGAAGTAGCTTTCCTATTGTCTTGACTTTCAAATTATTACTATTTGCTATTACATATATTCTCTTTCTTTTGCATATATGTGCTGGTGTAAATACATCTCCTATTGGCTGAGTGTGGTTTCCATATATAAAATATCCTTCTTTTTTGTACTTTTTTAGAATTTTTGCATTTTTTATTTTTATGTGTAGAAAAAATCTACAGTATATTAGGCTTATTATATATGCAATTCTATATAGTATTCCTGAGAATAGCTTGTATATTATATTTTTATGTATCCATTTGTAATCTTTTGGCAATTTGTAGTTTTGGTCTTGACTCTGGACAAAATCGTCTTGGTATGTTTTATAGTAGTTTATTTTTTTCATTTTGTTTCTCCTTTTGTTCGTTTGGGACCGGTTCTTTTTAGTACATTTTTAGTGGATTATATCATATATTTTTTTTGTTGTAAATTAGAATTTTCTATTGTCACCCCCTGTCGAACTTTTGAATATTATATATTATAAATTTATACTAGGAGGTAAAAACAAAAATGCGAAATAGATGTATGCGTTGCTGTTGTATGAACAACAACATGATTAATATGCAAAAACACTGTAATAATGCAAATCTCGTCGAAAACTGTTGTAATAATGTAGGAAATAACACACAAAGTTACAACGAAAATTGCGGATGTGGGTTTGATGATAATTATATGGATGTCTTTCCAGATAATCCAATGCTTGCTCAAAGTTATGTTCCAACTCAATTTATGAATGAAACTTTTAAACCTTGTGTTGGTTTAAAACACGGAACTATTTTTCCAGAACTTGTAAGTCCTTATGAACCTTGTGATTCTATGCGACAAATTAGTTTTCTTGAAAGAACTAATTCTATTGGAGAGGGGTGTAATGAATGATGAATGCAACTTTAAATAATCCTATGAATATGGATTCAAATAATGAATGCTGTAATTCTTCTTGCTGTGAAAATGAAAGTAAAAGATCTGAAATGTTAAATGAAATTAAATGTTTAGCTTTTGCCATTCAAGAACTTGCTTTGTATTTAGATACTCATCCTGATGATGAAAAGGCTCTTTGTCTACACAATAAGTATTGTAGAGAATACAGAGATTTAACTGATAAATATCAAAAGGTTTATGGTCCTTTAACTATTAATTGCCCTTGTAATAAGTGGAGATGGCTTGAAGAGCCTTGGCCTTGGGAAGGAGGAATGTTCTAATGTGGACTTATAATAAAATTTTACAATATCCTATTAATATAAAATGTAAAGACCCTAGACTTGCTAAGGTTATTATTTCTCAATATGGTGGTCCTGATGGTGAACTTGCCGCTTCTCTTAGGTATTTATCTCAACGTTTTGGTATGCCAGACCAAAATGCTAAAGCTATTTTGAATGATATCGGTACAGAAGAATTAGCTCACTTGGAAATGGTTGGAACTATTGTGCATCAATTAACTAAAAATGCTTCTATTGAAGAGATTGAAGCTGCTGGTCTTAGTGCTTATTATACAGATCATGGTGTTGATGTGTATCCACAATCTGCTGCAGGTGTTCCTTTTAGTGCAAATTGCTTAGCTTGTAAAGGTGATCCTATTGCAAATCTTCAAGAGGATTTAGCTGCGGAGCAAAAAGCTAGAGCCACTTATGAAAAATTGATTGATTTATGTAGAGATAATCCTGATGTTGTTGAACCTTTGAAGTTCTTAAGAGAAAGAGAAGTTGTTCATTTCCAAAGATTTGGTGAAGCTTTACGTAAAGTTCAAGATAAACTTGCTGATAAGAAATTTTATATGAATAAT
>UMCY01030976.1_pt1 | contig 13288 bp, 11 predicted proteins | sample 1964351 | NCBI WGS metagenome assembly UMCY01 (sample SAMEA4835980, study PRJEB28245) | human gut metagenome | biome: gut microbiome; material: fecal sample | place: Denmark | collected 2008 | reverse complement strand
AAGAACCGTCCCCAATTCAAAATTATTGATTATTTTCACTATTATTATTGTTATTACTGTTGTTATTATTATTTTTGTTCTTTTTATTTTTAGCCATGTTAAACACCTCCGTTATAACTAAATTATATAAATATTATGAACCAAAAATAAAGAAAACATACACATCAAACTTGTAAAAATAAAAAAAATATGCTAATATGAACGAAAAGAAAAAACAAGCATAAAATATAAAAAACAAGGAAAGGAAGAAATTAAATTGGAATATCAAAATGAAAAATTAATAGAGTTTGAAGAATACATAAAAAATAGAAAAGTAGCAATAATAGGACTTGGTGTTAGTAATTTACCATTAATAGACTATTTTCACGAAAAAAAATCAAAAGTCACAGTATTTGATTCACGTGAAATAGGAGAAATATCAAAAGAAATAATGGATAAAGTAGCAAATTATGCAATGGAAATATCACTTGGGAAAGGATATTTAAACAAATTACAAGGCTTTGATTTAATACTTCGTAGTCCAAGTTGTTTGCCAACAGTTCCAGAATTAGAAGAAGAGGCAGCAAGAGGAGCGATTATTACAACTGAAGTTGAACTTCTTATGAAAATGTGTCCAGCTGAAGTTATTGGAGTAACCGGAAGTGATGGAAAAACAACTACAACAACTTTAATATCAGAAATATTAAAAAAAGCAGGATATAACTGTTATGTTGGGGGGAATATTGGAACACCATTATTTACTAAATTACATGAAATTAAGCCAGATGATAAAGTGGTTTTGGAATTAAGTAGTTTTCAATTAATGGGAATGGAAGTAAGTCCTAATATATCTGTTATAACAAATATTACACCAAACCATTTAAATGTACATAAAGATTATGAAGAATATATCGATGCAAAAAAGAATATTTTTAAGTGTCAAAATAGAGATGGAATTGTAATTTTAAATTATGATAATGAAATAACAAGAAATTGTGCCTCAGAAGTCAAGGGGAAAGTGATATTTTTCAGTAGTAAAGAAAAACTTGACAATGGTTATATTGTGGACAATGGTGTAATAAAAGAATGTGATGATAAGTTAAGAAAACACATAGTAAGTGCAAAAGAGCTTACAATTAGAGGAAAACACAATTATGAAAATATTTGTGCAGCTATTGCAGCAACAAGGACATTGGTAGATATTTCTACTGCAATAGAAGTTATTAAAACATTTCCAGGAGTGGAACATAGAATAGAATTTGTTAAGGAAATAAATGGAGTAAAATGGTATAATGATTCGGCAAGTTCAACACCATCAAGGACAATATCAGGATTAAATGCATTTGATGAAGAAATTGTTTTAATTGCAGGAGGTGCAGATAAAAATTTAGATTATACACCTATTGCAAAACCAATACTTGATAAAGTAAAAACATTAATTTTAATGGGGCAAACATCAGGAAGAATATTTGATAGTGTAAAAGCAGAAGAAGAAATTGAAAATAAAGAAATAAATATTTATATGGTAAATAGTTTGTCACAAGCTGTGATTTTAGCAAAACGTTATTCTTTGCCAGGTCAAGTGGTTCTATTTTCACCTGCAAGTACGAGTTTTGATATGTTTAAAAATATGTATGATAGAGGTCATCAATTTAAAGATATTGTAAATAAAATGTAACAAAAAAATCTCATTTGAATAAAATATACCAAATTGAGATTTTTCCAGAAAAAGCATCTTTGGAAAAATAATTTCTAAAGATGTTTTTTTGCGGGAAATTTTAAGGAGGTATAAAAAATGTACGAAGAGTATATGCAAAATTTTTTTAATTATCCAATAGGTGGGTATAGAAATACATATGAGCCCAGCACGTATGAAAATTGTGGAATGAATTATGAACCACGATACGGACTAGAAATGGTAGAAAATTATCCTTACAGTTATAATCCAAATTATATTCAGGGGAATACTCAAAGTAGAAACATTACTCAAGAATTAGAGGATTGTTATCCAGAAATTTATAAAGTTGTGTATCCAATGGTTAGAAAAGTTTGTGCTAAAAATAATTATAGGGGATATAGTAAAAACGAAGTTGATAGGATGGTGGAAGAAGTTTATAGTAGTATAGAGGCAAATGATGCAGTTGAGCTAAATATTACTTTAAATAATGATGTTAGAGGAAAGAGTACTGATGATAAAAAAGAAGATGAAGAAAATCGTGGAGAAAAAAGGCAAATTAGAAGAAACAATGGTTTAAATGATTTGATTAGAATTTTAATTTTAAGAGAATTATTAGGTAGACCGGGATGTTTTGGACCAAATTGCAGACCGGGCATGGGACCAAGACCACCTATGCCACCAAGACCACCAAGACCTCCTTTTCCAAGGTATGAATAGGTTAGAATGATATTCCAGAAGAAATGCTATATGCTGAAATATCAGGCTTTTCACCTATAGTAATAAATGGAGATTTAAGTTTAGTAAAATAGCAGATAGTGTGATTTTGTGAGGTGATTTGTGTAAGTTTTTTTAAAATTTTTTAATATTAAATTTTAATTATTAGATGTCATATTTAAAATGACATCTAATAATGTTTTATTTCTATTTATTTTATCTGAATGGAATTTAAGAGAAAATATATTTATTGCATTTTTTGTGCTGTTATGCTAAAATCTATTTAGTTATTTGTTGAATGTGCATAAAACAAAGGAGAGAAAGATAATGAAAGAGTTAATAAAAATTGTTCCGAAGAGATTATTTATATATTCCATAATTTTCAATACATTGTATTCGATAGCAGATTATGGTGAAGCATTTGTGTTATCATATTTTGGAACAAGTCCTTTAACATTAGATAAGTTAATTAAATTGGCTATTTGCATTATAATTACACATATAATAATGCTTATTTCAGGAAAAATAGCATCATATATAGATAATATTAATAATCAAAAAACTCAGACGAAAATACAAAAATATTATTTTAATAAATTACAATCCATGACAATGGAGCAAATTTCAAATACACATACAGGATATATACATAAACTAATAACAAATTTATCATTTTACTTTTTTGAAATGACATGGCAATTTGAAATAAGTGTTATTCCTTTAATTATTGGTGGAACTTCTATTTTGATTATGGTTTGTAAACAATCTATTATGACTGGTGTGATATGTATTTTTATATCAGCACTAGCTGTTTATTTAAAATATATAATGATAAAAAATAAACAAAAATTTCAAAAGAAAGTAAACGAAGCAGAGTCAAAATATAATGCAACTTTTATTGACTTTATACAAAATATAATTGCTGTAAGAAAATTAAATATATCTAAATTTTGCAATGATAAAATAACAGAAAATGCAGAAGAATATTTAAAAGTAACAAAAATAAATGAAAGAAAAAGGTCAAATGCAAATGGTGTATTTACAGGTTTAATGGATATTTTATATTTAGTAGTAATTATTAGTACAATTATAATGGTTGCAAATGGAGAAGATGGATTACCATATTTATTATTTTATTTATCAGCAATTGGAAAATTATATTCAAATTTGAACAGTCTAGTTAGGCTAATAGATATAACAGAAAGATATAAAACAGCAAAAAAACAATTAGATGAATATTTTAAAGATAATAAGAAAATAAGGTTATTAGAGAGATTTGAAAATATTAAATTAAAAAATGTTATATTTTCATATACAAAAGATTCAACAAAAATAAAAATACCAGAGTTTATATTAAACAAAGGAGATAAGATTAGTATTGAAGGGGAATCAGGACAAGGAAAGACAACAACAATGAATATACTAGCAGGTTTATATCCATTAGAAAAAGGAGAGTTATTGGTTGATAATCAATTAAAAAAAGATTGTCGAATGGATTTGGTATTTGTATCTCAAGAAGTTGAATTGTTTGATTTAAGCATAAGAGATAATTTATGTTTGGGAAAAAAGATTCAAGAAGAAAAAATAATGCAGTTATTTGATGAGGCAGGATTAATGAATTGGTATAAAGAATTGCCAAATGGACTTGAAACGATGGTTGGAGAAAAAGGAATAAAATTATCAGCAGGTCAAAAGCAAAGATTAAATTTAATTAGAGGGATATTAATAGATAAAGAATTATATTTCTTTGATGAGCCAACATCAAATTTAGATATAGTGTCTGAAGAAAAAATGATAAGTATGATTAAAAAATATTTAAACAATAAAACTTATGTAATAATTACACACAGACCTAAAATTACAGAATTATGTAATAGACATTATGTTTTTGAAAAACATATGATGAAAGAGTGTATCAAAGTATAGAAATAATTTTAAAAGTATAGAATTCTTTGATATAACACAACAAGAATACTATAAAACAGATGACGATTTGCTGTTTTGGTTAAAAAAATACGCCTATTATACCGAATTTTGAAGAAGAAAAGTCAGATTGATTTTATATGAGGTATTCCTCTAGGTTTTATAGTTAAGTAAAAAAGAGCATAGAACTTTATTGCGAATTGAGGGTAAGTTAAAAAAATTTTAAAATGTTAAATTTTATCTATTAGATGTCATATTAAAAATGACATCTAATAATTTTTCGTTTCTATCTATTTTAACAGAATTTATTGCTATTTCTGATATATAATCTGTGCCTTAAAAATAATTGCTCATTAGACTTTTTTGTAGTTGCTGCATTTCTTCTAAACTTTTTTGTATTTCAACTTTCTGTTTGTCGATTTGTTCTACTATCTTAGCAAACTTATTTTGTAGTTCAATTGGTGGAACTGGAATCATTGTTCCTTTTATTTGTGATAATAATAAATTAAGTCTTGCACAGCCATTTCCTTTATTATACAAATCCGGATTTGCTTCATAACAATACTTTAAATATAAAGGATTTAAAATATCATCTTTTGTTCTAATTAATGCAACGCTCTTTTGTAATAACGTATGATCAGTTAAATTAGAATTAACAATAGCACTTTTTCCAATTGTAGCTCCTGTGTTAACTATAACAAAATCGTTATTTCTTAAATCACATCTCTTATAATCTTTTTCGAAATCATTTTTAGTTATTTCTTTTGCTGTTTGATAATTTATCTTATCATTGTAAATTTCAGTTGCTCCAACAAAATAATAGCCTGAATTATCTTCACCATTACATCCACCATGTTTTCCATCTGTAATCTTTAAAGTTAAATTATTTAAACTATCAAATGTATATTTTGATGTTTTATCAGTTCCAAACATCTCAACAAACTGAGATTTAATTAAATTATCCAAATATTTAATTTGTTTTTTTCGTATACCAATTAATCCTTCTAATTTTTCAAGTCTATTTATTATTACTTTTTGAGTATCTATATCATACAATTTTATTTCTATTTTAGATAATCCTCGTACTGTAATTTGAGGTTGTGCTGAACCTGAAATAACTTTTTTCATATTATAATTTTGTAAGTAATAATACAAATATTTTTTTAAGCATATATTCTCATTCAAATTATCTAAACACATTGCATTTCCATTTACATATGCTTTTGGGCTAGTAATATGTACATTTCCACAAGTTGCTCCTCTGCAAGTAATTGTAACAACAGATTCTTCGTGATTGTAAACATTATATTTTCCAATAATTCCATTAGCACCATAAACATCATATAATCCATTTTCAATTAATTCAGAAGTTGAAAGGGTTTTCCATTGTTTTGGATTACAAATGTTAATTAATTTTTCTCTCATTTTTTAATTTCACCTACCAATTTCATTATTTGTATAACTATTTTTTCATACTTATCTTAAGATATTTTATATCATATAATCCTTTTTTAAACAATAAATTTTTTGATATTTGCTTGTAATTCGTAAAAAAATTAAAAAAAGGCTTGTGTTTTTATGATATTTTTATGTATAATTGATATTGTAAATAATAGGAAAAACTCCTTTTTTGTTTAAATAAATAATGTTGAAAAAACAAAGTAATATGGTAGAATTGTAAAAAATAGGAGATTGTTATGATAAATAAAAATGAAGAAAATGAAAAAGAATTTTATAATAAAATTGGAAAATTAATAGGATGGGATTTTTCAATGTTAAAATATGAATTAATCGATAATAGTGATTTTAAATATTTTGATGAAATTAATAAGCAAGTAACAGGTGAAAGTATTTTGCTAGATATTGGGACAGGAGGAGGAGAAAAACTAACAAGACTAATTTCAAATAACTGTTTATTAAAAATTGGAACAGATTTTTCAAAGGAAATGATAAAGACTGCTAATGAAAATAATAAAAATAATAGAATAAAATTCTTTAAGATGGATTCTGAGAAAATTAAGTTTCCAGATGATTTTTTTGATATTATATGTGCAAGACATACACCATTTAAATTTAATGAAATTGTTAGACTATTAAATGATAATGGAACCTTTTTTTCAGAACAAATTGATGAAGATGATTGTAAAAGTCTTAAAGAACTATTTGGAAGAGGTCAAGGATATAATGAAAAAATAAAATTAGTTGATAAATTAAAAGAAACAGCAAAACAAAATAATTTTAAAAGCATAGAGTTCTTTGATATAACACAACAAGAATACTATAAAACAGATGACGATTTGCTGTTTTTGTTAAAAAATACACCTATTATACCAAATTTTGGAGAAGAAAAGTCAGATTATAAAAAATTTAATGAGTATGTAGAAAAAAATAAAACGGAAAAAGGAATACTTTTGGAAAGAAAATTATTTGGAATAAAGGCAGTTGTATAAAAACATAATAAATCTAGCTGTAAACAGTAACTACCAATTATAGAAGTTTAGAAAAAAACTCCAAAACACTTGCAATTCAGCAAAAAAAGGTGTATACTATAAAAAGCATAAAGAGAAAGGAAAGAGCGGGAGCAAAAATCTCGCTCTTAATTCTTGTAAAATAGGAGGTAAAATTTGGCAAAAATCGAAGAAAAGGTTGAAAGCCTAGTAAAAGAAAAAATAAGAAACATTGGATATGAACTATATGATGTATTATATGTAAAAGAAGGTTCAAACAAAATTTTAAGAATAGTAATAGACAGCGAAAAGGGAATATCACTAGATGATTGTGAAAAAGTAAACAACGAAATAAAAGAAATAATAGATGATGCAAATCCAATAGAAGAACAGTATTTCTTAGAAATATCATCACCAGGAATAGAAAGATTGCTAAGAAAAGATTGGCAACTAAAAAAATTTAAAGGAGCAGAGGTAAATATCAAATTATTCAAAAAAGATGAAAACGGGAAAAAAGAATACACAGGAACTTTAGGAGAAATAACAGAAACGGCTTTACAGGTAGAAGTAGAAAAAAAAATAATAACAATAGATAGGAAAATTATATCACAAGTAAAAACAGTTTATACCGAATAAATTGCTCCAAAAAGAACCGGTCCCAAAAGAACAAAAAGAAAGGAAGATAAAAAATGAAAGCAATTGATAACAAAGAATTAATAATAGCATTAGAAGACCTAGAAAAAGAAAAAGGAATAAAAAAAGAATACTTACTAGAATCAATCGAATCAGCATTAGTTACAGCATACAAAAGAAACTTTGATGCATTAGAAAATGTAAAAGTAGTAATGGATAAACAAACAGGAGCAACATATGTATACTCGATAAAAGAAGTTGTGGAAAGAGCAAATGACCCAGTACAAGAAATAAGTTTAGATGAGGCTAAAAAAATAAATAAATCAATACAAATAGGTGATAATGTAGAAATTGAAATAGTACCAAAAAATTTCGGAAGAATTGCAGCACAAACAGCAAAACAAGTAATAGTTCAAAAAATAAGAGAGGCTGAAAGAGAAATCTTATATAATGATTACAGTGACAAAAAAGGAGAAATAGTTTCAGGTCCAATTCAAAAATCTGAAAGAGGAATTGTTGTAATGGATTTAGGAAAACTTGAAGGAGTTATGCCTTTAAAAGAACAAATTCCAACTGAAAAGTATAATGTAAATGATAAAATAAAAGCATATGTTGTAGATGTTGAAAAAGGGGAAAAAGGTGCACCACAAGTAATAGTTTCAAGAAGTCATCCAGATTTTGTAAGAAAACTTTTAGAATTTGAAATACCTGAAATATATGAGGGATTAATAGAAATAAAAAGTGTATCTCGTGACCCAGGAAAGAGAAGTAAAGTTGCAGTATATTCTCAAGACCCAAATATTGACCCAGTAGGTTCATGTGTAGGTCAACGTGGAATTCGTATTCAAAATGTAATAAATGAATTACATGGAGAAAAAATTGATGTTATAGAATGGAACCCAGATATTTCAATATATATAGCAGCAGCACTTCTTCCTGCAAAAATAATGGCAGTTGATAGTAAAGAAGATGAAAGGTTTGCACAAGTAATAGTACCTGATGACCAATTATCTTTAGCAATAGGAAAAGCTGGTCAAAATGCTAGGCTTGCAGCTAGACTTACAAATTGGAAAATTGATATAAAATCAGAAAGCCAATTCAGACAAATGCTTGCTGAAAAAGAAAGCTTAAATAAAGAAGATTCAGCAGAAGAAAATAACAATGAAGAAGAATAGATTAAAAATAAATAAATAAAATCAAAAGAGCGGGTAAAAGGAGAAGAGTTAATTTGAAAAAAATACCACAAAGAACTTGTATAGGGTGTAATATAAAAAAAGATAAAAAAGAATTAATACGAATAGTAAGAAATAAAGATGGCGAAATTAGTGTAGATTTGACAGGAAAAAAAGATGGAAGAGGAGTATATATCTGCAAAAATGAAGAATGTTTAAATAAAGCCATAAAAAGCAAAAAAATACAAAGAAAATTTGAGATAGAAATTGAAGATACCATATATCAAGATTTAAGAAGTTATATTAATGGAGGTGAAGTTATTGGGTAAAATGAAATTATATGAGTTAGCTAAGGAAATGAATGTATCTAGTAAGGAATTATTAGAACAAGCCAAAATGATAGGAATTAATATAAAAAGTCATCTTAGTGTTATTTCAGATGAAGATATTAGTAACCTAAAAGAAAGGTATAAAAGACAAAATATTGATACAAGCAAAAATGAAGAAATCAAAACCAAAAAAGATAATTCACAAAAAAAAGATAATCCAGTAATAATTAGAAGAGAAGTGATTATCGAAGGAGATAATAAAGAAAAAAAGGTAGAAAATAAAGTTAACAAAGATAAAAATAATCCATTTGTTCAAAGAAATCAAAAAAAGGATTATAATATTGTTTATAGAAATAAACCAACTAAGCCCATGACGGTAAGTGAGTTATTTGGGTTAAATAAAGAAGAAAATAAAAAACAAGAGGATGTTGAGAAGAAAGAAAAAATGAAAGTAGAAGAGAAAAAAATAGAACAAAAAGAAACTGTAGTACATAAAAAAAATCAAAATATTAATAGAAATAGTAATGACCAGGAAAGAAAAAAACAACCTTATAATAATGATAGAGGAAATTATCAACCAAGAAATAGTAAAAACAATACTGAAAGAAGTTTCCAAAATAATAGAAGAGATGGTTTTAGAACAAATTCAAAAAATAATAGTGAAGGTCAAAATAATTTCCAAAGGAGAGATAATAGATATCAAAACAATAATGGAGATAGAAATTGGCAAAGAGATAATAGAAATAATAATGGTCAAAATAACTACAGAAACAATAATCAAAATAATAGAAATAACTATAATAATGGTAATAGATTTGGAAACAATAGACGTACATTAGATGAAAAAGGTATTGAAAAGAATATAAAAGATATTATTACTGTTGAAACAAATATAGAAGAAAAAAGTGCACGTGAATATAGTAGAAATATAGACAAACAAAAAAATAATAATAAATTTGATGAGAACAGAAATAATAAAAAGAAAAATACAAGAAGAAATCAAAATGATTATTCTATAAATGAGAAGAAATTAAATAACTTAAAACAAAGAAATAACTTATCAAATATGTTCGAAGACCAAGAAGATAGTATGCTTGATTATTATGATTTAACAACACAAAGAGGAAGAAAAGGTAAAAAGAAAAATACCAAAGGAGAAGAAAGAAATAAACAAAAAATCTTCAAACTTACAGAAATTACAATACCTGAATCTATTAGTGTTAAAGATTTGGCAACAGAGCTTAAAAAGACATCAAGTGAAGTTATAATGAAACTTATGTCACTTGGAATTATGGCAACATTGAACAATAATTTAGATTTTGATACAGCATTTTTAGTTGCATCTGAATTTGGAGTAACAGCAAATAAGAAACAAGAAATAAAAGAAGAAGATGTACTATTTGATGAATCTGAAGATAAGGCAAATGAGTTAAAAGAACGTCCACCAGTAGTTGTTGTTATGGGTCACGTTGACCATGGTAAAACATCACTTCTAGATGTAATTAGAAAAACAAATGTAATAGGTGGAGAAGCAGGTGGAATTACACAAGCAATTGGTGCATATCAAGTAAAGGTTAATGATAGAGATATTACGTTCTTAGATACACCAGGACACGAAGCATTTACTCAAATGAGAGCAAGAGGTGCTCAAATTACTGATATTGCAATATTGGTTGTTGCTGCAAATGATGGTGTAATGCCTCAAACTGTTGAAGCTATTAACCATGCAAAATCAGCTGGAATTCCAATAATTGTTGCAATCAACAAAATAGATTTACCAGATGCCAACCCTCAAAAAGTTAAAGAAGAATTAATGCAATATGAATTAGTACCAGAAGAATGGGGAGGAGATACAATTTATGTTGAAATCTCTGCTAAGAAGAACTTGAATATTGACCAATTACTAGAAATGGTATTACTAGAAGCGGATGTCTTAGAATTAAAAGCAAACCCTACAAAACAAGCAAAAGGTGCTGTAATAGAAGCAAGACTTGACAAAAACAAAGGTGCTATTGCATCAGTTCTAGTTCAAAGAGGAAAACTAGATGTTGGAGATACCGTAGTTGTTGGAACATCAATTGGTAGAATACGTTCAATGGTAAATGATAAAGGCAAAAAAGTAAAATCAGCAGGACCTTCAACACCAGTAGAAATTATGGGATTAACAGAAGTTCCACAAGCAGGAGACATTTTCTACGAAGTTAAAGACGAAAAAATGGCTAAACACTTAATAGAAAGAAGAAAACGTCAAGCTAGAGAAAAATCAATAAATCAAGTATCAGCAGTAACTTTAGATAATCTATTTGGACAAATGGAAGAAGGAAAATTAAAACAATTAAACTTAATTGTAAAAGCAGATGTTCAAGGTTCTGTTGAGGCACTAAAACAATCACTAGAAAAATTATCAAATGAAGAAGTAAGAGTTAAAGTAATCCACGCAGCAGCAGGAGCAGTTACAGAATCAGATGTTACACTTGCAAAGGTTTCAAATGCAATTATAATAGCATTTAATGTAAGACCAGTTGCAACAGCTAGAGATGAGGCTGAAAAAGACGAAGTTCAAATTAAACAATATTCTGTAATTTATCAAGCAATAGATGACGTAGAAGCTGCTATGAAAGGAATGCTTGACCCTAAATTCGAAGAAGAAGTTATAGGAACAGCAGAAATTAGACAAATCTTTAAAATATCAAATGTTGGAACAATTGGTGGAGCAATGGTACTTACAGGTAAAATTGCTAGAAACGCAGGAGTTAGAGTTATTCGTGATGATGTTGTCATCCACGACGGAAAACTTATATCTTTAAAACGTTTCAAAGATGATGCAAAAGAAGTTGCAAAAGACTTTGAATGTGGTATTCAATTGGAAAAATATAATGATATTAAAGAAGGAGATATTTTAGAGGCTTATATTATGAAAGAAATTAAGAGATAATTGCTCTTTTGGGACCGGTTCTTTTTGGTACAATGTTCCATTGGGACCGGTTCTTTTTAGAACAAAAAGATAGGAGGCTATTAAGTATGCCACAAAGAAAATCAACAAACAGAATGGACAAGGTTAATGAAACATTGAAGAAAGAAATTAGTGTTATAATTGACCAAGATTTAAGAAATCAAAATATTACAGGTTTAATTAGTGTAACTAAAGTAAAAACAGCTCCAGATTTACGTACTGCGAGGGTTTATATTAGTTTGCTTAATTGTAAGAGTAAGAAGAATACTCTTGAAGGTATAAAAAAGGCGTCAGGTTATATTAGGTCAGAAATAGCAAAGAGGGTAAATTTGAGATATACTCCTGAACTTATTTTTGAAGTTGATGAGAGTATGGAGTATGGTTCAAGAATAGAAAATATTTTGAAGGAAATTATGCCAGAAGAGAAAAAATAAAAACAGAGGTAACAGGGGGACCATTGGGGTCGGTTCTTTTTGGTCCCAACGTGGCAGAAAGGAAAAAATATGACACTAGATACAATATTAGATGAAATAAAAAAAGCAGAAAAAATTGTAATATTAACACATATTGGGCCAGATGGAGATGCAATAGGAAGTTCACTTGCAGTTGGATTTGCTTTAGAAAATATGGGGAAAAATGTAGACATAATAATACCAGAATATTCAAAATCATTTGCATTTTTACCAGGAATAGATAAATTAAAAAAAGAAACAGATATAAAAAAATATGATTTAGCAATATCACTAGATTGTGCAGATAGCAAAATCCTAAAAGGATATACAAAATATTTTGAAAAAGCTAAAACAAAAATTGTAATAGACCATCATAGTAGCAATGTAATGTATGGAGATATAAACTTTGTAAATCCAGTTGCGCCAGCATGTAGTCAAGTTTTAATAGGTATGTTCAAATATTTTGGACTAGAAATAACCAAAGATATAGCAACATGTATAATGACAGGAATAATAACTGATACAGGAGGTTTTGTACATGGGGCAACAACAGAAACATTTGAATTTGCGGCAGATATTTTACCTTTGGGAGTTAATATATCTGAAATATTTAGAAAAACACTACATACCAAAAATAAAGCAAATTTTGAGTTGTCAAAAAGAGCAATGGATAGGATGGAGTTTTTTGATGATGGCAAAATAGCTTTTACATATATTACAGATGAAGACCAAGACGAAGTTAATGCAGTTTCAGGAGATCATGAAGGAATTGTTGAAATAGGAAAAGATATAGAAAATGTTGAAGTTTCAATATTCTTACATGGAGTTAAAGAAAAAGGATATAAGATATCTTTACGTTCTTTGAAATATGTAAATGTTGCAGAAATTGCGATAATGCTTGGTGGTGGCGGACATATAAGAGCTGCTGGAGCATATGGCAAAGGTAGTATTGAGCAGATTAGAGATAAAGTACTTAAGGAAGTTAGAAAACAGTTGAAGTAATTTTGT
>UMCY01038900.1_pt1 | contig 13478 bp, 13 predicted proteins | sample 1964351 | NCBI WGS metagenome assembly UMCY01 (sample SAMEA4835980, study PRJEB28245) | human gut metagenome | biome: gut microbiome; material: fecal sample | place: Denmark | collected 2008 | reverse complement strand
GTGAACAGTAACAAAACCTAACATAATTTTAAGTTTCGACAAAAAATTTCTTGACATTTCTATAAAATACTATATAATTACAAAAGTAGTTTTAATTTAGAGAATAGAAGAGGTGCACATGAAAAACAATTTTTTTGGATACATGTTTATTTTATTCATAATAATCATAATGGGATTTGCAATATATAAAGTAAAAATACAAAATGAAGAAAAAAATATAGAAAAATCAACAACATCAACCAGTAATCAAGAGGTTCAAAAAGGGAAAGAAATAACACTTGCAATATCCGAATTTGATAATATAAATCCAATAATTACTTCAAACAAAAAAGTTCAAGATATAGATAAATTAATATATGAGCCACTTATAAACATAACAGAAGATTATAATATCGAATACAAACTAGCATCAGAATGCGCCAAAAACGCAAATAATGTATATATAATAAAGCTAAGGCAAGGAGTAAAATGGTCTGATGGCAGTAGGTTTACAAGTGATGATGTAAAATACACAATAGATAAGCTAAAAGAAAACGAAAACTCCGTATATGCCCAAAATGTAAGTTCAATAAAGGAAGTAGACATAATAGACAATACAACATTAAGAGTTATTTTATCTAAAGAAATTAACAATTTTGAATATTACCTAAATTTTCCTATTTTAAGTAGCAATTATTATTCAGGGACAGACTTTTGGAATACAGAAAAAAACAAAGCACCAATTACAACAGGTCAATATAAAATTTCAGAAGTCACAAACAATACAATAATATTAGAGAAAAACCAAAACTGGTGGAATAATAAAAAAGATACATCAATAATAGAAAAAATAACGATAAACTTATATTCAACAGTTGCAGAACTTTACAATGCTTTTAAAATGGGAAGTATAGATTTAATCTCTACAGAAAATGCATCATATAAGGATTATATAGGCACAATAGGTTATGATGAAACAGATATAGAAGGAAGAGAATTAGTATTTTTAGCATTAAATACTGAAAGCAAAATACTATCAGACACAAACGTAAGAAAAGCAATAAGAGCATCATTAGACAAAAATAGAGTAATTTCAAATTCATATGGAAACATGTATAAACCAACCAATTTTCTATTAAATAGCGGAAATTACCTAATAGATGCCAAAAATGAAGAATTTTATAATATAGATGAAAAAAACAATCTATTAACATCATCAGGATGGGAGCTAAAAAATGGAATTTGGCAAAAGATTGAAAATTATAGAGCGAAAAATCTTGAATTAAATTTAGTAGTAAGAGCAAGTGACAAAACAAGATGTAAAGCGGCAGAAGATATAAAAAATCAATTACTAGAGCAAGGGATGTTAGTAAACATAATATACGCAGATGGTTCAATCTATAATTCGTACTTAAATAATATAAATTATGATATGATGCTTGGAAGTATAAAACAATCAATAGCACCAGACCTAACAACATATTTTGGTTATAACAATTTAGCTAAATATAATAACACAGAAGTAAATGACATAATGAATATTGTAAAAAATTCAACAGATACAAATGAATTAAAAGCAAAATATCAAAGATTATACGAGATTTATAATGATGAAGTACCTTATATAGGAATTGCAAGAAATAAAATAAAAGCAATAAAAAACACAGAACTAGTTGGTGACATAAAAGCAAATTGGTATAACATATTTTATAACATAAATGAATGGTATACATCAAAATAAATTTCATAAAAGTATTGACAAAAAAATGTTCGTTGTATATAATGATTACGACAAACAAAAGTTTACAAAATTAAGGAGGAAAAATAAATGGCAGAAAGTAATGAAAGAAAAAAAGCACTAGATGTAGCTTTAAGCCAAATAGAAAAACAATTTGGAAAAGGATCAGTAATGAGACTTGGAGATTATAAAGCAATGGAAATAGAATCAATTCCAACAGGTTCACTAAGCCTAGATATAGCTTTGGGAATAGGAGGATTACCAAGAGGAAGAATAATAGAAATATATGGACCTGAATCATCAGGAAAAACAACACTAGCACTATCAGTAGTAGCAGAGGCACAAAAGTTAGGAGGAGAAGCGGCATTTATAGATGCAGAACACGCTTTAGACCCAGTACATGCAAAAAAATTAGGTGTAGATATAGATAACTTAATAGTATCACAACCAGATACAGGAGAACAAGCACTAGAAATAACAGAAAGCTTAGTAAGAAGTGGTGCAATAGACGTAGTAGTAGTAGACTCAGTTGCAGCCCTAGTTCCAAAAGCAGAAATAGACGGAGATATGGGAGATTCACACATGGGTCTTCAAGCAAGACTTATGTCACAAGCACTTCGTAAACTAGCAGGAGCAATAAATAAATCAAAAACGGTACTAATATTCATAAACCAATTAAGAGAAAAAATAGGAGTAATGTTTGGAAATCCAGAAACAACAACAGGAGGGCGTGCACTAAAATTCTATTCATCTGTAAGATTAGATATAAGAAGAATAGAACAAATAAAACAAAATGGAGAAGTAACAGGACACAGAGTAAGAGTAAAAGTAGTAAAAAACAAAGTTGCACCACCATTTAGAGAAGCAGAATTTGACTTAGTTTACAATGAAGGAATATCTAAAGTAGGAAACATAGTAGACATGGCTGTAAACCTAGACATAATAGTAAAAAGTGGTTCATGGTTTAGCTACAAGGGCGAAAAACTTTGTCAAGGTAGAGAAAATGTTAAAAAGTATTTAACAGATAATCCAGATATGATGGCTGAGATTGAAAAGAAAGTAAGAGATAATTTTGAAAAAGCATTTGAACAAAGTTTGGGCGAAGAAAAGCCTGAGGATGATGACGAGGATGTAGAAGAATAAAACAAAAAAAGTATTGACAAATCAAAAAAATGGGTATAATATATATAACATAAAAATTGCGATGAAGATGCAAAGGCAGTCAAGGTTACTATAAGAGAATAAGGGTCACCGGCTGAAAGCCCTTTTAGAAAACAGACTATAACCGAAACACATTGGAGCAATAGTTGAAAGAGGAAAGATTTTTACGGTAAAACTTTCAAGCTTGGGTGGTACCGCGGATATAATATATAAATTATTATTCGTCCCTGCATTATTAGCAGAGGGCGATTTTTTTATTTTTACTCTGCTAATCCAAAAACAAAAAGTAAAGGAGAAATGCAAAATGAGTGAATTTAAAACACATACCTGCAATGAAATATCATTAGAAGATGTAGGAAAAAAAGTAAGAATAGCAGGATTTGTAGAAACAATAAGAGATTTAGGAGGGTTAGTTTTTCTAGATATTAGAGATATGTATGGAATAACACAAGTTGTAACATCTATGGAATCACAAGATGTAGATGTTGTATCACATATTCCAATAGAATCTTCTGTAACAGTATATGGAACAGTTAGAAAAAGGTCAGAAGAAACAAGAAATCCTAAATTAAAAACTGGAGAAGTTGAAATTTATATCGAAGAAATCAAAGTTCTAGGAAAAAGAACAGCAAATTTACCATTTGAGGTAAATTCAAACCAAGAAGTTAGAGAAGATGTAAGACTTAAATACAGATATTTGGATTTAAGAAGTCAAAAATTACAAAACAACTTAAAATTGCGTGCTGAAGTTTTACAATTTTTAAGAGCACAAATGGTTGAACAAGGTTTTTTGGAGGTTCAAACACCAATCCTTACAAGTTCATCACCAGAAGGAGCTAGAGATTATTTAGTGCCAAGTAGATTACATCCGGGAAAATTTTATGCATTACCACAAGCACCACAACAATTTAAACAACTACTTATGGTATCTGGAATAGACAAATATTTCCAAATAGCACCATGTTTCAGAGATGAAGATGCAAGAGCAGATAGAGCACCCGGAGAATTTTACCAATTAGATATGGAAATGAGCTTCGCAAGCCAAGAAGATGTATTTAAGGTAATAGAGCCTGTAATGTATAACACATTTAAAAAATTTTCAAAAAAGAAAATTGCCGAATACCCATTTCCAAGAATCACATATAAAGATGCAATGTTAAAATATGGTTCAGATAAGCCAGATTTAAGAAACCCATTATATATAATAGATTTATCAGAATTCTTTAATAAATGCACATTCAAGCCATTTATCGGAAGAACGGTAAGGGCTATAAAGGTTAGTGGACATATGTCAAAAGGATTCCATGAAAAAATGTTAGATTACGCAATGAAAATAGGAATGAAAGGACTTGGATACTTAGAGGTTCAAGAAGATTTAAGTTACAAGGGTCCAATTGATAAATTTATACCAGAAGAGCTAAAAAAAGAGCTAATAAGCTTGGCAAAATTGGAAAAAAATGATACAATATTTTTCATAGCAGATAGCGAAAAAAGAGCTACTGAACTTGCAGGTCAAATAAGAACTGAATTAGGAAAAAGACTAGATTTAATAGATGAAGATGTATTCAAGTTCTGTTGGATAATAGATTTCCCAATGTTCGAATTAGATGACCATGAAAAATTAGCATTTAGTCATAACCCATTTTCAATGCCACAAGGTGGACTAGACGCATTAGAACATCAAAATCCATTAGACATTTTAGCATATCAATATGATATAGTATGTAATGGAATTGAGTTATCATCAGGAGCAGTAAGAAATCACGACATCGAAATAATGTTAAAAGCGTTTAGCATGGCAGGTTATACAGAGGAAGAGGTAAAGACAAAATTTGGAGCTTTATACACTGCATTTCAATTCGGAGCACCACCACATGCAGGTATTGCACCTGGAATTGACAGAATGCTTATGCTTCTTACAAATTCAGAAACAATAAGAGAAGTAATTGCATTCCCACTAAATAGCAAGGCCGAAGATTTAATGATGGGAGCACCAGGAAATGTTAAGAGAGAACAATTAAGAGATGTACACATAGAAATTTTGAGAAAAGGATAGAAGATAGGAGGAATTAAAATGACAGTTAGTAAAGAAGAACTTTTACACATTGCAAATCTAGCACAATTAACTTTGAAGGATGACGAAATTGATAACTATTTAGCAAATTTACAAGATATTCTAAATTTTGCGGAAGTCGTAAATAATGCACCTGTTGATAATTTAGATATTACAATAGGAGCAAATGAGGCTAAGAATAGGTTTAGAAAAGATGAAATTAAGGTATTTGAAGATAATGAGGCGTTACTTGCTAATGCTCCTTCGAAGGAGATGAATATGTTTAAGATACCTAAGGTTATAAATTAGTAGTTGAAGGTAACCGTTTTTTTGCATTGGGGACGGTTCTTTTCGCAAAAAGAACCGTCCCCAATCCGAAAAAATGAAAAAAGGAAGTAAAAATTATGAATATAGGAATAGATATAGATGATACAATTTCAGATACATACACATACTTTTTTAATTATGCACAAGAGTATACTATAAATGATTTAAAAAGAAGTGCATCGATAAACAGAGATATAAAGTGTTTTACACATCTTTATTGTGCAAAAATGCATAGCTGGAGTGAAGATGAAGAAAAAGATTTTATGAATAAATATTATGAAAAAATGATGGGAATTGTAAAACCAAAGTTAAATGCAGTAGAGATAATCAATAAGTGGAAAGAAGAAGGAAATAATATATATATTATAACAGCAAGATTTCCGTCAGAAAATTTTGACATTAAAGCAAAAACAGAAGAATGGCTAAAAAAATATGGTATAAAATATGATAAATTACTTTTAAATGTTGAAAATAAAGCACAAGCAGCCAAAGATTATAACATAGAAGTATTTATTGATGATAGTATGAAAAATTGTAACCAATTATCAGAAAGCGGAATAAAAACTTATGTATTTGATACAAGAATAAATGAAAATATAGAATGTGATTCAAAAATAAAAAGAGTTTATTCTTGGTTACACTTAAATCAAGAATTGGAATCATATATGAATAAGTAGGAGGTTAGAAAATGAGTGAAATTACAAGTCTAACAGTTCACGAATTACAACAAAAATTAAAAAGCAAAGAACTTACAATAGCAGAAATACTAGAAAGTTATTGCAACAGAATAAACGAAAAAGAGCCAGAAGTAGAGGCATTTGTAACAACATATTTAGAAGAAGCAAAAGCCGAAGCTCAAAAAGTACAAGAAAAGCTAGATAATGGCGAAGATTTAGGAGAATATGCTGGAATTCCAATAGGAATAAAAGACAATTTATGTATGAAAGGAACAAAAACAACATGTTCCTCTAAAATGCTAGAAAACTTTGTTTCTCCTTATGATGCAACAGTTATAGAAAAATTAAAAGATGAAAATATAATATCTTTAGGAAAATTAAATATGGATGAATTTGCAATGGGAAGTTCAACAGAAAGTTCATATTTTAAAAAGACAAAAAATCCTTGGAATTTGAACAAGGTTCCTGGTGGTTCATCAGGAGGTTCAGCAGCAGCAGTTGCAGCGAATATGGTTCCATGGGCATTAGGTTCAGATACTGGTGGAAGTATCCGTCAACCAGCTTCGTTATGTGGTGTTGTAGGATTAAAGCCAACTTATGGACTAGTTTCAAGATATGGATTAGTTGCATTTGCATCAAGCTTAGACCAAATAGGTCCTATAACTAAAGATGTTAGAGATAGTGCTATGCTTTTAAGTTTAATTGCAGGACATGACGAAAAAGATACAACATCAGAGGAGATAGAGAAAAAAGACTATACAAAGGCTCTAAAAAATGATGTTAAAGGTCTAAAAATTGGCGTTCCAAAAGAATTCTTTGGAGAAGGTATAAATGAAGAAGTTAAAGAAGAACTTACAAAAGCAATTGAGACATACAAAGAATTAGGAGCAGAAGTTGAAGAATTTTCTTTAGATGTTGCAAAATATGCATTAGCAACATACTATATAATCGCTTGTGCTGAGGCAAGTTCAAACTTAGGTAGATTTGATGGAATAAGATATGGATATAGAACTCCAGAATATTCTAATTTAAAAGAAATCTACAAAAAATCTAGAAGCGAGGGATTTGGACCAGAGGTTAAAAGAAGAATTATACTTGGAACTTATGTGTTATCATCAGGTTATTATGACGCATATTACAAAAAAGCTCAACAAGTTCGTACTCTTGTTTCAAATGAATTTAGCAAGGCTTTTGAGAAATATGATGTAATTTTAACTCCAACTTCACCAGTTACAGCTTTCAATATTGGAGAAAAATCAAATAATCCATTAGAAATGTACTTAGCAGATATCTGTACAGTATCTATAAACATTGCAGGAGTTCCAGCAATTTCTATTCCTTGCGGAGTTGATAGTGAAGGTATGCCTGTTGGTATGCAGTTAATTGGTAATAAATTTGAGGAAGAGAAAATTTTAAATGCTGCTTATACTTTTGAGCAAAAGGTTAAATTTAGAGAAAATTTTAAACCAGAATTTAAAAAATAGAAAGAAATGGGATTTTTGTTCTTAAAAGAACCGGTCCCAAAAGAACAATGTACCAAAAAGAACCGGTCCCAAAAGAACAATGTTCACAAAAGAACCGGTCCTAAAAGAGCAAAAGGAGGAAACAAAAATGTCAAGAGAAGACTATGAAGTAGTAATAGGACTAGAAGTGCATGCAGAACTATCAACAAAAACAAAAATATTCTGTTCATGTCCAACATCATTTGGAGCTAGCCCAAATACACATACATGTCCAATATGTATGGCAATGCCAGGAACATTACCTGTTTTAAATGAAAAAGTTGTTGAATATGCAGTAAAAGCAGGTTTAGCAACAAACTGTGAGATATCAAGAAACAGTAAAAATGATAGAAAAAATTATTATTATCCAGATTTGCCAAAATCATATCAAATATCACAATTTGATAAACCACTTTGTGAACACGGATATATTGAAATAGATGATAAAGATGGAAACAAAAAGAAAATAAGATTACTTAGAATTCATATAGAAGAAGATGCAGGAAAATTAAACCATGATGATTTTGGAGGAGGAAGCTTAGTTGACTTAAATAGAGCAGGTGTACCACTAATTGAAATGGTTTCAGAGCCTGACTTATCTTCGCCAGAAGAAGTTGATAAATACCTTAAAAAGTTAAAATCAATTTTGGAATATATAGAAGTTTCAGACTGTAAAATGCAAGAGGGTTCATTAAGAGCAGACGTAAACGTATCTGTTAAAAAGAAAACAAATACAAAGCTTGGAACTCGTACAGAAATGAAAAATATGAATTCATTTAGAAGTATAACAAGAGCAATTGAATATGAGGTAGAAAGACAAATCGATGTCCTAGAAGATGGCGGAGTAATTGAGCAAGAAACTTTAAGATGGGATGATGTTTCAGGAAAAACATTCCCAATGAGAGACAAAGAAGATGCTCAAGATTATAGATATTTTCCAGACCCAGATTTGGTTGCAATCAAATTATCTGATGAATATATAGAAAACGTAAAAAATAATTTACCAGAATTACCTGAAAGCAGATATGAAAGATATAGAAATGAATATAAAATGTCTGAGAAAGATGCAGGAATAATTGTTTCATCTAAATATTTATCAAACTTATTTGAGGAAGCAAGCAAAATTTGTGGTAATCACAAAGCAGTAAGCAACTGGATAATTTCTGATATTTCTAGAATCTTAAATGAAAAAGAAATGGAACCAATAGAAATTCCATTTACTGCGGAGCAACTTGCAAACTTAGTAATATTAATAGATAAAGGAACAATAAGCTCAAGTATAGCTAAAAAAGTATTAACAGAAATGTTCGAAAATCCTAGAGAACCAGAAGAAATTATTAAAGAAAAAGGTTGGATACAAATTTCTGACGAAGGAGCAATAAAAGAAGTGGTTCAAAAAGTATTAGAAAATAATCCTCAATCAGTAGCTGATTTTAAAGCAGGAAAAGATAGAGCTTTAGGATTTTTAGTTGGTCAAGCTATGAAGGAAACTAAAGGAAAGGCGAACCCACAAATGTTAAATAAAATGTTTGTAGAAGAAATGAATAAATAGAACAAAATGGAAAAGATTTTTTATCTTTTCCATTTTATAATTATTTAGTTTCAATATTTTTTAATCCAAATTCAATAATTTGATTAATAACACAATTAAAACTTATTTCATTTTTATCTGCTAACTCATTTATTTTATCAAAAGTTGTACCACTAATTCTAATAGTACGAGTTACACTTTTACTAGCTTTTGAGAACTTTTTTATTTGTAATTTTTCCATAAAATATCATCCTTTCAATTAATGTAACTAATATTGTATACAAATTGATAATAAAAATCAGTACACAGAACTGTAAAAATATTAAAGTTAATTATAAATTGCAACTAATGCAGAAAATACAAAAAAACTATTGACAAACCCTGAAAAAAATAATATAATACTTTTGTTGCAAGAAGAAGTATTCCACTTCTCACCTTAACCAAACAGGGAAAAGGTTAGAAATAAAATAATTAAACTAATTATTTGGCGTGGATTAATTGGCTTATCTTGTAACAAAGAAAAGTCAATTTTTTTATTGTTTTAGGAGGTGTTTTTTATAAAACAAGAATTACCAATAAATGGTCAAATAAGAGCAAAAGAAGTACAATTAATAGGTGACGAGGGAGAAAAATTAGGAGTTGTTTCAATAAAAGAAGCATTGGAAATAGCTGAAGAAAAAAAGCTAGATTTAGTATTAGTTGCCCCAAATTCAAAACCACCAGTTTGTAAAATAATGAACTATGGAAAATACAAATTTGAGCAAGCTAAAAAAGAAAAAGAGGCAAAGAAAAAACAAAAAATAGCTGAAATAAAAGAAATCAGAATAACTCCAAATATAGAAGAACACGATTTTGGATTTAAAGCAAAAAATGCAAGAAAATTCATAGAAGAAGGAAACAAAGTTAAAATAACAGTAAGATTTAAAGGAAGAGAAGTAAATAATTCTAAATTAGGAGAAGACGTATTAAACAAATTTATAGAAAATCTAGAAGATATTGCAAACGTAGATAAAAGACCTAAATTAGAAGGAAGAAACATGTTTATTATGCTATCTAAGAAAGCGTAAAATATATAAAAACAAAAATTGAAAGGAGTTTTAATCATGCCTAAAATGAAAACAAACAAAGCTGCAAAGAAAAGATACTCTTTAACAGCTACAGGAAAAGTAAAAAGAACAACATCAGGAAGAAGACACTTATTAGCAAATAAAACAAAAAGACAAAAATTAAATAGCAGACGTCCAGGTGCTTATGCAGACAAAACATGCGAAAATACAATCAAGAAATTATTACCATATGGTAACTAAAAAGTAGAAAGGAGAATAAAAGAAAATGGCAAGAGTAAAAACAGCAAAAATAACAAGAAGAAGACATAAAAAAGTTTTAAAACAAGCTAAAGGATACTTTGGCGCAAAACATTATAGATTCAGAAATGCAAACCAAGCAGTATTAAAATCATTATCTTACGCATATGTAGGAAGAAAAGACAGAAAAAGTGATTTCAGAAAATTATGGATAGCAAGAATAAATGCTGCTGCAAGAATGAATGGATTAACATATAGCAAATTAATCGCAGGATTAAAGAAAGCTAATGTTACAATAAACAGAAAAATGTTAGCAGAAATAGCTGTAAATGATGAAAAAGCATTTACAGAAATAGTAAATATCGCTAAAAATGCATAAAAATGAAAATTAAGGCAACCAAAAAAGGTTGCCTTTTGAAATATAAATTATATTTTCAAAAGACAACCTTCAAGAGGTTCTACATGGACTCTTCCAAGTTCTTGTAGGCCTCCTGCCAGTGCATTGCACTAGAAACGCCTTTATAGGCCAAATTGGCCAAGATGACGTTAGCGCATAGGCTGGCTACTAAGATTATTATGAAAAAAATGTTTTTTTTCATAATTTCCTCCTTTCGACTGGTGTATTATTAACGGGTTGCTATATTAGTATATCATAATGTTAGAATTATGTCAAATTCCCTGGTGCATGTTCGCATCAAAAAATGGAAAAGAAAGGAAATATCCAAAATGAAAAAAATACTAATAATCTCAGCAATGGCAGATGTAGAATTAAACTACCTAATAAAAAATCTGCAAGAAAAACAAATAATAGAAAGCAAATTATGCAAATTTTACACAGGAAAAATATATGAAAACGAAATAATCTTATGTGACTCAAAAGTAGGTCTTATATACAACGCAGCAGCTACAACTCTTGCAATAGAAAAATTTTGCCCAGACTACATAATAAACCAAGGTTGTGCAGGAGCAATATCAAGAGACATTCATAAATCAGATATAGTTATTGGAACTGATTGTATAAATATAACATCAATAAACACAAAATTTAAAGAAGAAGGGAAGGGCTATAATTTAGATGATTGGGAATTAATAAATTTTGTTGCAGGAGAAAAAGATAGATTAATTCCACAAAATGGAAGTAAAGAATTAATAGAAAAAATTAAAGGTATAGAAGATAAATATCAATATGGAAAAATTCACTATGGAAGAATTGGAAGTGGAGATATTTGGAATTCAGAATGTGATTGGTTAATTAAACTAAATGAAAAATACGGCATTTTATGTGAAGAAATGGAGGGAATAGCTATTTATACGGTTGCTAACCAATATAAAATTCCGGTAATTGACATAAGAGTTATATCAGATAATGAAATATTAAAAGAAGAGTATGACAGAAATGTAAGTATAAAAGCTCAAGAATTTACAATGGATTTATTAAAAGAAATGTTCTAATTTGTAGAATATTTCTTTTTTTCTACATTAAGAAAAGACAAATTTTTTAGCTAAATGGGTCTATAATATAAGACAAGGTGAGATAATGACTATTTACATAGATGTTATATTTTTAGAAAATTTAATATTAAATTTTATAATATTATATGCGACAGGTTTAATTAGCAAATCAGAAATAAAATTTATAAGAATAATAATTCGGAAGTTTTATTGGCGCATTATATGTAATTCTATATTATTATATGAACTTACAAAATACCTACAATTTAATATGGAAAATAATTTTATCAGTTATAATGGTCTATGAATCTTTTAAACCGAAAACATATAAAGAAATGGTAAAAATGATAATATTTTTTTATTTAACATCATTTGTATTTGGTGGTGCAGCACTTGGCGTTATATATATGGTAAATTCAGGAAAAATATCGATTCAAAATGGCGTGATATTAGGAAATTATACATTAAAAACTATTTTTATAGGTATAATAATAGCCTTCTTTGTAGTATTAGCAGCATTTAAACTAGTAAAAGCCAAAATATCTAAAAGTGATTTATTTTGTAATATAATAATAGAATTAAATAATAAAGAGATAAAAACAAGAGCCATGATAGATACAGGAAATTTACTAAAAGAGCCAATTACTAATATACCAGTAGTAATTGTTGAGGATGAATTATTGAATGATGTAATACCAAAGGAAATATTGGAAAATATTGAAAATATATTAGGGGGTGATTTAGAAAAAATACCAAAAAATATAAAAGAAGAATACATATCAAAATTAAAAGTGATACCATTTTCATCTTTAGGAAAGCAAAATGGTATGTTATTAGGAGTAAAAGCTAATAAAATAAAGGTTGAAAGAGAAAATGATGTAAAAAATGTGGATAAAATAATAATTGGAATTTATACAAAAAAACTTAGTAAAAAGAATGAGTATAAGGCTTTACTGGGAATAGATGTAATTTAGGAAGGAGGAAACTTTGTATATTTATACAGGGTTAAAATTAAAATGAATATTTTAGAAATTTTAAAAGAAAATGCAAATTCATTATATGTAAAATATATAAAAAATGAAGAAATTATTGAAGAGCCCATTTTTTACATAGCAGGAGCACAAACTTTGCCACCACCACTTTTGGAAGAAGAAGAACAATATTATATACAAAAATTATCTGATGAAGATAATTTAGAGGCAAGACAGGTACTTATCGAAAGAAATCTAAGATTAGTTGTATATATAGCAAAAAAATTTGAAAATACAGGGATTGGAATAGAAGATTTAATTTCAATTGGGACTATTGGATTGGCAAAAGGAGTCAATACATTTAAAGCTGAAAAAAATATAAAACTTGCAACATATGCATCTAGGTGTATAGAAAACGAAATACTTATGTATTTAAGAAGAACAAATAAAATAAAAGGAGAAGTGTCTTTGGATGAACCTTTAAATAAAGATGCAGATGGAAATGAACTTCTTTTATCAGATATACTTGGAACAGATTGTGATATTACATCAAAAGATATAGAAGATGAAGTTGATAAGAATTTGCTTAGAATTTCTATGGATAAACTTAATGAAAGAGAAAAAAATATTATGGAAATGCGATTTGGTCTTAAAAATGGTGGTCATGAAAAAACTCAAAAAGAGGTTGCAGATGAATTACGGTATATCACAAAGTTATATTTCAAGGTTGGAAAAGAAAATTATAAGGAAAATGAAAAAAGATATTATGAGCAAAACTGGATA
>UMCY01050212.1_pt1 | contig 13579 bp, 9 predicted proteins | sample 1964351 | NCBI WGS metagenome assembly UMCY01 (sample SAMEA4835980, study PRJEB28245) | human gut metagenome | biome: gut microbiome; material: fecal sample | place: Denmark | collected 2008 | reverse complement strand
CACTCCAGTCAAGCATTGACAGATATTCTTCCTTTGTTGTCGGTGCCAGATAAACCAGTCCCGGAATATTAGAAAGCATCGGAATATCCTGCAGTCCCAGATGGGTAACATCCGTCATGCCAAATACCGATCCCGTATACACAACAATCGTTGCCGGATTCCCGTCAATACACAGATCCTGTGAAATCTGGTCATACGTCCTCTGGATAAAGCTGGAATACACACCGTATACCGGCTTTCCGCCACCTTTGGCAATTCCGGAAGCAAGTGCTACCGCTGTCTCCTCCGCGATTCCCACATCTACAAACTGCCGGCCGGCCTGTTTCCTTTTCTCCTGCGTAAATCCGAGAATCGTCGGGGTTCCGGATGTAATTGTAACAACTGTCGGATCCTTTTTCATCTTTTCAATCAGATATTCACAGGTCACCGAAGAATAATCTTCCACTTCCGGAAAATGGGATTTTCCGGTCTCAATATCAAATGGAAGATGCCAGTGCCATTCTTCCTTATGCTCTTCTGCCGGTTTATAACCTTTTCCCTTTAATGTATTAATGTGGACAACAACCGGTTTCTTACTGTCTTTTACCTGTTTGAAAGCCCCGATCAGCTCCCTGAGGTCATTTCCATGATCCACATAGACATAATCAAGTCCCATGGCTTTAAATAAATTACACTCTGCCTGTCCGTTTGTCTCGCGGAGTAATTTCAGATTTGAATAAAGTCCTCCATGATTTTCTGCAATTGACATATCATTGTCATTTACTACAATGATCATGTTGCTGTCTAATTCTGCCGCAAAATCCATTCCTTCTAAGGCTTCTCCTCCGCTTAAAGAACCGTCTCCGATAATTGCGATCACATTTGCACTTTCCCCACGAAGATCCCTTGCCTTTGCCAGACCGCATGCCAGACTGACGGATGTAGAGGTATGTCCGACCGTAAAATGGTCATGTTCACTTTCCTGCGGACAGCTGTATCCCGTCACGTCATCGTAATGTTCTTCATATAAATAGGCATCTTTTCGACCGGTCAGCATCTTGTGCGGATAGGTCTGATGGGAAACATCAAATACCATTTTGTCCTTTGGGGACTCAAAAACATAATGCAGTGCAATGATTGCCTCTACCATGCCAAAATTCGGGCCAAAATGTCCGCCGTGAATACTTGCCCTCTTTAATAATGCATGACGCATTTCTTCTGCGAGAGCTGTCATCTCTTCTATATTCAATTTCTTCACATCTTCCGGTCCGTTAATCTTTTCGATATACATATAATAAATTCTCCTTCCGACTTTATCTATCATAATATACCACTTAAAGTTAACTTTAAGTCAAGTGTTTTTTATTTAATTTTCAACTTTTTGCTTCAAATCCTCAATTGCCTGAGCCACTATACCTGCGCTCTTAAAAAGATGTAAATAATGTAATGATAAAAGTGGCAAAAGGTATCATTTCCCACTGAAATGCAATTTTTATGTCATTCGCATTTCTTGCGATCCGCTTGTTGTTCCGATATAATTATGCTATGATTGTGCTTTGATTGGAGGAAACCATTTTGAGCGAATATTATAAGTTTTTTCAAAATAAAAAATGTGAATATTTTCCATGCCATAAAGGAATTCCGGAGGCGGACTTTAACTGTCTGTTTTGTTATTGTCCCCTCTATACACTCGGGAAATCCTGTGGTGGAAACTGTGAATATTTAAAAAATGGTATCAAATCCTGCATAAACTGTGGCTTTCCCCATCACCGAAAGAACTATGATAAGGTCACGGGCCGCTTTCAGGAAATTGCAGCCGTTATGGCTGTTTCCGATAAGGAGGATGCATCCCATGAAATGTAAACTTACTCCCGGATTATCCTCCGGTGACTGGAACGAATTTTGCAGCCGTTTCCATTTCCCTCCGGATGACCTGCCTCATATTCAGGCAATTTATACGGCACTTCTTCCCCTGGTTGAATCCTATGCGTATTACTCTCTGGATCAGGATTTAGACGGGGTTTCTCTGCCTCACTATGCCTATGGGTTTGTGACGCTTGGAAACGGAGTGGATGAACTGTCGGAATTATATCTGAACCATGAACAGATCCAGGAGGCTTACATTGTGGACTGCATCAGCCTGATGCTTTTGTCAAAGGCTTATGAAGAGTTTGCACATGTGGTAGAACGTCAGAGCCGCCTGTATCTTGCAGAATTATCTTTTCTGGGAGATACCTATTCCCTTGACCTGCTCCCACAGATTTATGGGCGGCTTGCCCCGGATGGTATCCAGCTTACCGAGGGGCAGATGCTCCGGCCGCTTAAGACAGCAACGCTGATCCTGCATCTGGATACAACAACACACGCCAATCTCAAGCAATTGTGTAATACGTGCGCAAACTGCCGGAATTTTTCCTGCCCGTCGAGAAAGGTCACGGCTCCGCATTTGCCGCATACTTATGGGGCCATGCAGATATTCCATACAAAATAATTATTTTTCAATTGATAAGTCAGCATTTTACCGTGCTTTTTTCAAAAGTTCTTCCGCTGTAATACCAAACAATTTCTTAGTTACTCCACCCACCCGACACGGACAATCTCTGCTCTACACCTTGTGCTTCCAATATAAATGAAACCGATATGGTGAACTGATTAAAATGCTTCTGTTTTTTATAACTGATGATTGAAGAAATATAAACAAAAGCAAGGGGGTTGAGAGTAACCTCGAATCTGAAAACCTTATCTTTACAAGTTTGAGGTTTCGAATGATTATTAAGATAAAAAGATGTAAATAACATAATATTAGCAGTTGACTTTAACATTATTAAATGATAATATCAACAATATTAAAGAAAGGGGTTGGTAATGAGACGAAAAGCGCAAGAATGGATATACAATTTAAGTGATGAAGATATCACATTTATAAAAAATTTTGTTATGTCATCTGGCTCTTTAAAAGAGGTTGCAAAATTGTATCATATAACATATCCTACCGTGCGATTGAGACTTGATCGACTTATACAAAAAATGCAAATGAATGATCAAATAGAAAATGACGCTTATATTTCATTAATTAAAAAAATGGTAATAGATGATCAACTTGATTTTGACACAGCAAAAATATTGATAAAAAAATACAGAGAGCAAAAAGGAGAATAAATGAAATTTTCTACCATTTTATTCATCGTAATAATAATGGCATTAACCATTATTTGTGTACGTTTTTTAGAATCATATTTAAATAAAAAAAGAAGAACAACTACCGTATCATTAACACCAATTATTTTTCTTGTTCTTTCAATCGTATTAATTATAGTGTATCTGAATTTTGAACCAGAAAGTTTTGAACGCGTTGAGAAGCAGGGGTTATTGACACTCTCATATAGTTTCGTTTCCGAAAATCAGATGTCTATAAAGGATAAGATACATAATTGTATCATTATCTTTATACTTACAAATATTCCTGCTGTTATATCAATTTATAATCGGATAAAAAGAAATAGAACGATTACGCGCAAAAAGAAAATAAATGAAATGAAATTGCGGGAATTATAATGTTCATCTCTATATATTATATATAGTTGTGATGCCGTTGGATATTATAGTGGAAAGCACTGGACAAATGCAAGTGCTTCTAATGCAAGCGTAGATTCTGACTTTGTTATATATACATATAAACTTTCTGGACAAAGTAACAAAACCACATGTACTTCCTCCTGTATTACCTTAAAATGTTCTGGAAATCTTGATACTTATGTTGGAGTTGGAAATGTAGGAATTGTAAAGATTACATCGCAAACTTATTCGAGTAAAACCAATTTCTATGCTTCAAGTTATTTATAATAATGAAAAAAAGATATATAGTGATACTCGTTTTGCTTATACTGATCTTACTCTATAATAGATATGGATCTGGTGTCTAAAATCATTTAAGTGCATTGCTTAGCTTTTCTCCCATTTGCTACCTCCCTATATGCCTATATAATAAAACATGTGTTCGATTATATCAAATAAAAATTATTGCCAAACCATCCTCAACTGTCCGACCTGCTCCTCCACAATCCGCCCCAACCTCTGCTTCATGACTCTCTGCACAATCCGCCGCCTCCGGTAAAAACAATTCCGGCTGATTTGGAAAATTCCGTAGTGCACATTCACTTTATTTCTTGTGTATTTTTGTGTATTTTAGTTGACTTTTGTGTAATATTGTGTATGATATAATTAAAGGAGGTACATAATGAATCCAAGGCAACAAACGATTAAACAACTCAGTGCTTCCGGTTATGAATTGAAACGCCACGGTGCTAATCACGACATTTACTACAATCCGCAGACACACAGCACCGTACCTGTCAAACGACACGATTTCAATGAAAACGACATGAAGTACATCTTCAAGGAAGCCAATATTAGCAGGATGCATTAAATATGTTTCCTGCTTCCAAATAGGAGGGTTACTATGAAATATATTTATACAGCTTTGTTTACACCCATCGAGGACGGATCTGGATACTACGCAAAAGTCCCTGATCTTCCTGGATGCATCACTACTGGCAATAGTCTTTCTGATGCAATTGACCAAATTACCGATGCAATGAGCGCATGGCTTGTTGTTGCAGAGGATGAAGGCGAACCGATTGCTCCTCCATCACCACAGGAAAAATTAAGTGTTGATGCCGGCACAATCTGTTCCCTGATTTCCGCAGATACCATTGAATATCGTGCCCAGACAGATACTCGCGCCGTTCGAAAAAATGTTTCTCTTCCAAGTTGGATGGTCCGTCTTGCTGACAAGCGCGGAATCAACTGCTCACAAGTCCTTCAGGATGCCTTACGAACACTTCTTGATAACTCCACTATCGCACATACTCATTAACATTATCCCTTAAAAACCAGTTATCTATATGGGTAACTGGTTTTCTCATAAAACAAAAAATGCCTCTCCATCAACCATAACACGGTTATTTATTGTCTTGAAATCCGGAGCATCCCTGCCTATAACCATAAATATAAAAACGAGCAGCAAAACCGGATTTACACCAGTCTGCTACTCGTTTGATGATTATAATATTTTCTTTTCTTGTGCCATTGCAACCAGTTATCGGACAAATGGCAGGAACGTAATGCTATACTTTATTTTCCAAACCGGCTGATTTCTTTCGCATATGATATTTCCGTTTTTCCTCATACATTTTCTCATCCATATGCATTAAAAAAGTTTCTGCATCATCTTCTGTCCCAAATTCCGTGTATCCCATAGAAACACTTAAATGAAACGGTTCTATTCCGGATTCATTAAACCGGGACAGATTATGGTTAATCTCCTCCATTGTCGCTAAGACACGCTCCGTATCAACACCTGACAGCAGCACAATAAACTCATCTCCCGCATACCGGATTGCCATACCATCATCCGGTATGGATCTGATGAGTATATTTCCCAACGTACAAATAGCCTTATCGCCCGTACTATGACCTAAATTGTCATTAATACACTTGAAATCGTTTACATCCATCATGATTCCATATAAGGATTTATGGCTTGCAATTTTCTTTTCCGCAAGCACCGCATTAAAATATCTCCGGTTATATAATCCGGAAAGCTCATCCATATACAAACTCTCTGCGTATGACTGCATCTGCACAAATATCAATGCGACCGCAACCAGCACCCATGATGATGTAATTCCATAAAAAAGGAACTGGAGAACTACACCTGCAAAACAAGGACCAACGAAATAGATCACCGGGAAAAAATTCAGGTTAACCCCTTGTTTTTTGGAATGATACACCAGATAGATACTGTAAGCAAAATATATGACAAGCGAAATATATCCCACCAGCACACCGGCAGTTCTCTGGTATACATTCTCCCCGGATATTTTAAACATAATCCCTGTTCCAAACAGATTACATAAAACCATAATTACTTCTACCAGCCAGGGAAATATCTCCACTCCTGCTTTTTGAACCATTCTTTTATAATTTCGATAGATACGCAATTCCACGTACATACACCAAAGCATACCCATACTGACTGTCCCTATAAAGCATATGCTGTTAGAGATATAATTAATCTGCCGGCTGCCAGTAAACTGTTTTCCATCTACGAGAAAAGCAATGGTTTCAGACAATGCCCCCACTAAATTTACGATTGCTATTCCATCATATATTTTATCTCCCACATGAAGGCTCTCTCTGTTCTTTCGTCTACAAAACAAAAGGAACCACATCATTAACACGGTCAATCCGTTTGCCATTAATATTTCTTCTAAAACGATGATTGTTATCCCCTCCATCATTCACGGTATGAACTTATTTTTACTAAAATGAGCTCTATCATTATACCAAATGAAAACCGGTTTTTGTCTTTTTCGACATGAACTACAGTTTTTTTAACGTGAACGATGATTTTTTATGTTTCATCATTTTTCACAGCCTACTGCAACTGTGAAAAACCCACGGCTTACAAAGTTAACGGTTTTTGTATCGGAATCATAATAAGATCCCGGTATCTTAACTGCTGCACCGTATTTATCAATTTTATATGCAAAAATCTTTTTGTCTTTTTCCTTTTTCGAAGCATTATAGGAAACAGCGACCCTGATCCGTCCCTTTTTCAGGACAGACGACTGCTTTTTCTTGATTCCTGTGACGGAAAAATCATAAACCGGACGTTTTCCAATAATTTTCCCTGCCCTGGCAGAAAGATTTTTCTTGTCAGCCTGTTTCATTTTGATAACCACAGCTGTATTCATCTCTTTCTTTAATTCTTTTAATGCCTTCGAATCAAAGGTAAGATTTACATTGCCACCATTGACCTTCCATTCTTTTACATTCTTTTTGACAAGTAAATTTACCGCCTGCTTATCCATTTCAAGATGCAGATTCTTCCAGTTTCCGGCTTTTGCCGTATCAAAAGTTATTTCAACTGACAGGTCTTTTATCCTGCCACCCTGTTCTTTTTCTGCCTTTGTAATTTCTTTTTTCAAAACTGCTGCAATATTCTTCACTTTGACCGTATTATTTTTAACTGCAGTTTTTGCTTTGACATTAAGATTCTTAACAGAAACGGACGTATCTGCTGCGGGTGGCGGTGTCACATTCCCCGGTTCTTCTTTTGCATGATCCGGTGCCGGTAATGTGCCGGAATCCGGTGAAACATTGCCAGATGATCCGTCCGTGCTTCCACCGGCATTTTCACCGGAACCTCCGCCGGAACTGCCTCCGGAACTTCCACTTGAACCGCCTCCGGATATTCCGCCGGAACTTCCACCAGAACCGCCCCCGGTCTGGGAATGATCTGCCGTTACACGGACCTGACAATTTGCCTTACTTCCTGTATAGTTGCCATTCCCATTATAACATGCGGTGAACGTATATGTTTTCGTTTCATTCGGAAGCGTTGCCATCCAGTGATCCGTTCCCTTTTCTTCTAATGTGATCCCGGAAACATCACAGGTTACTTTTATCCCGGCATCTTCCGGAATCCCCTGTCTGCAAAGCTGTAATTCTACTGTCCCCGCACCTTTGACCGTATCGTTTTTTGCAGTCAGCTGCATGCTGGTGGAAGCCTTTTCGATTTCCAGAACAGCCTCCCCGTATGTTGGAATAAAAGATGCCTTTTCCGCTTTAAAATAAATCTTATACTGGCCTGCTTCTGTGTAAAATGGCATCTCCGTTTGTGTATACGATCCGTTTTCTGTCAAACTGTAACTGATTTGTACACCATCTTCCTGTTTGATATCAAATGTATGGGGTTTTCCATCATAAGTTACGCGGACAGGTACGGTTTGTATTTCCGGCATCTCACTGTTTTTCCGGTAATAATAAGTGATCTCCTGGCGATCCTCTGTGATGTTTATTTCTTCCTGATTTGCACTGTTTCCTACACATGTATATCCATATAAATCCGGACTTCTTAACGTATACGCAGAATTCTTTGGTACATATACAGTCGCGGGTGCCGTATCAGGCACTGTTGTTTCGGTTCCGTCTTCGTTTTGCAGCATATAACGAATCGTTACGGTACTCCACGCCTGTCCTGCCGTCTGATTGTCAGCCAGAATTTTCCCAGTGTCCTCATCTATGATCTTTCCTTCCAGTCTGTCCCCGGAAACCAGACCAGTTACCGCAGGAAGTGTGACAGAAAGGGACTCTCTGGCAGCATCCGGATCATACCAGTTACTGTGTGGCGGAACGGTATATGTTTCTTCTTTTTCATATTTGACTGTATGGTCTGCTCCAATAATGCGGAAAGTAATCTTCAAATGCTGTTTGGCATCCACTATATTTTGTACGATTGTACGGAATTCCAGGTCCTGTCCATTTGCTTTTGTGATATTTTTCTCGTCGATCCGGTATTGGTCACTATCCCTGTCAAGTGTTCCTGTCCTGCTATGCGGAATTGTAATTTCAGGATCGCACACATAAACAGATGCCTGCCTGCTGACATAATCACGGTTATTTAATCTCCGCGCCAGTTCCATCTTACACACTTCACAGAACGGATTCCCAAGATCCCTCATCATGCAGACGCGGCTCGGTGCAAATACCGTTTCTGTTCCTGCTGCCGTTATTCCGATTCCACGGAATCCCAGCATCTTATGCCATTTAATTTTATCCGGGTCCGAGGTATCGGAAATATTTTCTCCCTGCATCTTTTTATCGTACTCATCGCCTAATCTTCCGATGCTGTGGGAAATTTCATGGGTCATGACATCCCCCTGCGCATTCTCACCCGAATTTGCCGAAAAAGAAAAGAGTGCATTGGAAGAAGAACCAATATTCGCAGTCGTATTACAAATGATATGGATGGTTCCAACGGCTGCACCGGTATCCAGATATCTGCTCTCCAGCTCTGCCCTCAGTGCCTTGGCTTTATCTTCCCCGTCCTTTGTAAAATAGCAGGATTTTCCGAATGCCTGCACATGAAAATATGTGTCCGGGTTCGACTCCCCATACATCACGCCCACACCAGTTTCATTGGATACCGTCTGTACTGCATAAATATTGATCCTGTCGGAATACTCTTTATAAGGAGACCACTTTAGCAGCCCCTGTGCTTTTGCCGTTGCATCCTTCAAAAATTGATCCTGTTGTTCCCGGGTATAGCCCTCACCCATGATAACAATCACAAAATTTTCCTTATCATCACCTGTCTTGTGAATGGTATAAACGGAAGCTGCCGCCGTCTGGTCTGCCGCCGTCTGGTCTGCCATCACAGGATATGGAAGCACCAGGGAGAGCAATAACATCAGGCTAAGTACGATTGCCCCAAACCGTTTTCCATCCTTCTTTTTTACATTCGTCATATCATCCTCCGTACTTTACATGACCAGAAATACTAGTGCTTTCCCTATTCTTCCCACAGACAAACTCCCGGGAAACCATCTACCGTAAGGCTTCTTAAAGCACGATTACCGCAGCATCAAACCCCTCTACATTTCCATCAAAGGTGTTTTCGGTAAGCAGATTGTACTTCTCGGTGTACGCATTAAATTTTTTTGCACTGCTGCTGCAGTTAAAAATCATGGCAATGGTCTCTTCGCCATTTTTTCTGATCAGGACAACTGTCCCTTCCTCATCTTCCGTAACGATCCCAGCCAGTTCGCCTTCTACAATGCATGCATGGCTTTTCCGGACCTGAATCAGCCGCTTGTACCATTCATACATCTCTTTGTCCTGGTATTCTTCGTCCCAGTACATGCCCCGTCTGCAGTCCGGATCGTTAGCTCCCGGCATCGCGTACTCATCTCCATAATAAATCATAGGCATTCCCGGCAGTAACAACTGAAAAGCGGCTGCCAGATGCTGCTTTTTCTTATTGTCGTTACACAGATGTAAAAATCTTGCAGTATCATGGCTGTCGATCAGATTCCACATAAGGGGATAGCAGTTTTTGTGTAAGCGTCCCTTCAAATATCCAAGATTTTGTACGAACTGGCTGACCGTAATCTTTTCGTCTGCAAGCAGATCGATCAGGTTCAGGTAAAATGGATAATTCATGACTGTATCCCATTCATCCCCCTCAAGGAAATCTCCTGCATAATGCCAGATTTCCCCAATGATCAGCATATCTTTCTTCACAGCCTTTACTGCCTTTCTGAAATTCTTCCAGAAGAAATGGCTGATTTCGTCTCCTACATCCAGTCTCCATCCGTCAATATCGCATTCCTTAATCCAGTAGCATGCAACATCCGTAATGTATTTTTCAACTTCAGGATTTTTCAGGTTTAACTTTGGCATTCCGCCATAATAACCAAAACATTTGAAGTTTGGGATCTCTCCCCATTCGCTTTTAAGTGGGAATCCATCAATAAAATACCAGTCCCGGTATTTGGATTTTTCACCATTTTCCAGGATATCCGCAAACGCAAAAAATTCTCTTCCCGTATGATTGTATACCGCATCCAGGACTACCTTCATACCACGCTCATGCGCTTTTTGTACCAGCTCTTTGAGATCCTCTGTTGTTCCAAAGGACGGGTCTATCTGGTAGTAATCCGTGGTATCATACTTATGGCACGAATTTGATTGAAAGATAGGTGTCATATACAGCACATCGATTCCCAGATTCTGAATATCATCCATATGTTCGATGATTCCCCTGAGATTTCCATGCAGGTCATCCATAGGCGTAATCGGTGCTTTATACCACAGTTCTTTGTCTACCGGCTCCGTTGCTGCAAAACGGGATGGGAAAATCTGATACACGACCTTGTTTGCTGCCCACTCCGGCACCTCAAACATCTCTTCCTCCCGGAGGTTCTGCGGACAGTCAAACATTCTGTCCCTGTTTGTAATGCATTCCTTATCAAACTCATAATTTCCATAATATACCTTTTCTCCCTGCGTGTCCGTAAATTCGAAAAAGTAACGCAGACAGATCAAATGCATCTTTATCTGTGCTTCATAATAATCATGAAACTGTGAGACAGCAACCTTCTTCATCGGAACTGTCTTTCTGGTATCCTTACGCTCCATAGGTATATACTTGTCCTCATAGTGAAGGATTACCTCCTTCATATCATCCTTTTTTACCTGCACGCGTATCACAAATAAATCCTTATCAACTGCATAGCTAAACCTTTTATCCATATCATGAAAAATTGCTGAATATTCCATAAAATTTCCCCTTTACACTTGTTGTTTTCCTGTATTTTAACTTACTTTTTTCAACAATTCTAGCACTATATCCACGATATTTTTAACTTTTTCTACTTTTATGCTTTTTTGCGATGATATTACTATTCATATAATTTAAAATGTGCGTTATCAGTTTAAAACCAATAACGCACATTTTCTCATTGCATCCTTTTCCCGCATTTATATATGTCACAAGTCAAATTATAGTTCCTACCTGCGACAACTTTATATGTAAATTCAACATCAATAATTTTTTGCACCGTTTTTAATTTTTATTTTCTGCAACTTTAAATTTCCGGATCATTTCACGCAGATTTTCTGCTTCACTGCTCATCTCCTGACCGGCTGCTGCACATTCTTCAGATGTTGCCGAATTCGTCTGTACGACATCATTGATCTGTTCAATTCCATCATTAATCTGTTGGATTTCTGTTGTCTGTGTCTCTAACGTTTCTGCAATATTTGTGACTTCTTTTGTAATGATCTGGGAATTCTCAGCGACCTCCTGCAATTGTGATGCCGTCTGCCCTGCAATCACCATACCTTTTTCCACGGCTTTCACAGAGGTTTCAATCAATGTTGCGGATTCCTTTGCTGCCTGGGCACTCTGGTCTGCCAGCACATTGACCTGATTCGCTACCACTGCAAATCCCTTTCCTGCCTCCCCTGCTCTTGCAGCCTCAATGGAAGCATTCAATGCAAGCAGATTCGTCTGGGACGCAATTTCATTGATTGTTGCAATGATCTTGTCAATCTCTTTTGATGCCCCGTTGATCTCATTCATGGAATCAACCATATCCCTCATTTTACCATTGCTTTCCAGAATGGCATTTCCAAGTTCGTCTACTCTTCCACTGATTTCTTTTGCGGATTGTGAATTTTTTCCTACCTGTTCAGAAACACCTGCGACTGTTGCGGTCAGTTCTTCTACAACTGCTGCCTGATTTGTTGCTCCATCCGCAAGGTCATTGGAACTTGATGCTACCTGATCTGCGGCACCCGAAACTTCATCTGAAACATGTTGGATTCCCTTTATTGTCTCTGCCATGCTTTCTTCAAACAACATAAAGGAGTTTAGAATTCCAACGAAATCCCCTTTCCACTCTACTTCCGGCTGCACATCAAAATTTCCTTCTGCAAACATCTTCATTGAACGTCCAATATCATCTACATAGCTTCCCAGAATGCGGATGGATTTGCGCATATCGTGTGCCAGTATTCCAATCTCATCATCTGAACGGTAGTCCAGCGTGCTGTGCAGGTTTCCATCTGTTAATTCCTGTGCAACGGCTTCCACTTCACGTAATGGTACTAAAATTGACTCAAGTACTTTTTTGCCTGTTTTTATTGTCAGTTTCCATGCCAAAACCAGACAAATAATAATACACACAATTCCTGCCACTGCAGAAATAACCGTAATTCTGACTGCCTGGCTGCTTACCTCATCGGTCATTTCATCTAATCTTGTTGCAATTTTTACGGCTTTATTTAATGCCGGGGTACAATCATTCAGAATTGAATCAACTGCCTTATCCTTGTCACCGCTTTTGATTTCTTTCATGATGGAATAACCAATGTTTCCCCAGTCTGTAAGGGCAGATGCGTATTCTTCACAATCCGCATCCGGAATAACTCCGGAGTTCTTTAAATTTTTCAGTTGGGTATTAACTTCTGCAAGCAGTCTTTCTACCGTCTGCTCATAACCGTCATAAGAGGATGTATCATTATTTAATGCCATTTCCCTGATATTTCTCGCTGATGAGTTAACATTTATCCTGCAGATTTTCACCGCCCGGTCTGCAACAGTAACATTTTGTACATAATGCATCGTATTGGCAAATAGCATACCTATAACCACAATAGAAAACAGACCTGAGACTAACATCATAATAATGACTTTTCTGTAGCCATAGTTTATCCTTTCTTTCAGATGTAAATTTTCCAAGTTCTTTTTCATCATATTTTTCTTTGACGGCATAGTTTGCTATTTCCTTTCTCTTTTGTTCGATTCTGATATATCAAATTTTTTTCTCAAAGTCAATAAATTTCGGGAACAATTTTATTATTCTATTTTTCACACAAAATGTTGTACCCATCCACCCCGAAAAATACAGCACTTTTACCAATTTTTTCTACAGTTACCTCTCCGATCGAACGTGATGTAATCTGGAATGTCGTGCCGGTGGTTCCCTCGTAAGAGTCATACTAGTACATAACTGAAAATACGATTGTCTGAAACACCCTCTGTTTTCATATATGGCATCAGGTTCTTCCAAAACATTCTCTAATTGTCTTTGAAATATCTGAATCAATAAAATCTTTATGTGCCATGTCATCAAGGATATCACATGTTTTTTCATGGGACAATCCCTTTTTATAAGGTCTGTCTTCCGTAAGAGCCTGATAAATATCAACACATGCCATCATACGTTCCTGCTTATTTAATTCATCA
>UMCY01017739.1_pt1 | contig 13665 bp, 1 predicted proteins | sample 1964351 | NCBI WGS metagenome assembly UMCY01 (sample SAMEA4835980, study PRJEB28245) | human gut metagenome | biome: gut microbiome; material: fecal sample | place: Denmark | collected 2008 | reverse complement strand
ATGACGGCAGTTACAAGGAACAGGTCGAGGAGATCATCGCAAAGGCGCAGTCCGGCGATTATGGAGCCTTGCTACGTGAACTGCAAGTCTGCGGAGAGCCTGACGGTTATTATCGTCTCTTAGGAGAAGTTGCAGAGCTATTGAACACAACAATCGGAGCATTGAAAAACCGTCCCGATGAGGTTCGGCTTGCACTCTGCAAGACCTATGTGGATTTTTGGCTCTGCGATACTCCCACGCTTCAGCGTGAGCTTGACCGTGTGATCTCCGTGAACGGCAGAACGATGTCGGATATTCAGGAGCATGAGAAAATCAAGGAAAAAGCGAAAGCTCCTTCTGTCCCTGAACAGAGTGCAGCGGATACAGTTCCGACTTTGAGTGAGCTGTTTGACGATTATTTTCGCCGTAACAGTCATTCGCACTTTTCAAGAGAAAGACATCAACACTTGGCTGAAATCGCTCACCGCAGACAGCAGAGCGAACAGGAGCGTATCATTCAGACCGAAGAAAAAGAAAGGAAGTTCAGACCATGAAGAGGATTATCATCTTCATCAAGCGCAGAAAGTGAGGTAGCCTATGCCCGTACAGGATAATGACGATAAGAGAACCGCCGACCAGCCTGCGGTCGATGCGGAAGAACTGAGGAGAAAGCAGGCTCAGTCTCTGGACCAGCAGCAGGACGAGAACAGCGTTCAGAATCCGGGAAAACTTCTTCCTCTACTTAACGCAAAGGCGGAACATCATCAGAGCCGTATCGACTCTCTTGATGAAAAAATCGCCAATCAAACTGATAAGATCGACCGCAACAAGGCAAATATTGAAGCCCTCAGTGCAAAGGCTGATAAGCTTGAAGATACCAACCGTATGCTGAAAGCTACTATCGGCAATCTGCCGGGTATCGGTGCTGTTATCGCCAATAACGAGAAGCGTATTCAGGCTATCCGTGAGGAGAAGATTCCTGAGCGACAGCAGAAGATCGACCAAGCGTGGAAGAAGATCGACAAATTTACCGCAAAGCGTGACCGTATAGAACACAAGCTCAATCGTGTGATTGCTCTGAATGACACGATCAAGAGCTTTTCTATCGGCTTTAATAAGGAACGCCGTGAAGCCTTTGCCGATGCTTTGACACGGCTGAACGGTGCGACTGTTGATTGCCTGAGCGATAAGAAAGCAACACTTGAAGCGAAAAAGCAGAGAATCCTTGATACCTATAATGATCCTGCAACAAGTGTTGTTGACAAGTATAATCTCTCCGAACAGCTCAAAGATGTGAATGAGCGTATTTCAGAACTTGATGATAAGATCATGAAGCTCGCCCGTCCTGAAACGCACTATGAGGAGCAGACCAACGATCAGCTTGATGCTTCTATGAAGCTGACCGGAGATAAGCTCGGTGAAATGGTTCAGAAAGGCACTATGGATATGCCGACACTTGCTGAGACTGCTGTTCAGGCGGCGCAGGAGGTCGAAACTCTTGACCGTTCTAAGGTCGCTGAACTTGCAGATCAGTTCAATATTCAGCCCCTTGTCAATGTGGAGATGCAGCTTGAAGATGATTACAACATGATCGACGGTATCATCAACAACGGCTCTAAAGCGGACATAGACAAGGCAAAGGCAGAGCTTTCTGAGGGTATTAAGTCTATGGAGAACCTTGCAGAAAACCCCTTTGTTCCGCCGGAAATGAGGGATAACGCTGTTGAGGAGCTTGCAAAAATGAAAAGTCAGCTTGAGCTTCTCAATATGCACGAAGAAGTCGAGGTAGATAGCTGGCTGTCGGATATGCTTGATAAGGGTGATGCCGTTTTTACAGATGACGGCGGTTTCAAGGTGAACCCTGATTATTACAAGGAATTGCCCCGAAATGACCGTCATGTGGAGACCATGACAGAGGTTCAGGCGGCAGAGGTCATGTCGGCTCTAATGTCGGCAGGAGTAAAGTTCTCCGCTGCTACTAAGTGCGAGGATAAGGTCGGCATTACCGTTTCCAAGCAGGACGTTCCTGTGCTGAATGATGTGATGTATGCTTCTATCAGAAAGATCGCACATACCGAAGCTGCAAAGGAGAACGCCGGTAAGGGTGAGAAAGGCAGGTATGAGACTGTCAATCCCGAATACTATGCTTCTCTTTCCAAAGAGCAGAGACACACCCGTGTTGAGCCGATTGATACCGCAAGGAAAATTGCAGGAGAACTGCAAAAACAGAATACCCCTTATTCTGCGGTAGTACGCAAGAATGATACGGTAGCAATTACCGTTTCTAAGGAAAACGCTCAGGCATATAAGCAGATCGAGAGTGATGTCAAGGGTGAAAGAGCCGTTGAGCTTGTAAATTCTGAGCTTTTCAAGGCACTCCCGAAACAGGAGCGTTTCACTCGTCGTATGGACGAGGGGCAGGCTCGTAAGAAGTCGGCAGAGCTGACAGCTAAGGGCGTGGAGCATTCTGCGGTGTTCGGCGGAGAGAAATCTGCGGTCACGGTCGCAAAGAAGGATTCTAAAAGAGCTTTCTTTTCCCGTGGCAAAATGCAGAGAGATGCCCAGCGTATCAGCGGTCGAGGACAGCAGAAACCTCAGCAGAGACAGCAGACACCCAAAAAGAGAAATAATCAGGGGTTGGAATAATAGATGAGAATTACTGACGAACAGAAAGAAAAGGCGAACCTCGTCAATCTTCCTAAGTTTCTCATGTCTCACGGCTTTGACCTGAAAAAAGTCGGCAGAGAGTATGTGTGGAAGGATCACGATAGCCTGCACATCAAGGATAACGGTCCGGGTGAGCGTGGTCAATGGTTCAGGTTCAGAGAAAACAAGGGCGGCGACAATATCGGCTTTCTCCGTGAATACATGGATATGTCCTTTATAGATGCAGTTGAAGCTCTGACCGGTGAACACATTGACCGCACCTATACTCCGTCCCGCACATACGAATCGAAACCTGTTCAGCAAACGGCAAGGGAGCTTTCCCTTGCCGAAGCTGATAATAGCAGGCGCGTGTTTGCATATCTGTGCAAGACCAGAGGGCTTGACTATGATATGCTTTCCGCACTTGTGAAGAAAGGCACTATCTCTCAGGAAGAAAAGACAGGCAATGTGCTTTTCAAATATTTCGGTACAGACGGAAAAGTCATTGGTGCTGAAAAGGTCGGCACATCAACGGAGCATAAATTCAAAGGCATTGCAACAAGTTCGGCTGGCGGTCACGGCTTTGAGGTAGTACGCGGCACGGGCGAAAAGGCTTTTTTCTTTGAGTCGGCAATAGATATGCTCTCCTATCTGCAAATGCACGATCAGGAGCTTGATAATTGCAGGCTTGTTTCCATGATGGGCGTGAAGCCTAATATCGTTCTTGACACGATGCTCCGTCATAATATCTCCCCTGAGAATGTATTTTTATGCTCCGATAACGATACCGCAGGCAATGATTTTGCCCAGCGTTTGCAGGAGCAGTATCCTGACATGAAGCGTGTTATCACTCCCGATACATATAAAGACTGGAATGATATGCTTCGTGGTATCCCAAAAGCAGTAGAACATGAGACTGACAAAAAGGAGGTTCAGCAGACAGATATGCAAAGATACGGCAACGAAATGTGGCACAAGGCAACAGATAACAGAGACAAGAGCCTTGTGACGATTCAGACTGCGGATTTTGAAAGATTGCAGGAACAGCTTGATGATTCGGGCATTAACTACTATGCCTATGCCCGTGATAATTCCGTCATTATGGCGATCAATGATAAAGATGTGGAGTGGTTCAGGCAGATTGCAGGCACTCCCGATCTTCTACCGAACAAATCAAACAGACCATATTCTCCGCCCGAAAAAAACATCTTCGGTTCAACAGAGTATCGTTATATCCCGCAGAAGGAGTACCTCTCCGCTGACCGTGATTTAGTCCTGAAAATGGCTGAGATCATGGCAAAGCGTGGTATGCAGTTTTCGGGCAGAGTCTATCCGTCCGGTAAGGGTACGCTGACGGTTTCTCACGCTGACCTCTTTGCAGTCCGCAACATCAGGGACGAAGTTGTGAATATGCGTAAGCAGTTCGCAAGTCCCGATAAGGCGCAGGAAGTCGGCAACCGTGACTATCGTGCGAACCGTGATACTCATTATTATATGAGCAAACTCACACCTGAGCAGTTCAAGGAAGTCAAGCCGTTTTTGGAGACAAGCGTGAGCTATCATGCTGTTGTCCGTGACGGCAAGGTCGCTTTTGCGGTGGATAAAGAGAACGCTCCTGCATTTCACAGGGCTTTGGAGAACGCTGTCCGTGAGACGAATATGCTCCGCAAAATGGCTGACCTCGGACTGCCTATGGAGCAGAATATCGCTCTTTCGCCCGTAGTTCATCGTCTTGCCGTTGAGGATATGCAGCTTGACCTTGCTGATTTCTTTGACAGCAGATACGATGAAGCACAGTTCGGTGAAATGCTCTCTCTTGTTAATGCGTATCTGTCACAAGCTCTTTCGGAGCGTTACGGCGAACACTCCAAGCTCCATGATATGCTTGAAGCAAAGTCGAGTTTTGATCGCAGTATTGAGCTTTCTGACTTCTTTTCTCAGCACGATTTCTCCGATGGACAAAGGGCGGCTATTACCGCTATGTTTGTCGGTGATGTGACGAGAGGTCAGATCGACAGCATTGACGAGACTTTCACGGCTGAGGATATTCAGGCGTATGACGAGATTCTGCATAACGCTTTGCAGGAATCCGATGTAGCTGACTTTCTGACTGCCCATAAGCAGGCAGTTATTGACCGTGAGAATGCAAGCAGAGTTCTGACTGAGGAAGAAGTGCTGTTCCCGAAGGCTGACCTTGCGAAATTCCTTGCGGAGCGCACTCTTTCTTCTGATGAGTGGGAGGATATGGCGTATCCGCTGTTTGACAGCGGTTATCTTGATAAGCATAAGCCCAGCGATAAGGCGGCTTTCGGTTATCATCTTTCCGAGCCAGCGCTTTATGACCTTGCCCAGCGTTACCATGACGGTGAGGATATTCGCCGTGAGCTTGCTCTCGGACTTTTAGAGGGCAGTGGGGCCGCAGATATTGAGTTTATCTTTGAACAGGGTGAGATCTCAGACCGTACCTATTATTATGCTGAAAACCTCCGCCACTCCCTGCATACGGAGAGGACTGAGGACGGTTTCAAGTGCAGTTTCAGCGGTATGGAGCGTTTCGTTTCCTTTGAGGAGATCGGACAGGCTTTCATTGACCGCACCCATGAGGAGTTCAATGATCTTGCTTTCTGGTGGGTTCGTGACGATATGCTCGATGCTATCCCCGATATTTCCGATGAAAATATCTCTGACCTTCTGACAGCGTTTGACGGTGCAGCTCTGCACGGTTGGGAGAACGGCGATAATATCCCGAAGCTCAACCGTATTAAAAAGGCACTCTATGATATTCTCGGTGATGAAGCGCAGACCGAAAAGGCTTTTGCGATCATCGCAAAGGAAAAGTATCATGTGAGCTTTGATGCAGAAACACCCGAAAAGAAGCCGGATAGTCTCTCTTTCCATTTCGGCAAGGATAAGGGTGATGAATGGGTTAGCGAAAGTGACATCGTTCACGATTTTGCCCTTGCACACCCCGATTGCAGTTTTGCTCTCGGCAATGCTGTCCTTGAATACCTCGATGAGAAACAGCACTCGGAGCGTAATATCCCTGAGCTGAAAGCAGGCTGGTATAAAAAGACCGATTTCAGCATTACCGCTGTTATCAATGGCGAGGAGTTCAATTATGACGGACGCTTTGACATTGGTGACGGCAAAGGCACGGGCGGCGGATCGCTAATCGACCATATCCGCACATATAATGAGGGTATCCTCGGCTATACACAGCACCCGTTCAATCAGCCGGAGTATAAGGAAAGAGCACAGAGAATGCTTGACATTTTCGTTCCTTTCCTTGAAGCTCACTCTGAGCTGACCGCTGAGGAACAGCGTATCTTCGATGATTTCAAGGCACATCACCCGATCCGCACCTATGATGATGTGGAAAAGGCACAGGGTAAGTTTCAGATCTATCAGCTCCCAGGCGGTGAGAAGTATCACGGTGTCCGCTTTGAGGATATGGAACAGCTCAAAAAGAACGGCGTACAGCTCAATCACGATGATTATGAGCTTGTCTATGAGGGTGAAGTCGGAGAGTTCAGGGGCAATGCAACTCTTGAAGCACTCTATACGCAGTTTAACACCAAACAACCCGAAGATTTCAGAGGTCATTCTTTGTCTGTTTCCGATGTTATTGTCATTTCAGTTGACGGCAAGGATACTGCATATTTCTGTGACAGCTTTGGCTTTACGGAAATGCCTGAGTTCTTCCGTGAAAAGGAGCTTGTGCAGGAGAAGCCCGAAACTGCAAAGGTGTCCGATCTTGCGGTCGGTGATATTATAATGTATGACGGCGCTCGTCGTGAGGTTGAGGAGATCAGCACTGACCGTATCAAGATGAAAGACCTTGACGCTCCCGATTACGGCGGTATTCTGCTCGGCACTTCCGATGTGCTTGCGTATGACGGCTGGCAGCAGGATATGGAGGAAAAGGGCTTTGAGATCATCTCAAAGGCTGAAAAGCCTGCGGTCGAAGCTCCTGAACAGGCAGAGCCGGAGGATAAAGGACCAGTCTCTCTGCGAAAAGTCGGTGACTTTTACGAGATGTACGGCAAAAATGCGGAGGTCGGTGCAGAAGTCCTCGGACTGCGTATGCTCTCCAAAAATGGGCAGCCTATGGTTGGTTTTCCCGATCATGTCAAGGACGAATACTCCGCAAAGCTCCGTGAAGCAGGATATACCGTTCTGATCGAACAGGCTTTTGAGCTGAACCCTCCGAAGCGTGAAGCCGAAAAGCTCCAGACCTTACAGCAGGTCGTTGACAAGTTCTTCGGAACAGACTGCGAATCTGCGGAAACAGAGCGTGGTACATGGAAACTGGCTATCGCTGACGGTGATAAGGTCGGTGAACTGTTTTACGGCGGCGAACCTGTCTGCGGTATCTATAACCGTGGCGATAAAATGGAGATCGAGCCGTACCGTGAGCTGACAACATTTCCTGCACTCCTGCGTACAGCGATGCTTAAACATAATCCCGACAAGTCCGTGGAGATCATGGACTTCCAGCGTACTTTTGAAACTCCGCTTGATAAGGCAAAATGGCTTATCAATGATTTTTGCGAAGCGGAATACCGTGAAGGTGCTGATTTTGATGATCTGCACAATGTCGGTCTTGCGTTTACCACACTGACGGACGATGAGCTGCCCATTCAGGTGACGGCTGACCTTATCGACTTCAAGATCACTCACGAATTTGACGGCGAGGTATTCGATACAGAGCAGTTTGATAGTATCGAGGATATGATCGAGAACGGTCTGACTGACCTTGATTTCAGTGACCTCGTTTCCGTTCCTGATGAAGTGATCGAGCGTCACACAGGCAAGGACGAACAGACGGTTGAGCTTATGAGCGATGCCGCCGATGTTTCCGATACTTCTTCTCCTGCGGAAGATGTGCCGTCTGTTACGCTAAAATACAAGGGCGATGCCGAGAGCCTTGACGAGATCAAGGACAAGGCACTTTCCCTCGGTGCTACGGTTATCGTAGACAATGCTGAGGGTGTTATCTCTATCGACACCTATGCAGACCACAAGGCAGAGCTTGACGGACTTGCCTATGAGCTGGGTGTTATGGCGGTCGATGATGTTCCTGCGGTGGAAACTCCAACTGCGGAGACTGAGGACATTGACCGTCCTCTCTTTACGGACGCAGCAGTCATTGACGAAATTCAGCGTAACGAAAATGCCGATGTTCCGTTTTGGGAAATGCCCGAAGCACAGGGCGAACAGCTCTCTTTGTTCGGTGATTCCGAACCGCTGACCGCTTCTAAGCCTGCGCCCGAAAAGCCAAAGTCTGAGTTTGCCAAAGGTCCGGTGGTGGACGGTGTTCAGGTCTATGAAGCATTGGCCGCTGAGATCGACCGTGGTACAGGCTTTGTTCACGGTAAGCTCCGTGTGCAGGACTTCTATGAGGAACAGCACCCGACTGTACAGCAGTTAGCCGATTTTCTGAAAAAGGAGTACGGCACGGGCGGTCATAGCGGTGAGGGGAAAATCTCGCTCGTCGATTATGACAGCAAGGGGCTGACGTTCTCCTTTGAGAATGGCGAGAAATTCCGTCATTCGTGGTATAATGTTGCGACAATGACCGAATCACGGCTCAGGGACGATACATACCTTTCTGCCGAACAGAAAGCAGAGAGGGCGGCGCTCAAAGCAGAGCAGTCCGCTGAGAAACAGTCTCCCCATACCGTCGAGGTTGGAGACCGATTTAGTCACAAAATTACTGGCGAGGTTTCTGAGGTTATTTCGCTGACAGGTGCGCTGCCGTTCTATACGGACGATTGCACAGTTCAGCGTGACAGCGGCGGCTTTGCTATCACGGAGAATATCTCCTATGATAAGCTCCTTAACAGCGGTCTTTATGAATATATCGGCAAGGCTGAACCTGAAAAAGCGCAGTCTGCACCTGTGAAGTCTAAGCCAGCGGTTAATCCTGAAGCGGAAAAGCCTGAGATTCCGACGGTCAAGAATCTCTCTCAGCTCAAAAAGGCTATCAAGCCGGGAATGATGTTTGAGATCACCGATCATCTCCGTCCTGAGTGTATCGGAGAACGCAGAATCGTCACGGGTGTAAGCACCGTTGATTTTACTTCCAGAAAACTCGATGAAAACGGTGAACCTATGGGCAAAGACCTTCACATGGATTTCGACCGTGCGAAAAACTGGGCTTTTGATGGCGGTGAGCTGACTTCTCGGCTCGACAACGGCGATATGCTGATGAGCTTTCATTTCATTGATAGTCTGGAGCGTGAGCAGACAGTTCATGTTGATAAAGAGCATGAGCTTGCACCCGAAAAGACTGCTCCTGAGCTTTCTGTCGGTGACTATCTTGAATACAGGGGCAAGGAGTACAAGGTCGAAAGCCTTGATATGGATGGATTTATCACGCTGACTGATACGGCGCTTGAAGATGCGCCGAGACTTATCTCCCGTGTGACCTTCCTTACTGATGAGTTTATCCGCAGTGGTGAATATATGGTTATTACGCCTGAAAAGGGTGAGGTCGAAGCTCCTGCACCGGATAAGGGCGATAATTTCACTATTACCGATGATACCCTCGGTGAGGGCGGTGCTAAGACGAAATTCCGTGCAAATGTCGATGCGATCAGAACGCTGAAAACACTTGAAGCGGAAAAGCGTCCTGCAACGGCTGAGGAAAAGGAAACCTTGTCGAAATATGTCGGTTGGGGTGCTTTGGCTAAGGCTTTTGATAAGAATGACGAGAAGTGGGCCGCAGAGTATAAGGAGCTTTCCGAGCTGCTGACTCCACAGGAATATGCTCAGGCACGTTCAACGGTAAATGATGCATTTTATACAAGCCCCACGGTTATAGACGGCATCTACGAAGCTCTCGCCAATTTCGGCTTTGAGGGCGGCAACGTATTAGAGCCTGCAATGGGTATCGGAAACTTTTTCGGACGTATGCCCGAAGATATGCAGGCACACTCTCAGCTCTACGGCGTTGAGATCGACAGCTTATCGGGCAGAATCGCTCAGGCACTCTATCCCGATGCGGATATTGCGATTCAGGGCTTTGAAAAGAACCGTTTTCAGAACGGAAGCTTTGATGTAGCTGTCGGTAATGTTCCGTTCGGTGAGCTTGGTTTCCGTGATACTGTCCATGATACTACCAAACTTCATGACTATTTTTTTGCAGAAGCTCTCTCAAAGCTCAAAGACGGCGGTATCATGGCATTCGTGACCTCGGCAGGCACACTTGACAAGCGAGACGAGACTACAAGGCAGATGTTGGCTGACAAGGCTGACTTCATCGGTGCAATCAGACTTCCGGGCGGTAAAAACGGAGCTTTCAAGGATAATGCAGGCACGGAAGTCACCACGGATATTATCTTTTTGAAGAAGCATGAAGGCAAGTCACTTGCCGAAATGTCCGATATTCCCGATTGGGTACACATCGGTGAAACTGCTGACGGTCTGCCAATAAACAAGTATTTTGAACAGCACCCCGATATGGTGCTTGGCACTGTGGTCGAGGGCAACAAGCTCTACGGCAGCGGTACAATGGTTGTCGCCGAGGACGGCTTTGACCTGAAATCGGCACTTCATGAAGCTGTCGGAAAGCTCTCGGCGGAGATCAGTCATGAGCGTGGCAGAGATGTGTATGCTAAGACCGCTGACGGCGTTCAGGTTCAGATTCCGTCTAATCTGCGTAATTACAGCTTTTTTATGTCTGACGATCAAGTTTTCTTCAAGAAAAATAACGCCGCCTGCGAGTTCCGTTTCGATAAGGGAACAGCGCAGCACAAGCGTTTTAAGGCGTTTATTGAGCTTCGTGACCTCACCCGTGAGCTGATCGAAGCGATGGAGCTTGACAAGCCCGATGCTGTCATTAAAGACTTACAGGCAAAGCTGAATGTGGCATACGATGATTTCTACAAGAAGTTCGGGCTTATCCACTCTCAGACCAACAAGCGTTATTTTGCGGAAGATGTGTCCTACAATCTTGTGGCAGGACTGGAAAAGAGCTATGATAAGACTAAGCTCCTTGAAAAGTCCGATATTTTCACAAAGCGGACTATCGTGCCGCCGAAGGCTGTGGAACACGTTGACACAGCACTTGAAGCTCTCACGCTCTCCATTGCGGAGAAAGCAAGGGTTGACTTTGAGTACATGAGCAGTCTGACGGGTATGACCGAGGACGAGCTGAAGCACGACCTGACGGGCAATATCTTCAAGATTCCCCATACGGAGAATGAGTATCAGACGGCGAGTGAGTATCTATCCGGCGATATTCGCAAGAAGCTCCGTGAAGCTGAGGAGATCGCTGAATATGATCCCGACTTCAATATCAATGTATCAGCACTGAAACAGGCTATGCCCGAACCGCTTAAAGCCGGAGATATTGACATTAAGCTCGGTGCCGCTTGGCTTGATCCGAAATACTATGAGCAGTTCATGTATGAGCTGTTGCAGACTCCGGCATATCAGCGGAGTGACAGTCCGTCCGCCCGTTGGAACAAGTCTGCTATCGTGGGAGTGGAATACTCCGTACACGCTAATTCTTTCCATGTCAGCAACAAATCTTCCGACAGGTCGGTGCTTGCTACTCAGAAGTATGGCACTCACAAAATGAACGCTTATGACATCTTTGAGCATCTTCTGAACTTGCAAGAGCCGAAGGTCTATAAGACTATCGAAGTGCCTGACGGCTTGGGCGATACAAAGGAAAAGCGTGTGGTCGATATTGATGCTACTCGTGTGGTACAGCGTAAGGCTGACGATATTCGCAAGGCTTTCAAGGCGTGGATCTTCAAAGATTCTGCCCGCCGTGAAGCTATTGTGGAGCGTTACAATGAGCTGTTCAACAGTATCCGTCCCCGTGAGTTTGACGGCTCGGCTCTTTCTTTCCCGATGATGACTGCGGACATTCATCTGCACGATCATCAGAAAAATGCGATCGCTCACGCTATGTTTGGCGGTAATACGCTGTTTGCTCACTGTGTTGGTGCAGGCAAGACCTTTGAAATGATCGCAACAGCGATGGAATCAAAAAGGCTCGGTCTTTGCACAAAATCGCTTTTTGCCGTTCCGAATCATCTGACAGAGCAGATTGGTGACGATTTTCAGAAGCTCTATCCAGGTGCTAACATTCTTGTTGCGACAAAAAAGGACTTCAAGAAAGAGAACCGACAGCAGTTATTTGCTAAGATCGCTACTGGCAACTATGATGCGGTTATCATCGGTCACTCTCAGCTCGGTAAGATTCCTGTTTCTAAGGAGAGACAGGTCATGACGATCCAGAGCCAGATCGATGATATTCTTCGTGGTATCGAGGAGCTTAAAAAGAGCGAAGGCTCTAAGTTTCAGATCAAGGCTATGGAGCGTACCCGTAAAAGTCTGCAAAAGCAGCTTGATAAGCTCGAAAAGGCTAATCAGGACGATACTCTGACCTTTGAACAGCTCGGTATCGACCGTCTGTTCGTCGATGAAGCCCACGAGTTCAAAAACCTGTTCGTCGCCACAAAATTGCAGAATGTAGCCGGAATTTCCAATTCGGCTTCACAGAAAGCACTCGATCTTTTCCTCAAATGCAGATACCTCGATGAAAAGACTGGCGGCAAGGGCGTTATCTTTGCAACTGGCACACCTCTGAGCAATTCTATCACGGAATTGCACACTATGATGCGTTACTTGGAGTATGACTTCCTGCGTGATCACGGCTTACAGCACTTCGACAACTGGGTTGCGGTCTTTGGCGACCAGAAAACCGATTGGGAGCTAAAGCCTGCGGGCAATGGCTTCAAGGAGCGCACCCGTATCGCAAACTATACAGGTCTGCCCGAATTGATGAGTATGTTCAAGCAGGTCGCTGACATTCGTACTGCGGATACGCTGACACTTGATGTGCCTGACTGTGATTATCAGGTTGTTCAGGTCGAAGCTACTCCTTTTCAGCAGGAGCTTGTTCAGGAGCTTGCCGACAGAGCCGATGCTATCAATGCAGGCAATGTTGATCCCACGATCGACAATATGCTCAAGATTACGTCGGACGGAAGAAAGCTCGGTCTTGATCCTCGTCTGATTGATCCGTCATTTGAAGATAATCCCGATACAAAGCTCAACCGCTGTGTAGAGAATGTTGCCCGTATCCACGCTGAAACGGCTGAGGACAGACTCACGCAGATCATCTTCTGTGATTTGGGCGTTCCTCACAAAGCAGCAGGAGAAGCAGAGGTCGAGGGCGAAGATGCCGACGATGTGAAGGATAAGAAGTCTATCGCTGAGGTCGAGTCTCTTGAAGAAGAATGCGACTTCTGCGTGTATGATGATATTCGTGATAAGCTAATCGCAAGGGGTATCCCTGCGGAGGAAATCGCATATATCCACGATGCGAAAACCGAACAGCAGAAAGCTGACCTCTTTGATAAAGTCCGCAGCGGAGAGATCCGTGTACTGCTCGGCTCAACCGCCAAAATGGGTACGGGTACGAATGTCCAGAAGAAGCTGATCGCAGTCCATGACCTCGATATTCCGTGGAGACCGGCTGATCTGGAACAGCGCGCCGGAAGAATTATCCGTCAAGGCAATGAAAACAAGCAGGTGCAGATATTCCGCTATGTTACCAAAGGCACATTCGATGCTTATTCCTATCAGACTTTGGAGAACAAGCAGAAATTCATCTCTCAGATCATGACAAGTAAGACTCCTGCGAGAAAGTGTGAAGATGTGGACCAGCAGGCACTCACTTATTCCGAGATCAAGGCTCTCTGCACAGGCGATGAGCGTATCAAGGAAAAGCTGATGCTTGAAAATGAAGTGAAGGAACTGAGGGTACTCGCTGCGGAACACCGCAACACGGTATTTGAAATGGAGGACAAGATCGCTCGTTTCCCTGAACAGGAACAGAAACTTACTGCGATTCTTGCTGATCTCCATACAGATCGTGAAGCACTCCGCAAGCTCCCGATTGATCCCGAACGCAAACTGCCCGTATTCAAGATCACCATTGGTGAAACTGAGTACACCGATAGAAAAGAAGCTGCTAAGGGTCTTGAAGATGCTGTGTTGGCTATCAAATATGCCGAT
>UMCY01023412.1_pt1 | contig 13890 bp, 9 predicted proteins | sample 1964351 | NCBI WGS metagenome assembly UMCY01 (sample SAMEA4835980, study PRJEB28245) | human gut metagenome | biome: gut microbiome; material: fecal sample | place: Denmark | collected 2008 | reverse complement strand
ACTGCTCGTCTCGCACGGAGTTTATGGAAAAGGCAATCAGGTTTTACTGCGGTTATCTTTTGCAGAACAAACCGGAGCTTGTGGACTATCTCGCTCCGCAGCTTGCTGCGCTCACGGAGGGAATTGTAAAAGGCACGGAACAGAGGTTGTCCCGTGCTTTGTTTAAGGTTGCTGTTGAACTTGGTGCGATTACACATATGCTTGCGGCTGTGCATGACATTGACGATGATACTATGATCAAGCTTCGGGCTATGTGTACGGATGAAGTTAAGCGGATCAATGGTATCATTAATTTTGAAAAGGCTGTGAGGTATCAGAGGTCAGAGTAAGAGAAAGCCGTATCGGTGCGATACGGCTGGTACATAGTTTTATCATTTCAATCCAACTGTTTTTTTATCATGTATTTATCCAACTCTGACGTTTCACCCCTGAAAATAAACCATTCAGGAAATCCATCCAATTTGAATCGTATAAATTCATCGACAGTGTGATAAATCTCATCCTTTTCGGGATCGTAATAAGAACTTCTGTTGGCGTAAATCGTAATGCCTGTAAAGTCTTTCTCTGAGTCCATCGGACATTTACATGGAGCATCGTTGTTAGTTGTGATAATATGCTCCTCGGGTCCCTCTTCTGATGGTGACAAATAGAATTCTCCACAGGCAGATAAATTATGCTCCACCGAAAACTGAATCTCATTATTCATATAATCTGCCAGGACTTCTCTATTTATCCTGTAGATAGGTCCTCTCAGAAAGCTTTTTATTCTTGATAACAAGCCCATAACATCCTCCTTGGATTCTTGATATATTATAACACAGTGCGTTTTTACCAACATTACTTAAATTATACCACATCACCGAATAAAAAACAATCCCCAGAAAGGAAGTGATCGCATGCCTCAATCCCAAATAATCGTCACAAGCCGCTACCTGAAAAGCGGTACACAGAAAAGTAAGAACAAGCGAAGAAATTATACAAAATATATCGCAACCCGTGAAACAGTTGAAGTTCGTGATCAAAATACTATTGACAGAAATGATAACGCTACCAAAAACCAACAAGAATTGCTTCGTGATCTGCTTTCAGATTTTCCCGAAGCTAAAAAATATTTGGAGTATGAGGACTATATCGCTGCTCCTACCGTAGAAAACGCATCTGAGCTTATCAGTACGATCATTGAGCGTAACGCAGACATCATCGGAAACCGACAGAACTTTGTCGGCTACATGGCTATGCGACCGGGAGTTCAGAAAAGAGGCTCTCACGGTTTGTTTAATGAAAAAGACGAACCGATCATTCTTGACAGAGTTGCAAACGAAATTGCAAATCACAAGGGCAATGTCTGGTCGCACGTTGTTTCTCTTAGGAGAGAAGACGCTGTTCGTCTTGGTTATGACAACTCTGAGGTATGGCGAGATCTTGTGAAAAGGCATATTTCCGACATTGCAAAATCGCAGCGTATTCCACTCTGCAATCTGAAATGGTATGCCTCTTTTCATGATACAGCTCATCATCCCCATATTCATCTGCTTGTGTATTCGACGAATCCAAAGCAGGGATTTTTAACCGCTAAGGGCATAGATCAGATACGTTCAGCCTTTGCAAATGACATATTCCATGACGATTTGCAGTCAATATATCAGAAGCAGACTTTAAGCCGTGACGAATTGAAAGCTGTATCCAAAACAGAGTTTGAAAGTATCGTCAGAAAAATTCAGCAAGGCGGTTTTGACAATCCGCAGCTTGAAAATTTTATCCTTAAACTACATTCTCAGTTACAGAATGTAAAAGGCAAAAAAGTGTATGGATATCTTCCTCCCGATGTCAAGGAAACGGTCAACAATATATTTTCGGAGCTTGCAAAAGATGAGAATGTCCATCAGCTCTATGAAAAATGGTGCAGCTTGGAGCATTTGAAATACAAGACCTATACGCAAAAGGAAAAAGAACTGCCTTCACTTACCGACAATAAGGTTTTTCAGCCCGTGCGGAATATGATAATCAGAACCGTGCTTGATATGAATAACCCTATAGTCGAAGAACCCGAACCTACCGAACAATCCGAAGATACCTCTGATAGTCCGCCTGTAGAAATATCTCCGCAGTTTGATGAATCTGAGCAATCCGAAAATGATAATATAATATTTTCAGATAACGATGATCTTACAGTCGAAGATTTCATTTGGAGTGATGAAAATACAGTAACGGTTGATATTGATGATGTTCCTCAAAGCAAATATTATTTAAAGTGGAGTAGTTCGTACAAAGAAGCCTGCAAACTGATTTACAATAAGCAATCAAAGCTTGAAGATTTCAAAAAAGCAGAACAACTTCTGCTTTCAGAATCTCAGACAGGCAATGTTCTTGCTATTCACGATTTAGGAAAGCTGTATTCCACCGACAAGCTTGGTGAAAAGGATGAAGAAAAATCATTTGCATATTACAAAGAGGCATTACAGGGATTTATGGAAACAGAACCCGATTCGGATTTTATGTTTCCCTACGAACCGAAATATGAGGGTCAAATCATGAAACCTGTAGATATGCGTTCTTACGTTTGGTATCGCATAGGCAAAATGCATTGTTATGGGTTAGGTACAGAACAGGACTACAAACAGGCATTTGATTGGTTTTTGAAATCGGCAACAGCGGGGAACAAATTTGCTCAGTACAGTCTCGCCAATTTGTATTACTACGAAAACGGCGTGGAAAAAGATTTGTCGCAGGCGTTTTTGTGGTATCAGAAATCATCTGCACAGGGACAACCTTATGCGTCGTATGCGATTGCTCAGATGTACAATAAGGGTGAATATGTTACTCAAAATGAAGATACGGCACAAAGGTATTACAATGCCGCATTATCCGGTTTTCTTGAACTCGAAAGCAAGGATCAGGCTGATGATAACCTATATTACAAACTTGGTTCTATGTTTAAAAAGGGACTCGGAACAGACATCAATATGGATAAGGCTATAGATTACTTCAAACGATCTGAAGAAATGAATAACAAGAATGGGTTGTACGAGTACGGAAAGGTGCTTCTGCTCGGAGAAAATATTCCACAGGATATTGAAAAGGCTGTAAAGCTACTTGAAAAAGCAATAAAGCTTGAGAATATCAATGCAAAACGTTTTCTTGCCCTTGAACTTATTTCGGGTGAGCATTTAGATCAGGACATTGACAAAGGACTTGCTATGCTTACAGAGTGTGCCGACAGCAGAGACGCTTATGCCTGTTACAAGCTTGGCAAGATATATTTCAAGGGCGATATCGTGTTGCAGGACTTGGATAAATCAGAGAAATATTTGCTGTCAGCCGAAGATAACGAATTCACACAGTATGCTTTCGGTATACTTTATTTGCAAAAAGAAAAGTATGATATTCTAAAAGCCGTAGACTGCTTTGAAAAATCCGCAGATAAGAATATGTGGTCAAGCTATCAGCTCGGCAGGCTTTATCTGTTTGGATCAGAGGGACTTGAGAAAGATAAGACAAAAGCAGTAGAGTGGCTCACTAAATCCGCAGACAACGGCAACGAAGTTGCTCAGAATATGCTTAACCACCTTGACAATCTTGAGAATACCATGTTGGCAAATACAATCTTTGGTTTATTCGCAAATTTTAGTAGGTGCATTGAAGAGGACTATACTCAGAAGTATAAGGCAGTCAGACGGACGGTGGACAGTAGGCTGCGGAGAATGATACATCGGAAGAAACAGTCGCTCGGGATTAAGGATGATCAGTCGCAGAGTTATGAGCAATCATATTAACTGATAGTCCTTTAGTATTTCTTGTTATGGAACGGATATACTAACGAAAAAGGAGGCGTTTACAATGGCAGTATCACACAGAGGCGCAATTTCATTCGGTTTAGTCTATATTCCTGTCGGTTTGTATACGGCAACGCAGGATAACGATATACACTTCAATCAGCTTTGCAGAGAGGACGGCAGCAGAGTAAAGTACAAAAAGGTTTGCACATCCTGCGGAAAGGAGATCTCATCAAAGGATATCGTAAAAGGCTTTGAGTACGACAAGGATAAGTTCGTGATTATGACAGATGAGGATTTTGAAAAGGCGAAGTCCGAAAAGGATAAGACTATTCATATCCTGCATTTTACTGATTTGAATTCTATTCGCCCTATTTATTATGATAAGACGTACCACGCAGTTCCCGAAGCCGGAGGAGATAAGGCGTTTGAATTACTTCGTAAAGCAATGAAAGATGAGAATAAGGTCGCTGTCGCCAAAACCGTTATGGGTACAAAGGAAAAATTGCTTACGCTTATTCCTACAGACGACGGTATACTGATTGAAACCATGTTTTTCGCCGACGAGGTAAAGCAAGTTCCGAAAGAGCCTGCACATCCCGAATTAAACGAAGCGGAACTGACTATGGCGAAAACGCTGATCAACACAATGGTCAAGGATTTTGAGCCGAGTTTATACAAGGACGAATATCAGTTCAAGCTGCGTGAAATCATTGAACAGAAGATCGCAGGCAAGGATATTGTTGCCTCCACTCCCGATGTTCAGGTCAATGTCATTGACATTATGGAGGCTCTCAAGCAAAGTCTTGCCCAGGCAGGCGTAAAGAATGACTGATATCTGGGAAACAAAAAATATCAGACCGATGCTGATCGGCACAGAGGGACAACCCTTTGACAGCGATGAGTATATCTACGAATTAAAGCTTGACGGCGAACGCTGTATCGCATACCTTGACAGAGACAAAACGATTCTGAAGAACAAACGAAATATCTTAATGCTGCCGAAAGTACCGGAGCTTGCAGAAATTCATAAGAATGTGAATGTCCGCTGTATTCTGGACGGAGAGCTTGCGGTCATTAAGGACGGCAGACCGGATTTTTTTGAAATACAGAAACGCAGTATGATGAGCAATCCCGTAAAGATAGATATGGCGGCGAAGAAATATCCTGCATGTTTTACTGCGTTTGATATTCTGTATTATGAGAACAGACAGGTAACGGACTTGCCGCTGACTGAAAGAAAAGAACTTCTACAGAAAGCGGTAATATCGGAAAACGGCAGATTTGCAGTATCGAGGTTTATTGAGAAAAACGGTATCCAATTCTATGCCCTTGCCGAACAGCAGGAATTGGAGGGTATCGTTGCGAAACGTAAGGACAGCAAGTATTACTTTGATAAGCGGACTAAGGACTGGATCAAAATTAAGTATTTGCAGGACGATGATTTCGTAGTTTTGGGCTATGTTCCGAAAGAAAACAGTATGAACAGCATTATCCTCGGACAGTACAGTAATGGTCAGCTTGTTTACAAGGGTCATGTTACTCTGGGAGTTGGCGGAGAACCATTCAGAAGAATAAAGACTTTAAATAAAACAGATTGTCCTTTTTCTGAAATTCCGAAAGGCAATGAAAATGCTGTATGGGTAACTCCCGAACTTGTATGTACAGTAAAATATATGATGAAAACCGAAAGCGGCGGTATGCGGCATCCTGTTTTTAAGGGGCTGAGAGAAGATAAGTCACCGGAGGAATGTATTGATAATATTACTTGAAAAGACGCATATACTAATTACAGATTGGAGTTGATAAAATGTCAAAGGATTCACAGCTTGATCCCAAAGAAGTCAGAAAGATGAAAGCCAAAGGCGGTCATACAATGGCTGAAAGCGCTTTGGACGGCGAGAGCAGAAACAATAAAAAGCAATCCGGCAACCGTCATAAATGCGGTAACGATAAGTAGTAAAAGAACAAGGAGTATATTGTGTGAAACACTCCTTGTTTTTATATATAAATATCTCATAATTTAAGAGTAATATTAAGACAAAACAAACCATTGCCGTTATTTATATCAAAAGTTCCGTTATGCTTGTTAACAGAATTTCGTATATTGTTAATACCAAACCCATGATGTATTTTATCGTCTTTGGTTGTTTTAAGATCGTCATTTTCCTCATTTGTGGGATTACTGATTGAAATAAATTGATATCCCTGTTGTATGTTCAGTTTTATGTCAATTACTTTATGTCCGCCGATCTTACCGCAGGATTCTATGGCATTGTCAAGAGCGTTAGAAAAAATAACGCATAGATCGATGGGATCAAAATCGTGCGTAAACAAACCGTCCAAGCATATTTCTGTATCGCATTCCTTTGCAAACTCAGCTTTTTCTGTAAGGATTGAGTCTAAAATATTATTTCCGCTTTCATACGGTTTTTCTGTCATGGTTTTGGAGTTAGATAATTTATTTATGTACTGAACAGCTTCCTCGTTCTTATTTGATGCGATCAAAGCTGATACACATTGCATATGATTGATATAATCGTGTCTGAAAGAATGAAATTCTTTCTTCATATCATCTAAGGCTTTGTAATGCCGGAGCTGAGTATCGATCTGTTTCAAAAGCAGATCGGATGTGTCTTGAAAATACTTTTTTGACATACTGTTTATAAACAGCAGAAACATGATTGCAAACATTACTATCATTAAAATGAGTAGGAAGAATTCTGAAAATCCCTTTTGAACAGAAATATTGTCTGTTTCAAAGGAAATAAGCGTAACGACTCCTTCCATAATAAAGACACATAAAAGCATCAATATTCCCACCGCTTTAGACGTTGACTTAAATGCAAATCTTAAATTTTTAAACTGCTCTTTTTTATATAAAAAGCAAATCAAGCCAAGAACAAACAGCTGAAATATCATTGAAGTGACCTTGTTTATTGTCAATTCGTTTAAATTCGAGGCTGTAAGCTTAAATATCCATAAGGCACAGCTTTGCATGAGTGAATCCAAGGATATCAGCAGCAAAGGCATATAGAATGAAATAAACCTTATTTTTTTAGTGAAGATAAACGGAAAAACCAAAAAACGCAGATAATATACGGCAAGCAGTACTGTCATCATGAATTTTGATGATTCTGCAAAATATGAACTGAAAATCAGAGTATAACTTCCATGAACAACCGATACGGAGAGCGATTTAATCCAACCGGGTTTAAATTCTTCCAAATCAGCAGATTTGCTTATGAGAATCAGGTTAACAAGCAGAAGCAAGTCCGAGATAATAAAGACGGCATTTGAGATTACAGTGTTCATTATATCAGTCCTTTGTGTTATATCTTACTATGTATTCCTGAAAAGCTTTTTTGAAATCGGTCAGATACCTTCTGCTTATGGAAGCACGTTCGTTGTTATCAAAATAGATAGTTTTATTATCGTGATTTCTTATGTGGAAAAAGCTTACTATACATGACCTGTGAGAACGTATAAATCGGTCTTTGGGAAGCATCTTTTCAACTTCCTGCATATATCGGCAGCATTCAAGTTGATTGTCAACAGTTCGTATTATAGTGTGCTTGTCTTTTGATTCGACATAAATAATTTCAGATAACCTGACTTTCCACGAACCGTCGTTAGTGTTCAATATGAGAAAATCATCTGTTCTGACAGAATCAAGATAATCGTCGATAGATTTAAACAGATCTTCTTTTTTTATCGGCTTTAAAAGGAAACGAAACGTATTTACCTCAAAGGACTGAAAAACGATTTTAGGAAATGCGGTGAGGAAAATAATAGTAACGTCTGAATTTTTTAATCGCAGACGTTTGGATGTTTCCAATCCGTCAATATCGTCCATCTGATAGTCCATAAATATAATGTCAAACTTCTCAGTACTTGATAAAAGGTCATATCCGGTTTTAAAATATGTAGTTAAAATCGGCTCTTTTTTTAATGTGGAATATTCGTTTAAAAGCGTATATAATTCTTCATATAAAATTATTTCGTCATCACATACGGCAATCTTCATAATTTCGCCTCCCTTTGCTTTTAATTATAACATAGAACTATTAAAATATCAAGTAAAATTTTACAATAAAATCACGCTTAAACTACCGCTCGCGCCGAATTTACGACCGTATTTCAGATATCTGTAGACGAATTGAATAAAAAGATTTATACTACCCCCGAAATGAAAAAACGGGGAGGGATATCAAATGTGGAGATACATCTGGCAGATCATTTTTAAGTAATAGGATGGGATAGTTATGGAAATAATTGAAAAGCAATATTTATCTGTTGAATCGCTGCTGTCATATAGGACAAGATCAACATACAGTAAACTTGATAAGTTGATCGAGCATATATCGGAAAGTCTGAAATTTCTTGAAATGGAACGGACAGGAAATATCATTTTTTCTCTGAAAGAAAATACCTATGGAACGGATGAAACAATACTTGACCTTGAATTTTTTGTTCCTGTCAGCAAGGAGTTTAAAAGCAACGAGTTTTATGTTTATAAGCCGCAGCTTATGCTTTTCAACGCAGTGAGAGCAAGACACTCCGGAACTTATGACACGTTAAAAAATTCACGTAAGAAAATGCAAACATATTTATCCCGGAAGTGTTATCAACCGATAACAGATTTTTACTATTACATTAATAACAGCAATTTAGTGGATATTTACGTAGGGATCAACGGTAATATTGTTTGATATTAGGCGGACAAATTTTTGTCCGCCGTTTCCTTTTTTACGACAAATTCTGAGTCAATATGACCGCTTACGCCGAATTTATGACCGTATTTCAGATATCCATAGACAAATGACATTGTTTATGGTATTTTTTGACGGAGTTTGATCAACAAAATTCATATAATATTCGAGGATTTAAGGAGGAATTTATGGGCAGATTTTTTTCATTGGTTCAAATAAAGAATAACGGCAGCAGAGAACAGTTTTTAAAAGCATTTTGTGATGTAATGAAAAAACGAAGTCTTGTGCCATGCTCTGAGAAAGAATCAAGCGTAAGTTATATTCTTGCTTTTTCAGAAAGCGGCAAATGGGTAACACTTGCTTCTAAGGAGTACAGGGACAATCCCAAACAGGTCAAGGACGACGCCAAACAGACAGCTGCGGAAATGAAAACAAGCAGTTTCAGCATGGATGTTGTAGACAGCGACTGGACGTATATTGAACTGCATACCGGGGCTGATGTCCACGATACGGTGATGGTGGGACGTTCCGAGTTTGACGAAGAACATTCGCCGAAAGGCAGACGTGAATGTTGGGAGCCGATTTTAGCTCCGGGAAAAACGTGGGAACAGATCTCTGAAATATGGAACAAGAACGAAGTCTTTGTTGAGGACGCTTTGTACGAAGCAGCTTCCGTGCTGGGAATTGAGCCGAAATATATGGTTTCTGATTATGAGGATTTTGAAAGCAAAGCAGACAAAGATACAAATATTATTCCGATGTTTTTCAAAAAGAAGAATGAAAGAACCCTGTCTTTGAATGCCGCATTTAAACAGGTTTTCGGAGAAGCTCTTGAACCGTTGGGTTTTGTAAAAATAAAAGTTGCTAAACTTACTTACTTTGTACGGGTGGTAAATGATGAAATACTGCATATTTTGACATATCGAGAGCTTCGGACACGAAAAACAGGTTATAAGTCTTTTGAAATTTTAGGTGGAGTTGTTTCACTTTATAGGCGAACGATAGATTTTACAAAGAGTCCGGAGTGTTGGCTGAAAAACAATCATCATTATTACTGTTCATTAAATCCTGAGATTGATGATGATGTAATGGAAAGTGCAGTCCAATATGTATGTGATGTATGGGGAAAAAGTATGGATTGGTTTGTTCGTACTGAGTCACTTGAAGGAGCTTTTAGCAAAAGTATAGTACACTTTTTATATAAATCAGACGACATTTATGGTATGAAAAATGCATTTAATGTAACCCAAAACGTTATGCTGCCGATTTTTGATGAAGCAATCAATCTCAACAACTGCATAGAGCATTTTTACAAACTTGGAACCCCAATGGATATTTGCTGCGATTTAGAGGAATTTAACACAAAACCTCATTATTACTATTCCGAAGGTCTTTTACTGATAAAGACAGGTTACAAAGGTGATATTACGCCATATATGGAAAATATTCTTGCAATGAAAGTAAAAGAAGTTGAGAAAGGCCTTTCCGGCCTTTCCGGAGCAACAGATATTAATGACTACAAAAATAGATTTCGTCAGAAGGTACAACAGCAAATTATCATTCGTGACCAAATGTTGAATGATGCAAAACTAAACACAAAGGTAACGGCAGAATTAAAGAAGCGCAGAACAGACAATATTCGAACTCTTAAATCGTTTGGGTTAGAAATATAAAATGAAAGGCTGGTTATTATGCATCAAAAATTTTTAAAATTAATTTCATTTATGTTGGTAGTATCACTATTACTATCAGTGGTAACAACATCAAATTTTCCTTCTTTGATTGTTTCAGCAGAAGAAAGTATATCAGAAGACAATAGAACTGAAGAAGAATCGAAAGAGGATGCAGTTTTACTAACATCAATAACTGGAGATTGGAATAGGGCTAAAAGAGATGGTATAGTGCCTCCTTATGGTCAGTTCCATCATGATGTTCAAGATCATATTATTGATAAATATAAAAAAGATAATATTACAGATGAACATACAGTTACCTTTAAATCTGGACAAGCTCCAGTTGGAAACAAAACAGGAACTGGAAGAGCTGATTTATATTTTGAGGATGTTGAAAACGATATTGCTTATTTTTGGGAAGTGAAACCAGGCTCTTATTTGGAACCTTCCAAAATGATTGAAGGTCTAACTCAACTCGACAGGTATGTAAATAATACTTTACTGGAAGATGGGATAACCGAACACAGATATGGTAATACACCTTATAGTGATGAAAATATTTCATATATTAAGGGTGATCTTAGCTTAGCGGATATTTATAAAAAATTTAGTTGGAAACTTGGTAATATTGATATAAGTCAACTTGAGGGTCTTGATATTAGTTTTGATGGTATTTATGACACATCTCATAAGTATGTGATTTTAATTGCATATCTTCCAAGTGGATTAATACTTTACTGGTTTATACGAATTCCAGATTATAAACTTGACAATCTGTCTGATGTTCCCGATCTGTCACCATTTTGGTGGTTATTTGGATCGACATTTTTAAGTTATTGGTATCAAATTAATCAAAATCTTGGTAATGGTTCTGGTCTCGCTCCATCGCCAAGTTTTGTACCAAGTTTTGCACCGGACTTTGCGCCAAGTTTTGCGCCGGACTTTGCACCAAGTTATTCACCAAACTATTCACCAAGTTATTCTTATGCAAATGAAAGCGCAAATCAAGAAATCTTACAGCGTGAATTAGAATTATGGGAACAAGAGAAAAGCAGCAGTACAAGTATAGATACAGCAACGGTACTAAAGTATAGTATACCAGCTTTAGGTGGATTATGTGCAGCTGCTGGTATAATTAAATTGGCAACATCCGGCAAGCTTGATAGTGTTTCAAAATCAATTTCTGCGGCATGTACAACACTTATGATTACACTAAATCCAATTGTAGCAAGTGCTGAAAGTGTTGAAAACCCAGAAGAAGTAAATAAAGCTGTTGATGATTTTCTTTTAGCTGTGGAAGTTTTTATGGGAGAAGAATTTGCAGAAGAATTAAGACAAGCATTGCTTGCAAATGACGCAAAAAAAATAGATGAATTAATGAAAGAAATTCAAGAGGAATCCGGTAATTATGACAGAGCAGGCAAAGCCCAGCCACCCCGTGATCCTCTCATAATAGACTTAGGCGAATCAGGCATAGAACTGCGTTCACTTGAACACGGTGTAAATTTTGACCTTGACAATAACGGATTTGCAGAGAAAACAGCATGGATAGGTACAGAGGACGGATTTTTAGCGTTAGACAGAAACGGAAACGGAAATATCGATAACGGCGGAGAACTTTTCGGAGATCAGGTAATTCTTAAAGACGGTTCAAAATCCGCATCCGGCTTTGAAGCACTTGCAGAACTTGATGATAACAGCGATGGAATAATCGATAATAATGACGCTGCTTTTTCTAATCTAAGAGTGTGGATAGACGCTAACCATAACGGAAAATCCGAATCAAACGAACTTAAAACTTTAAATGAAACCGGCGTTGTTTCCATTAGCCTTGAACATTCGGAAGTCAGCATTGTAGATGAAGAAACAGGCACACGTATTGCGGAATCGGCAAGCGTTACAATTAACAAAAACGGTGCTGTATCGACTGTGGACATCAGCGAATTCTGGTTCCCTGTAAATTCATCTGATACAACTCAGGACGGCGTGGTAACAGCGGGTAATGTTCCCAATATAATTCAGGCTGTCAATGATGATGAAAGCGGAGAATTGCTTGAACTTTGCTATCAATTCAGCGAATCTACGGATATAGTTATGAAACGCTGCTATCTGAAAAAGATTATCTACAAAATAACAGATTCTGAAAATATTGTAATCAACAGCCGAGGCGGAAATATAGATGCAAGAGATCTTCACGTGATCGAGCAGTTCATGGGACGTGATTTTGAGGGTGTAGGAGGTTCAAATCCGAACTCTAATGCAGCTTCAATATTAAAGGATATATATACAAATATAGAAAATCAGTATTACAATATTCTTAATATGTACTGTGGTCTTGGCGGCTATTTGAATGCAGTTTACGAATACGAGGACGAGAACGGCAACAAAAATCTTAACTTAGAGCTTTTAAATTATATATTTGATGAAAAAGCTGCTGAGGGAGAAAATATTGATTATTTAGTATATGACTTTGGTGTTTATCTCAAGTCGTATGATAAGATCAACGGGACATCATGCTTTACTGATTACAGTAATCACTATTCAGCGAATTATGCGGATATTGTTGAATTAACAAAATCAGGTAACACATATCTTGGCACAGAAGCTAATGATTCGTATAGCGGTACCAACAATAATGATTTCACTTTTGGCGAAGGTGGTAACGATAACCTTCGTGGCGGAAACGGAAACGACGCTATTAGTGGTGGAGCAGGCAACGATATCTTGTACGGAGATTCAGGCAGCGACATACTTATTGGCGGCGAAGGCAGCGACACTCTCGACGGCGGAACAGGTAATGACACACTGAAAGGCGGCTCTGGTGACGATACATACATTTTCGCAAAGGGCTATGGAAACGATACAATAATCGACTCCGAAGGATTGAATACTCTCAGATTCAAGGGACTTAAACCAAGCGATATTCTTGTAAACGGCACAGATGAATACGATGCAGCTATAACAATAAATGGTACAAACGATACTCTTGTTATCAAGGATTTCCGCAAAGGTGAGGAATACCGTAATTACGATCTTGAATTTAACGGAGTTAAAATGCACGTTACCGATAAGGGCAGTCCGTTCAGACATATCTACGGCGGTAACGGCGACGATGTCCTCAAGGCAGTTGTAGATGATTCGGTTATGCACGCTTTCGGCGGTGACGATACCGTTTACGGCAGCAAGGGTGACGACATTATCTATGGTAACGAGGGCAGCGATACCATTTATGCAGGAAACGGAAACGACTTTGTTTACGGCGGTGCAGGAAACGATATTATTGACGGGGGCGAGGGAAACGACTTACTCTATGGAGGTTTCGGAGACGATACATATATTTTCGGCAAAAATTGCGGTACAGATGTAATAAACGATACCGAGGGTACTTCTGTTATCAAGCTCACGAACGAAGTTTCTCTTGCAGACCTTCGTATCGATTCGGTGGGCGAAGATGTTGTTATCAGTATAAGGGATACCGACGATAAACTCATAATCACAGACTTTAAGCAAAATCCCGATAACTATGTTCTTCGTATAGGAGATGAGGAAATCTCCGTTAAGGATAACATTACAGCAGAAGAAAAAGAGTTCCTTTCGGGTTCGGAAAACTACGACTATATCGTTAATGAGAATAAAACGGTTATCGCAGGCGGAGAAAGCGGAGACAGAATAATCGGTTCCGGCATGGACGAGTATATACTCGGAGATTCAGACAGCGATCAACTTCTTGCA
>UMCY01023094.1_pt1 | contig 13910 bp, 13 predicted proteins | sample 1964351 | NCBI WGS metagenome assembly UMCY01 (sample SAMEA4835980, study PRJEB28245) | human gut metagenome | biome: gut microbiome; material: fecal sample | place: Denmark | collected 2008 | reverse complement strand
ATTTATATTTACAACATGTTTGTATTTTGTGAATTATTTATATAGTAACATTCTTTCTTTATTAATAATGTCAATAATTTCATATTTGCTTAATAAAGATATAATTGAAAATATATATTTTAAAGTAAAAAATAAAATAAAATTGATGAAAGGATAGTTTTATGGAACGAAACAAAACTTATGATGTACTAAAAGGATTATTAATTATTTTAATGGTAATGGGTCATACTCAATTTTTTGGACATGATTTTGTATTTTTATTTCATATGGGATGCTTTTTTATAATATCAGGATATTTTTTTGATTTTAAAAAGGTTGAAAGTAAGAAAGAACTTATTAATTATATTAAGAGAAAAATTAAAGGATTATATGTTCCTTTTGTTTTGTATAATATATTTTTTATAATATGCAATAATTTCTTGTTTAGAATTAATTTTACAAGTAATTATTTTTCGCTATTTACAATGATAAAAAAAATTGCTTTGACATTAGTTTTTTATGGCAGAACAGACCTTACAGATTCGACTTGGTTTTTGCAATCATTATTTTTCATTTCGGTTGTATATGGAATCGTGGGTTATTTATTAAGAAATAAAGAAAATAAAATTGCCATATTAGGAATCATTTCTGTTTTGCTTTCATTAATTGGATTTATTTTAAATAAAATTGATTTTAATATTTATCAAATTGGTACAATATGCAGTTCATTTATTTTATTCTATGTTGGACATATAGGGAACTATATAAGACTGAATAAATTTAATAAAGAACAATCAAAATTAGTTTTATTTGGTTTTTGCATAGGATATTTATTAGTTTTAAATAATATTTTGGGAGAATATGTTATACGCGTTATGCAAAATCAAATATATAATCCATTAATATATATTTCTGCTTCAATATTTGGCTTTATTATGATGTACTTATTAGCAAATCTAATTAGTAAAATAAAAAAAATAGCAATGTATCTTTCTTTTGTGGGAAGGAATACTATACCAATATTGTGTTTGCATATAACTTCATTTAAATTAGTTACTTTAATAGAAATATTATGTAACAATGTTGAAATAGAAAAATTATCTATTGTTCCAGTATACGATAACAAGTATTGGATTTTACTTACAATTGCTGGAACTGTAGTCCCATTAGCAATAAATACATTGTTAAAAGCGACAATAAATATCAATAGGAAATAATTAAAAAAGAATAGCTTTTCTAATTTGACAGGTTGGAGCAATTTATTTTGCAGTACTTGCACTAGTTAAAGATGGATTGATATTAGAGGGAATAAATATAATAAAAAATAAAATAAGCTAATATTACAACAATATTACAAAAATAATACAATTATGTAACATTTTACACTCAATATTGAAAACAAGAAGATATTATGCTATATTAAAATTAGAGAAAAAGTAAACGAAAGAAGTGAAAGAAATGTCAAAAAATAAAAAAAGTATATCATTTAACATATCACACCTAGTGATTTTAATAAGCATAATCATCATAATAATTTTAAAACAAACAGGAACAACTGAAATAATAGTACAGCAGATACAAGAAATGGCACAAAGCAAAGCTGAGGGAACAACTACAACTTATTCAGTAGGAGCAACAACAGCAGACAATGTAACAGCAGAATTTGACTCAGAAACAGGAACATTAACAATAAGTGGTAATGGAAAAATGAAAGATTTTGACACAGAGGAAGCACCATGGCAAAAAGAAAATATAGAGAAAAATCTTAATTACATTATTTTTGAAAATGGGGTAACAAATGTTGGTAACAAAGCCTTTTGGCTAAACGTTAATATTGAAAGTGTAAAATTATCAAACAGTATAACAACAATAGGAAATGCAGCTTTTCAGCAATGTCATTCATTAAAAAATATAATTATTCCTGGAACAGTCAGGAAAATTGGCGATGATGCTTTTTCAGGTTGTTTAAATTTAAATGTTTTAAATTTTCCAACAGATGGTGTAGAAGTAGGAGAGAATGCATTTAATCTTTCAAGTACAAATATTGCAGTACAGACAAATTCAGATGAAAATGCAGAAATGCCAAGGTTTTTAAAAAGAATACTTAATATAAATGATGCATTCTATGCAAGTGATATTGAACTTACAGGTTGTGAAATTGATTTACAAAATAGCAAAATAACAGTTGATTTCAGTGAAAATGTAGAACATAAAGTAAAGATACAAACAGGAAAGCTACAGGGAATGACAATTAATATAATAGAGTCAGGAACAATATCATATGCAACAATAAATAAAACGAAAGTAGCAGTATTAAACATAGCAGATTCAGAAAACGTAACAAATAATAATGGAAGTAATGTTTACACATTTAAAAATGAAAATGCATTTGTGTTTGAATACCAAACAGAAGATGGAAAACAAAAAATAGCTATAGCTATTAATTCAGATACAGACTCAGGAGAATGGGACATATCACAAGATGAAAATGATAGTGTTAAGGCTACAATTTCATCTAGTGGAATTTTAAGAATATGTGGTAATGGAAAAATGAAGAATTTTACAACTGAGAATCCAGCACCATGGCAAGGTATAGAAAAATATATAAAACAAGTAGTTATATATGACGGGATAAAAAATATAGGTGATGAAACATTTAAAAATTGTACAAATTTAACAAATATAAAAATACCTAAAACAGTAAAAACATTTGGCAATGATATATTTAAAAATTGTACATTAAACAAAATAAATATATATACATATAAAGACGCAACCACTGTAATAGAATACGCAAAGGAAAACGAAATATCATATTTCTTAATGGACGATATTTCTTTAGAGGTAAGCTATTCAGATACTACCCCAACAAATAGGGATGTTATAGTTAAAATAACAGCTTTAAACGGAACATTAGAAAAAAATGAAGATGAAAAATGGGTGTTGGCTGTTAATAAAAAAACATTAACAAAAACATATACAGAAAATACTACAGAAAAAGTAACTGTACAAGATTCGATTGGAAATATAAAAGAAGTAGAGGTAAATGTAAATAATATCGACAAGATTGCACCACATGTAACAACATCAAAAAGATTATCTTCAGATGAGAAAAGTAATACTGTAACAATAGTAGCTGATGAACAAATAAAAAAGGTATCAGGATGGGATTTGTCTGAAGATGGAACAACACTTACAAAAACATATACTGAAAATACTAAAGATGAGGGCGAAAATGTAATAGTAATGGATTTAGCAGGAAATGTAACACCAGTTAATATAAAAGTGACAGATATAGCAACAATTGAGCCATTACAAACTCAAGTAAATTATGTAAATGTAGATAATGGGGTTAGAGTTACAATAACAGCAAATAATGAACTTCAAAAGCTTACAGGTTGGACATTATCAGATGATAAATTATCATTAACCAAAATATATACATCAAATCAAACTGAAAGTATACAAATAAAAGATGTGAATGGACAAAAAATGACATTAAATATAAAAGTAACAAGTATATCAAATAAAAATGATTATGACGATAGCAACAATAGTGAAGATGATGGCAACAATAATAGCAACAATAATAGTAATGTAAATAATAACAAAAATAACAATGACGTTGATGATTCAGACTATGATTCAGGTTCTGATTTCAATAATGATAATAGTGGTGATGACGATGACGAAGATGACCAATATGGTGATTATAGCTCAGATAATGATGACGATGACATAGACTATGATACAGATGAAGAAGATGATGACTTAACCCTTGCAGGGAACGAATTAAATAACGCATTAGCATCAGAAATATTACCTAAAACAGGGTTACAAAGAGCAATAGTATTAGTAATAATTATAACAATAATATTAGGAACAATTTTATTAATAAAAAATCAAAAATTTAAAGAAATAAAATGAAAAATATTATAAAAAACTATTGCACAAATAAAATCTAAATGTTATAATTAACTCATAATAAAAAAAGGAGGATTTAAAATGAAAAAACTATTAACAATTTCAATTTTAGCAGTAATGTTAGTATTAATGACACTAACAGGAGTACACGCAGCAACAAAGGATAATTTAGCTGAAACTCTATATAATATGGGAGCAAAATACGGAATGACAAAAGCTGACAAAGTTAAAATCGAAAGATATTTAGCTGACAATGAAGTTACTGATTCACAAGCTGATGCAATAGTAGCAAAAGCAAAAGAAGCTGTTAAAGTAATGGAAGATGCAGGAGTTACAGACTACACAAAATTATCAGCTGACAAAAAAGCTGAATTAAAAACAATAGCTAACCAAGCTGCAAGCATAGTTGATGTTACATTAGTTTTCAAAGCTAGTTCAGTTGAACTATACAAAGATGGAAAACTAATCGAAACTGTTAGAAATAACAGCGGAAAACTTGCTTACACAGGAAATAATAATACAGTTTTAGTTGTTTCTTCAATAGCAGTTATAGCCCTAGCTTCAGTAGCAGTTGCTAGAAAGAAATTAGCTAATGCATAATTTAGTAAGAAATGCAATAAAAGCAACTATTATACAATTAATAGTTGCTTTATTTATTACTGTTATTTTAATAGGCTTAGGTTATTTTCTATTTGGGGCTAGAGTAGAAGAAACAATGTCATTAATAAGCAAAGTATCAATTGGTGTAAGTAATGGCAAAGAAGCTGTTGAAACAGTAGTAGATGAAAACAATAAAATAAAAAACTATCCAGAATATGGAACAAAATATGCAACTATAAAAATACCTAAAATTGATGTAAATCTTCCTGTATATTATGGAGATAGCTTAGACATACTAAAAAAAGGAGTGGGACATTCAAGTGGTAGCTATTTTCCTGGAGAAGGTGGCTCAATAATATATATGGGGCATAATTCAAAAAAAATGTTTAGAAGATTTTCAGAATTACAAAAAGGAAATGAAATAGAAGTTACAACTACATATGGAAATTATAAATATAAAATATATGATATGCAATTAATAAATGAAACAGATGTAGACAAACTTCCTATTCAAAAAGATAAAGAAATTTTAATGGTATACACATGTTATCCATTTAACAATATTGGATATGCAACACAAAGATATGTAGTATATGCAGAATTAGAAAGTTAGGAGGAAAGAAAAGTGATAAAAAAAATAATACAATACATAATAGTTACAATTTTAGCATTAGCAATACTTGCATTAGTAATAATAAATATACTTTCTTCTTCTATACTAAAAAAAGAATATATTTTGTCAAAATTACAACAGCAAGATTATTATGAAAAAATATATGAAGAGACAAAGTCTAATTTTGAAAATTACATACATCAATCAGGACTTGATGAAGAAGTTCTTGAAAATATAGTAACAAAGGAAAAAATAGAAAAAGATACCAGAAAAATTATAAATAATATATATAATGGTATGGATGAAAAGGTAGATACAGAAGAAATAAAAAATAAATTAAATAAAAATATAAATAATTCTTTAAATGGAATAATTTCCAGTACACAGCAAAAGTCAATAGATACATTTGTTGATACGATTTGTAAAGAATATGAAACAACAATTTCACATACCAACTATGAAAAAAAGATAAATAATATGTTAAATCAAATAAATAAATATATAGATTTAGCAAAAAAAGCAATATTAGTAATTATTGGTGTTTCGATAATTCTATTAGTATTATTAACAATAAAAAGGATATACAGAATTACTGCGCAAATGGGTACAGCATTTATAATAGATGGATTAATTTTGATATTAGCAAAAAAATATATAAGCTCTAAAATTAAAATTGATACAATAATGTTATTAAATAATGGCGTATCTGATGTGTTAAAAAATATTTTAAATGAAATATTAACAAATATATTAAAAAATGGAAGTATATTGTTTGGTTTAGGAATTATATTAATAATAATTTATGGTACCATAAAAAGTATTCGCAAAGCCAAAAAAGAAAAAGATCAATATACACCAGAAAACTAGTTAGGGGAGAATTTAATGGAGGAATTAGATTTAAAAGAATTATTAAGCTTATTTTGGAGCAAAATTTTTCAAATAATAGTAATAGTATTAATAACAGCAGGGGTTGGAACAATTTATACATATGGTTTTACAACTCCTAAATATAGTTCGGCAACAACACTTGTACTTACAGGTTCAGAACAATCAGCAGGTAAAGATAATAGTAATTCAATAACAACAACAGACGTAACTTTGAACTCAAAACTTGTGTCAACATATAGTGAATTGGTAAGAAGTAGTAAAGTATTAAGACAAGTTATATCAAATTTAAATATAGATGTAAATGAAGAAGAATTAAGAAAAAATATAACTGTAAAATCGGTAGAAGATACAGAAGTAATAAGAATAACAGTAACTAACGAAAATGCAGCATATTCAGCTAAGATAGCAAATGAAATAGCAAAAATATTTTCAAATATGGTTTCTGAAATATATAATATAAATAATATTTATATAGTTGATGAGGCAGAAGTTTCAGATGAACCATCCAATATTCATCATAGCAAAGATATAGTAATATTTGCTTTTATTGGTATGGTAATAGCAGTTATGTATGTATTAATTGCAAATATGTTAGATACAACAATAAAAACACCAGAGGATGTAGAAAAAGGTGTTGGATTACCAGTACTTGTAACTATCCCATATATAGAAAATTTTGGAATTGAAAAAGGAGGAAAGAAAAAATGAAAAAAGAAGTAATAGCACATAAGAACCCCAAATCTCCTATTTCAGAAGTTTTTAGAACATTAAGAACCAACATACAATTTATGGATGTAAATAAAAAAATGAGGGTTTTATTAGTAACATCTACATTTCCAAGTGAAGGAAAAAGCTGGGTTGCATCAAATTTAGCTGTAACGTTTGCACAGGCTGGTAAAAAAGTTGTATTAATAGATGCTGATATGAGAAAAGGAAGACAATACGCAATATTTGGATTATCTCCAAAACCTGGGTTATCAAACTTTTTATCACAGGTTGAGATAGATGATAAAGGAAGGTTATCAGAAGATGTAAGAAATTATATTCAAGCAACAGAAGTTGAAAATTTATATGTAATTACTGCTGGAAATGTACCACCAAACCCATCAGAACTTTTAGTATCTCCACAAATGATAGGATTATTAGATGCTTTAAAAAGTTCATGTGATATGATAATAATAGATGGAACACCAAGTGAATTGGTTACAGACTCTGTTATATTATCAAGAATTGCAGATTCAACAGTAATAGTAACAGCACATAAAATAACTAAAAAAGATGCACTTGAAAGAGTTGTAAAAAACATACAAAATGTTGGCGGAAAAATAGCAGGTGTTGTAATAAATAAAGTTCCTATATCTGCTAAACGTTATGGAGAAAAATATTATTATTATGGCGAAGATAAAATTTTATCAGGAAAATCAAAAAAAGGTGCTAACACAGGTAAGCAAAAAATTCAAAAAGAGAGAGAAATATTTAAAAATGATTTTGGTGCAGAAGATGAGAGTACATTTAATGAAAAAGATTTTCTAAGAGAAGATGATGAACCTTTATTTGAACCTCAACAACCTAAAGTGCCTGTAAAAAAGGAAAGCGTTCCATTAGATAAAACAAATGATATTTTAAAACAAATAAATGAATATTTAGATAACGAAAAAAAGAAATTATAAAAACACATTAAAGGAGAAAGATGAAAATGATAGATTTTCATTCACATATACTTCCAAATGTTGATGATGGTTCTAAAAGTGTAGAAGAAACTTTTGAATTATTGAAAGAGGCAAAAAATGCAGGGTTTGAAGGAATAATTTCAACTTCGCATTATATGGAAGAATATTATGAAGTAAATGTAGCAGAAAGAAAAGTATGGATAAATGCACTATCAGAAAATTTATACAAAAAAAATATAGATTTAAAATTATATCTTGGAAATGAGATTTATATAACAGAAAATATAATAAACTTACTAGAAACTAGAAAAGCAACAAGTATAAATAATTCTAATTATGTACTTTTTGAATTTCCATTAAACTCTAAGCCTATGAATATGTATGATATTATATATGATATGTTAGAATGTAAACTTATTCCAGTTTTAGCACATCCAGAAAGATATTCTTTTGTTCAGAAAGAACCTGAATTAATATATGATTTAATTCAAAAAGGAGTGCTTATGCAATCAAATTTTGGTAGTATTTTAGGTAGATATGGTGAAAAAGCACAGCTTATTGTTAGAAAATTACTTGAAAATAATATGGTTCATTTTTTAGGAAGTGATGTTCACAAGCCAAATACAGTCTACCCACAAATAAATGATGCCTTAAGTGAAATTAGGGCTATTATTGGAAAAAATAAATTAGAAGAGATTACATCTATTAATCCAAAATTTGTTTTAGACAATAGAAGAATTGATATAGATGAACCTAGAGAATTTAAGTTATCTTTAAAAGAAAAAATGATTGTTAATTTGAAAAAATAGGAGGGATAAGATATGGCAATTTTATTACCAGGAGGAGCTGGATATATAGGAAGTCACACAGCTGTTGAATTATTAAATAAAGGGAGAGAAATAGTAATAATAGATAATTTTTCAAATAGTAATCCAACTATTTTGGAAAAGATAAAAAAAATTACAGGAAAAGATTTCAAATTTTATGAAATGGATTACCTAAACAAGGCAGAATTAGAAAAGGTTTTTGAAGAAAATAAAATAGATGCAGTTATGAACTTTGCGGGATTTAAAGCAGTAGGAGAATCAGTAAAAAAACCATTAGAATATTATAAAAATAATATATCAGGAGCACTGGTTGTATTAGAAACAATGAGAAAATATAACTGCAAAAAATTCATATTTAGCTCATCAGCAACAGTATATGGTGAACCTGAGAGAATACCATTAACAGAAGATTGTAAAACAGGTGGAACAACTAATCCTTATGGAACAACAAAATTATTTATAGAGCAAATATTAAAAGACCTATATGTTTCTGATAATTCTTGGGATATATGCATATTAAGATACTTTAACCCAGTAGGAGCACATGAGAGTGGTTTAATTGGAGAAGAACCACAAGGAATTCCAAATAATCTTATGCCATATGTGGTAAGAGTTGCAGCAGGAAAACTTGAGCAATTGTCGGTTTATGGAAATGATTACGAAACACATGATGGAACAGGAGTTAGAGATTATATACATGTTGTGGATTTAGCTAAAGGTCATATTAAGGCTTTAGAAAAATTAGAAAAAGAAAAAGAAGGACTATTTATTTATAATTTGGGTACTGGAGTTGGATATAGTGTATTAGATATGGTAAAAGCCTTTGAAGAGGCTACAGGAAAAAAAGTAAATTATAAAATTGTAGATAGACGTCCAGGAGATATTGCAACTTGTTATGCAGACCCTAAAAAGGCAGAAGAAGAGCTTGGTTGGAAGGCTGAGAAAAATTTGAAAGATATGTGTATGGATTCGTGGAGATATATTGAAAATAATATATAAGAAATAAAAGTAAGAAAACAAAAACCATTTCGGTAAGATTTTTATAAAAAATAAAGGGGAAATAAAGTCAAATTCTCTTTTATTTTTTTGGTTAAAAACTTGAATATTTAGGTATAAATGTGATAAAATTAGCAAGGAATTCAAAAGAACATATACATATAGAAATATTTTTAGGGGAAAGATTAATGAAAAATTATATAAGAAATATATTATTAGATAAAATGTTATGGATTTTTGGAGCTATTGCAATTGTGTTTTTTGGGATATTATCACAAATGGAATTTGCAATAGATACATATGCAACACTTTCATTTTCACTACACGAATTTATAGACCAATTTGCATCATCAGGAAGATTTTTGCTTGTATTTGTAGGAATAGTACTGAGAATATTAAATTTGAGCAGTAAAGCAATTTATAGTATATCATATTTAACCGCAATACTATGTATGATTATTAGTTTATATAAATTATATATGATAATAAAAGATGATGTAAAATCTTTAATTTTTAGAATATTAATACCAACACTAATTATATTAAATGCTTTTTCAGTAGAGTTGTTTTTATTTATAGAAAAAGGAATAATGTTATTTGGTGTAATGATGTGTATATTTGCAGTAGGAGAAATAAAAGGATGGCTAAAAAATAAAAATAAAAAAAGTTTAATATTAACTTTTATATTTATGTTACTTGCCAATTTTTCATACCAAGGAATTGTAGGAATATTTGTTGCAATTTCTATTGTATACATTTTAAAATATTCTAAAAATATAAAAGATTTTATAATTAATAATATTGTAGTGGCTCTAAGTTATGGGATTCCAGCTATTATAGATTATTTATTAATAAAAGTATTATATATATCAAGTAGGGTAAGTGGAAATATTATATTGGTAGATTCTATAAAAAAGATATGTATAAGTACAAAGGGTATGGTTGTAAATACATATAATATGTTACCAAAATATTTATTAGTTATATTTGTTATTTTATTGTGTGCTTTAATTATATATCAGATTATAACCAAAAAAGAAAGTATAAAAAACAAGCTAATAGAAATATTGAAGGTAATATATGTAATTTTTGTAGTTATATTGGCAAGTATAGCTCCACAGATTATGCAAAATACAGATGCTATTTGGTTTGTTGCGCGAAGTACATATTCATATGCATCTCTTTTTGGGGTAATAGTATTATATTTATATACAAATTTTGGAAATATAAAAAAATGGAATAAAATTATTATAATTATTTTGAGCCTAATATTACTTGTAGTACAATTTAACAGATTTAATTTTATAGAAGTTTCTAGATATAAAACAAATGAAATGGATTATGAGATTACAAGAAAGATAATATCAAGAATAAATGAGTATGAAACAAGAACTGGAGAAAAAATAAAAAATATTTCTTTATATGAAGATAAATCTATGACATATGCGTATTATAATATATTTTCAACAGGAGATACAAATATTAAGGCTTATTCAAAAGATTGGGGCATAATATATATTTTAAAATATTATTCAGGAAGAGATTTTAACACTGTAGAAAAGAATCCAGAAATAGAAGAAAAATTTAAAAGTAAAGATTGGGACAATTTTGAAGATGAACAATTAATATTTGAAGGAGATACTTTACATCTTTGTAAATATTAAAAATATCACAATATGGAAAGGGGATAACTATACCGCAATGAATAATGTAACATATAAGATTGATAAATTAGCAAAAAATATAGTAGTAATTGTTTCAACAGTTATACTTAGTGTGTTTGTAATTATAAGTTTATTGTATATAACTACAGTTAAAAATTTTAGCGAAAATGTATTAATAAATTTAACAACAGGATTAGAATTAATAATTTATTTGGCAATAGATTTTATTATAATAATATTAATAAAAGCAATAGAAAGAAAGGTGATGTTATCAAACAAAATAAAATTAGTAGCAATAGCCACTGCAATAATTTTTTATTCGATAATTTCATTATTATGGGTAAATTCTTCAAATATTCAACCAGTCGATGATTCAGGAGCAGTTAATTATTTAGCAATTTGTTTTGCTAAACGGAGATACGGAAACAATAAAAAATAGTAAATATATTGAAAAATATCCATATCAAATTGGAATGATTTGGATTATGGGGATTTTATATAAGATTTTTAATTGTACAAACTACAGATTGCTACAATGTTTAAATATTGTAGCAAATATAATAACTTTCATATTTATGTACTTAATTTTTAAGAAAATGAGTAAAAAATATGAAGTGAATGAAATAGTATATTGGGTAATGTGTCTTACATTTGTACCATTAGTATTACTTACTACATATGTATATGGAGATTATATAGGAATGGCCTTAAGCACAATAGGAATATATTATATAATGAATTATAAAGAAAAGGGAAAGTCTATTAATCTGGTTATTTCGTCTATTGCTATGGCATTAGCATATATTACGAAAACAAATTATTTAATATTAATTCTTGCAATATTGATTTATTTAGTAATGTACTTAATACAGGATATTTCAAAAAAAGAGAAAGAAAGAATTATTAAAAGTATAATGTGTATTATAATATTTGTTTTAATTGCATTAGCACCATTTAATATAATCAAGAAATATTATGCAAATAAATATGCATATAGAAAAGAATATTCAATCCCAACAAGTGTGTGGCTATATATGGGAATGTCAGAAAGTTATAGAGCAAACGGATGGTATGGAGATACGGCAGTAGAAGCTTGGAATAATACACCAATGGCACATATAAGTTATCCACAAAAAATAAAGCAAAGAGTAAAGGAATTAATTAAACATCCTTATTATACTATTAAATTTTATCTAAAAAAGACAATTTCAGGTTGGGCAGACCCGTATTTCCAAAGTGTTTGGTATAATGTGGGGATAGATAACAAAGATGAGATAATGAATAATATAATAAATAGTAAAAAGTACAAGTTAGGAGAAATATATCAAAAAGCTTTAACCATTTTGATATATGGAGGTGCACTTATTACGATAATAAAAAATAGAAAAGATTTGAATAATGAATTAATTTTATTATTTACAATATTTATTGGAGGTGTGTTATTTCATACAATATGGGAAATGAAATCAAGATATACACTTCCATATGTAATAATGCTTATTCCTGTATCATCTATTGGAGTACAAAATATTATAAATAAAATACAAGATAGTAAAATAAAGAAATTAAATAAGGGGATAGAAATATAATAAAAAATAAAGAAAGAGAAAGGATTCAATATATGAATAAGAAAATATCTATAATAATTCCTACATACAATGAACAGGAATCTTTACCATTTTTATATGAAAAATTAAATGAAATTATGGCTCAAATGCAAAACTATGATTTTGAAATATTATTTATAAATGATGGAAGTAAAGATAAATCATTGGAAATCATAAAAAGTTTTAGAGAAAAAGACGAAAGATACAATTATGTTGATTTTTCAAGAAATTTTGGACAAGAAGTCGCAATGGCAGCAGGATTAGATTATGTAACGGGAGATTGTGCAATATTTATGGATGCAGATTTACAAGATCCACCAGAGCTAATTCCTGAACTCGTTAAACATTGGGAAGAAGGATATGATGATGTATATGCGAGAAGAAAGAAAAGAACAGGTGAAAGTTTATTAAAGAAATTTACATCAAAAATGTATTATAAAGTCTTACAAAAAATGACAAATGTTGAAATACAAAAAGATACCGGAAATTATAGGTTAATAGATAGAAGATGTATAAATGCATTAAAGGAAATGACAGAATCTGAAAGATGCTTAAAAAGTATGTTTAGTTGGATTGGTTATAATAAAAAAGAAGTTTTATTTGAAAGACCACCAAGAATTGCGGGAAAAACAAAATGGAATTATCTAAAATTAATAGATTTAGCAATAAATGGAATAACATCATTTACAACATCTCCATTAAAATTTGCAACATATTTTGCCATTCCAACATTTATGATGCTTGTAATATATACAGGGTATGTAATTGCTAAATGTTTTGTAACACATACTGTAGTACAAGCTTTTCAAGCTATAATTTTATTAATATTATTCTTCTCTGGAATTCAAATACTACTATTTGGAATAATTGGAGAATACTTGGGAAGGATATTTAAAGAAACTAAAAATAGACCATTGTATTTTGTTAATGAATATAATGGCAAAAAGGAAATGAATGAAAAATAATATTACTAATATATTTGAATATAAAAAGATGTGTAGGTGGTAAAATGAAAAATATTTTATTATGTAATGATTTAATGGGGATAGGCGGAGTAGAAACAGCTATATTAAATCAAATATCAGCCTTTGTAGGAAAAGGACATAATGTTTATGTAATTGCAAAAAAAGGTGAATATAGTA
>UMCY01047217.1_pt1 | contig 13987 bp, 13 predicted proteins | sample 1964351 | NCBI WGS metagenome assembly UMCY01 (sample SAMEA4835980, study PRJEB28245) | human gut metagenome | biome: gut microbiome; material: fecal sample | place: Denmark | collected 2008 | reverse complement strand
TAGCGCCTATAGTGTATTATTTTTATAGAATTATTTATTACATTATGCAAACCTAGTCAATTGTTTTTTCACCTAAACTAGTACTAAATCTTGTAAATTTTTTAAATATACATTATAATATAAATATAATATTTAAAAGGAGGAATTATATATGGGTAAATTTAAAGTTACATATGTAGATAGTATACATCATGAGATAATTGTTGAAGCTAAAACAAAAGAAGAGGCTAGCTATAAACTTCCAGCGTGGAAACCGGGAGATGGATTTCGACGTATAGTAAGCATTGAACCTTTCATAGAAGAATACGAAATTACATATGAGCATGGAGATAGACATGAAAGAAGAACAGATACTATAACAGTATCAGCCAATTCTATACAGGAAGCTAGAGAAAAACTTCAATATACAGCAGGCGATGAATTTTGCTTTGTTACAAATATTAAATTAGTTAATGAAGAAAAGAATAAAGAAGATCAAGAAGAAGAAAGATAAATTACAATTATATTACAATTAGATTACATTTTATTTACATTGAGCGTTTCCTTTGACTTTTAATGCTTTTTATGATATTCTAAATTCAGTAATAACAAATTATAAAATTCTATTTTATAAAAGGAGGATTTTGATATGGGAGACAGAAGAGGAAATGATCGTAGACAAGGTGATAGAAGAGTCTTAAATAGAAGAGATGTATCTGACACAAAAGGTTATTTAAAAATCAGTTTAAAAACCTTTATTATATCTATCATAATAGCTTTAATTGTTATTTTTGCTATAACAACTGTTATTATTAAGCTTATTCTTAATAATTCTAATGATTATGATTATGATATTGATACAGATCCAGATACTTACATATCAGGTGATGAAGATTACGGATTTGATGATAGTGAATCTATTGATTCTAATGCTATTGAAAATTCTGGTTCTTCAAGCGATGTTGTTGAATAAAGAAATCCGATTGAAATTAAATTTTTCAATCGGTATTTTTTATTTTTTCTCAATTTCTAAATATGGCAATATTTCACTAAAAATTTGCCCTCCAACTGGTGCTGCAACACCACCTCCTTGATGTCCTCCTTCTCCAGTTGGATTATAAAGTGTAACTAAAACTACAACTTGTGGGTCATCAATTGGTGCAACACCACAAAATGAAGTAACATATTTTCCTGTATTTACACCATCTTCTGAAGTTCCAGTTTTTCCACCTATTCTATAGCCTTCAACTTTAGCATTTTTTCCAGTACCTTCTGAAACAACAGATTCCATCATACTTAAAACTTTTTCAGAAGTTTCTTTTGATATTACTGTCCCTCTATTTTCTACAGGTAATTCTACTCTTTCTCCTGTTTCTGAATTAATTCTTGCCTTTACAATCCTTGGAGTTAACAAATTTCCTCCATTCGCAATACTAGAAACTGCTGTAACTAATTGAATTGGTGTTATTTCAAATCTTTGCCCAAAACTTATTGTTGCAAGCTCTACAGGACCACACTTATTTTGTGCTATAAAAATACTATTTGCCTCACCTGGCAACATCACTCCAGTTTTAGTAAGTAATCCAAATTTATTTAGATATTTATAATATGTTTCTACTCCTAATTTTTGCCCTAATCCTATAAAAACTGGATTACATGAATTCATAAGTCCCTGCCTTAGGGATTCACTTCCATGAGGTCTATAGTATCTCCAACATTTAATACGTGCCCCTGCAACTGTAATTGAACCTGTACAAGCAAACTCCCCGCTTCTATCTGTGTCTGTTATTCCTTCCTCTAATGCACTTGAGGCTGTTATAAGTTTAAAAACAGACCCAGGCTCATATGTATCCGAAATAGCCTTATTTCTCCACATTGCTTGTAAATTTTTAGATTTTTCACTTTGTTCCATATTATCCCAATTACTTTTAAGTTCATCATTATTTATGGTATATGGTTCATTTAAATTATAAGATGGATATGTAGCCATTGCTAAAATATCTCCTGTTTTTGGATTCATTACAACTATATTACCACCATCTGTACAACTATTATCAATACATGCTTCAGCTAAGTATTTTTCGACAATAGATTGAATTGTCATATCTATTGATAAAACTATATCATCTCCATTAATAGGTGCTGTATAGTTTTCTCCTTCTGTTCCTAGCTCTTCTCCTGTTGCATCAGTTGCTCTTGAAATAGAACCTGCACTACCTGATAAAATATCATCATATTTTGCCTCAACTCCATCTAATCCTTGATTATCTCCGCCACAAAATCCTATAACTTGTGAAGCTAAATTACTATATGGGTAATATCTCTTACTATCTTCATCTATATTTACACCTGTATCTATATTATTATCTAATAACCAGGTTCTAAGTTCATCTGCTTGACTTTTTTCTATTTTTTTTACAATTGTTTCTATTGAACTTCTTTTACTTACTTTTTTGAATACTGTTTCATAATCTAAATCAAATATTTCTGTCATCTTTCTTGCTATTATTTCTTTTTTATCACTTGGAATATTTGTTGGGTTTACACTTACCGTATATGCTGTACTACTTACAGCTAATGTATATTTTTCTGATGCATCATAGATTGTTCCTCTTTTTGCATTTACTGTCCTTTTTTGTACTTGTTGCTCATATGCTAGTACTTGTAATTCTTTTCCTTGGATAAACTCTATGTAACATATTCTGCTTAATAGTAATAGTAGTATTAGAAATGTTATAAATAGTGCATTTCGCATTTTCTTTTTATTTTTGAGATTTATTGTTTGCATTTTTTCCTCCTTTGATATATGTTCCATTGGGACCGGGTCTTTTTGGAACATAATTTAGCACAAATTTAAAATACTCTTATATACATATTCCCGTAAATTTTTGTTTATAACCCAAAAAGCAATCATCCTTGATTTAGATGACTGCTTATTTTCCTAAAATTTTATTTATAATTTTTTTATACCAACTATCACTTGATTTATCAGAATCACTTGTAATATCAATATCTTCTGTAGAACCCTCAACATAATCTTTTTTATCTAGTGTTACATATACTTTTTGACCATTATCTAATTTTTGCATTCCTAATCTTTCTTTAGCTGATTTTTCTACATTGCTTAAATTTAAACTGCTTTCAATACTAACTTCTAATTGACCATTTGTTTTTTGAATTGATGCTAGTTTTTCTTTTGAACCCTGAATTTCATTAAATCTTTCATTTATTAGTGAACTTCTATAACTTATAGTAAGTAATATCAAAAATATCGCTGCAACAAATGCTACATTTTTATTGTGTTTCTTTTTTTCCATTTTTAAAGCTTCTCTTTTTTGTTTTTCATTAATTTTTATTTGTTTTTTTATTTCTTCTTCCGATTTTTTTATTCTTCTTGATCCATACTCTGGTTCAAGTTTTCTTGGGGTTGCTCCATATTCGTAGCCAAATTTTTCCATAAGTTATTTAAATTCACCTCTTTTCTCTTTGTGTTTTTATATTTTTTCAAAAATTCTTAGTTTTGCACTTTTCGACCTTGAATTTTCTTTTTGTTCTTCTTCTCTTGCTATTATTGGTTTTCTTGTAATTACTTTTCCTAATTCTTTTGCTCCACATACACAATATGGTATATCTTTTGGACATGTACACATTCCTTTTGCTCTATTCATTGCTTGCTTTACTGCCCTATCTTCTAAGGAATGAAATGTTATTACACATAATCTTCCTTCTGGTTTTAATACATCTATTGAGTTTTTTATTGTATCTTCTAATGGTTTTATTTCATTATTTACTTCTATTCTGATTGCTTGAAATGTTCTTTTTGCTGGATGTCCTTCTTTTGGATTTAATCTTGGAATTGATTTTTCTATTATTTTTACAAGTTCATCTGTTGTTTCTATTTTCTTTTTTCTTCTTTCTATACAGATATTTCTTGCTATGTTTCTCGAATATCTTTCTTCTCCGTATTCGTATATTATATTTGCCAAATGTTCTTCTTTGTAATTGTTTACTACTTCCATTGCTGTTAATCTTTGACTTTTATCCATTCTCATGTCAAGTTCATTTGAACCTAAGTAACTAAATCCTCTGTTTCTTTCATCTAGTTGATATGATGATACACCTAAATCTAGTAAAATTCCATCAACTTTTTCTACTTTTAAGTTTTTTAATATTTCTTTTATATCATCATGATTTCCATGTATATATTTCACATTTGTATATTTAGATAAATTTTGCTTTGCAGCTTGCAATGCCTCTTCATCTCTATCTATTCCTATTAATAGTCCTTTTTCTTCATCTAGTCTTTTTATTATTTCCTTACTATGTCCCGCTCCTCCAAGAGTTCCGTCAACATATATTCCTTCTGGCTTTATATTTAGTCCTTCTATACATTCATTTAATAATACTGGCTTATGTTTAAATTCCACAATTACTTAACCTATTTAATAAAATTAAATAAGTCCTCTCCTTTCTGGGATTTATGTTTTTTAGCAGCTAGTATCATAAAAAAATACCAGCTGCTAATTTTACATCTTATGTATTCAAATTTCTTATGTACTGCTATCCTATGTATTTTTTTCTTAGGTTTGTACATATTCTTTTGTTTTATTTCTACTTTGGTATGTTTTTCTTTAGTTTGGTCTTTCATCCTTTGTAAGAAATAGGGCTTTCTTTTGTATACTTTTTAGATATGTATACTTTTCCTTAAGGATTTTTCTTTTGTTTCTCTTTTTTTCTTCTTATGCATCTTTTTCTTTCGTATTTTTTTCCTTTGTTTTCTTAACATAATCATTCCCTGATTTTTCAGTTCTTGATTATTATATAAACTTTTCTTTTATGAAAAGGTTATATACCTAACATTGTCATATTTTCTGCTATTTCTTCAGCAGAAATTTCTGCATCTTTTGATTCCCAAATAGATTTATTCCAGATTTCTAATCTTGTTCCTACTCCTATAATTACTGCCTCTTTTTCTAATGATGCTGCTGTTCTTAGGTTCATTGGTATTAGAAATCTTCCTTGTTTATCTATTTCACATTCTGTGGCTCCCGCTAAGAAAAATCTTACAAAGTTTCTTGCGTTTTTGTCTGATAGTGGTAAGGCTTTTAGTTTTGTTTCGAAATTTAACCATTCTTCTTGCGAAAAAGCAAATAAACATCCATCTAATCCTTTTGTTAGTATAAATGTATCTCCCATATCTTTTCTTAGCTTTGCTGGCATTGATATTCTGCCTTTGGCGTCCAAGGTATGTTCGTATTCACCCATCAACATTGTTAAATTTCACCCCACTTTGTACCACTTTTTTCCACTTCGATTAAATTCTAATACACTTCTTATTATTTTGCAAGTGTTTTTTGAAAAAAATTAAAAAAATTTTTAAATATTGTTAATAGATGTATAATTCTAAAAAACAAGACACCATTTAAAGTGCCTTGTTTTCCCTTATATATTAAGTTTATAGTCATCAATATCAAATTCATTACTCAAAATGAATTTTCTCAATAATTCTCCAATTTCAATATTTACATCAAACATTGATAATTCTCTATTAGATATCTTTTCTAAATAATTCTTTGCTTTTTCCATGTCAACACTTTTTAGTAACTCATCAAATCTTCCAAAAGCATTTATATTATTTTCATTTACTTTCAAATTTATTATATTTCTTAATTTTTCTTCATTTAGTCCAAAAATTTCCGCGACTTTTCTGATTTGATCAATTTCTGCATTATGCATATATTCTGTTATATATTCTCTAAAGGTTCTCCCCTTTTCAATACTAACTCCTCCACTTTGTATATCGTGAATAAATATCTGAGCATATTTCTGTTCTGTTTGACTTAAAGATGAATATGACCTATGTAATTCGTTTAATGCCTTTTCCAATTCCTCTTCACTTATATTTTCTTGATTTAATTCTCTTAAATATTTTTCAAATTTTGTGTTCATATAATCAGAATCTATCTTTCCAGTATCAATTGAGATGATATATCCATCAATATCAAATGGAACATCATATTTCTCTAGTATCTTATCTTTCAATTTATCCCTTTCTTGTTGTTTCGTTCCTTCTTTATGATAATAATACCCATCAACCTCTACAGCTAAAATCATTTTTTTATCCATTTTATTAAATATTACAAAATCAATATGTGTCCAATCATTATTTGTATACAATTTTTCTTCTTCATTTAATAAATCCTGATTTGCTAAAACATCTATCAATGGGATGTGAACAACTATATCAAAATTATCAAAATTATTTTCTTTTATAACTTCCTCTATCAAGTTATATGTTAGATTCTCTGAATCATAATCAGATATTCTATTTTTATTCTTCAAATATTCCATACGTTGCTTTCTATTTTCCTTATATAGCATATCATATATTGATTTTGTTTTACTTTCGATTATTTCAAAATTGTTATATTGAATATATTTTATTAAATCATCTATATTAGTACCAACATTATTTTCATTATCTGATACAACTACTCTTAAAAATCTTTTTGCTCTTGTTACAGCAACATTTAACATTTTAGGATCATCAACAAATTCTCCTATTTCATTATCTACCGTTGTTAATATTATTGCTTGTTCTTCTCTCCCTTGAAATTTATGTACTGTATCAACCTTTAGTTCTGTTCCAAATCTCGTTTCCAATTCTTTCTTTTGTTCTCTATATGGAGAAATCACCCCTATATCTCTTATATTTATCTCTTCTGTAAGATTTGGTACAATTTCTTCCTCTATAATATCTATTTGTCTAATATTCTTATGCCCTCTAGCATGATTACCTTTTGCTGAAATATATGCCTCCAGAACATTTTTTTCTCCTTTATCTTCAGTCATTATTATCAAATTCCCATCGTAAAATTTTTTATTACAAAATTCTATGATTTTTGGATGACATCTATAATGCTCTTGTAATAATTTCCTTGGTGCATCTGTTATTGCATTACTTACAGATGACAAAAAACTATGTTGTAAATAGTCATAATTATTTGGTATCATATATTTTCTTGAAATTTCTTGTATTTTTTTTATTATCTGTTGTAATAACATTAGGTAATTGTTTTAAATCTCCTACAATTACAGCATTTTTTGCTACAGATAAAGCTAAAACCCCTGTAATTAAATCTACCTGTGATGATTCGTCCATTATAATATAATCATTTAATATTTTCATAGAATCATCTACTAATATATTCAACTTGTTATCCCCAAATTGTTTTAATTGTTTATTTTTATTTTTTATTGTATTTTCTAACTCCATTTCTTTCACTATAAAAAATACTCTATTATAACAATTTACTATATCTTCTCTCTTTCTTTTATAAAACTCTCTTGTTCCTATTCCATATAAAAATTGAGATTTTATTATAAACCATAGATTTACTTTTGGTAACTCTTCATATTCTACTTTCAATTTCATTATTTTTTTAGATGTTATATTTTTTATACTTCTAATTTTAGGAATATTTGTATTATTCTCATGATGTTTATTAAAATATTGATGTTGTAGTTTTATCTCATTTAATTCTTCTTTTAATTTAGCTATGTCATTTTGAATGTCAAACATATTCGTAATATTTTGATTTAGTTCTAATATTTCATTTTGTATAAAATCTTCGTTTTCCAACTCCTCTTCAAATATATGATATTTTCCTGTTTGATTATATATAAAGTCTTTTCTATTTTCCCTATTTCCTAATCTTGCACATAGATAATCCAAATTATATTTTTGTAATTTTTCATATACATTATCTGTTGCAGCATTATTGTTTGAAACAACTGCAACTGTTTGTCCATTTTTTACTGCTTGAAATTGTGACTTATTTGCTCCAAAAGGAAAGATAATATCACTTAACTCCTTATTCATCTTTTTTATGCCTTTTTTAGGATTTAAATATTTATATAAAGTCGTATCTTTAGATATAAAATTAATTCCTTCATATTTCTCTGTAAGTATTGACTTTCCACTTTCTGTTTTATCTTCATTTTTTATAATCACTAAATATTTATGTCCATTTATTACTCCATTTTTAACATCAGTTTTCTTCATAATTTTCCTATGTTACATCTGATTATACTATTTATTTTATATCATAAAATTTCTTTTTTCTCAACAATTAATACTATAGTTTTAGATTTTATTATGAATTGCAACTATATTTTCTGGAATTTAATTCATTATAAAATAATTATTATTTCTTTAAATATAAAATAATCGAATTTTTATTATTAATGACATAAAAATATAACATTTACAGTATGATACTGTAACGTGTTTGAACTATTTATTATAAAATTTGAATTAAACTTTAAATTTAATAATAATCGAGGTAAAAAATATGAAAGTAAAAACACTAAATGGAAATCTAAATATAATCGGAAAAAATTTAAGGAAATACCGAAAACAGCAAAAAATTTCTCAGCCAGAATTATGCAAAAAGCTTGATTTGTTAGGTGTAACTATGTATATTTGCGATATATACGAAATTGAATATGGCAAAAAAACGGTTAAAGACTTTGAGGCTCTTGCTTTTTGTAAGGTTTTAAATATAACTTTAAATGATTTATATTCTGATACTGATAAATACTATGAAGCATAAAAACTTTTTTCTTCTTTTTATGTACCTATTTTAGTACACATTAGTATAAAAATCAAGAGATTTATCAAAAAACAAGCAATTTGTTTTAATGCAAATTGCTTGTTTTTTTATTTTTAGTACATTCCATCCATTCCTGCACCCATTCCGTTGTCTGAATGTCCACAATCACATTTCTTTTCAGGCGCATCTGTAACTAAACTTTCTGTTGTAAGTACCATAGAAGCAATAGAAGCTGCATTTTGTAAAGCACTTCTTGTAACCTTAGTTGGGTCAACAATTCCTGCTTTTTTCATATCAACATATTGTTCATTCCTTGCATCAAATCCGAACCCCAAATCTGCTTTTTTTACATTTTCTAGAATAACTGCTGGCTCTAATCCTGCATTTCTAGCTATTTGTTTTAGTGGCTCTTCTAATGCTTTTAGAACAATTTTTGCTCCTAGTTTTTCGCTTTCTGGCATAGAATCAACTGTTTTTTCAACTGCTGGAATAACATTTATCAATGCTGTTCCACCACCTGCTACTATTCCTTCTTCAACTGCTGCTCTTGTTGCAGATAAAGCATCTTCTATTCTTAATTTTTTGTCTTTCATTTCAACTTCTGTTGCTGCTCCAACTCCAATTACTGCAACTCCTCCAGCTATTTTTGCTAGGCGTTCTTGTAGGTTTTCTTTGTCAAATGAGCTTTTTGTTTCTTCAATTTGAGTTTTTATTTGTTTTACTCTTTCTTGTATTTTTGCTTTATCTCCTGCACCATCTACAATTATTGTATTTTCTTTTTGAACTTTAACTTGTTTTGCTCTACCTAATTGTTCGATTGATGTGTCTTTTAATTCTAGTCCTAATTCTGATGTTATAACTTCTCCACCTGTTAGAATTGCAATATCTTCTAGCATTGCTTTTCTCTTATCTCCAAATCCAGGTGCTTTAACTGCTACTACATTTAATACACCTCTTAATTTGTTAAGTACAAGTGTTGATAATGCTTCTTGTTCAACATCATCACATATTATTAATAGTTTTCCAGATTGTTGCATTAAGTTTTCTAGTAATGGTAATATTTCTTGGATATTACTTATCTTTTTATCTGTTATTAATATATATGGATTATCTAAAACTGCTTCCATTTTTTCTGTATCTGTTACCATATATGGAGATACATATCCTTTATCAAATTGCATTCCTTCAACTACATTTAGTTCTGTATTTGATGTTTTTGATTCTTCTATTGTTATAACTCCATCTTTAGATACTTTTTCCATAGCATCTGCAATTAAGTTTCCAACTTCTTCATTGTCTGCTGATATGCTTGCAACTCTTGCAATTCCGTCTTTTCCTTCTACTTCTGAACTAATCTTTTTTAGTTCTTTAACTGCTACATCTACTGCTTTATCCATTCCTCTTTTTACTGCCATTGGGTCTGCACCTGCTGCTACATTTTTAACTCCTTCTTTTATCATACTTTGAGCTAAAACTGTTGCTGTTGTTGTTCCATCTCCTGCAACATCGTTTGTTTTTGTCGATACTTCTTTTACTAAACGTGCTCCCATGTTTTCAAATTTATCTTCTAGTTCTATTTCTTTTGCTATTGTTACACCATCATTTGTTATTAATGGAGCTCCATAGCTTTTATCTAATACTACATTTCTTCCTTTTGGTCCAAGTGTTACTTTTACTGTGTCTGCTAATTTGTTAACACCTTCTAATAAACTTTTTCTAGCGTCTTCGCCAAATTTTATCACTTTTGCCATTTTTATCACTTTCCTTATTTTTATTTAGGTTTTTATAGGCTACCTATAAACCTTTTTATTAGTCAACTATTGCTAGTATGTCGTCTTGTTTTACTATTATGTAATCTTGACCTTCGTATTTTACTTCTGTTCCTGCATATTTGCTTACATATACATTGTCACCTTTTTTTACATACATTTCTTGTAATTTTCCGTCTACTTTTTCTCCTGGTCCTACTTCTACAACTTCTGCTATTTGTGGTTTTTCTTTACTTCCTGTTGTTAGGATTATTCCACTTTTTGTTGTTTCTTCTGCCTCTTTCATTTTGATTAATACTCTATCACCTAATGGTTTTATCATATATATCCTTCCTTTCTTTTTTAGCACTCTTTCTTTTAGACTGCTAATAATATATACCTTATTTTACCAATTGTCAATAGGTATTTGCTAAAAAATTTTTATTTTTCATCGACACGGTTCGACAAATGTTTGGGGATTTTTGTTGTATAATGGATTTTTTCCATTAAAGAAAAACGGTATCTTCCACCAGGATACCGTTTTTTTGTTTTTGGGTACTTTGTGTACCCTCTAATTTTCACCTTCATTGGTTAAATTATGAATACGAATTTACACTTCTATTATACTAAAAATAAAAATTTTTGCAATACTTTTTTCAAATCTTTTCCAAAAATCGTTTGACAAAATTCGACAAACTACATTCTTGTAAAGAACAACCCAATAACAATTATTCCAATAATTACTCTATAAATAGCAAACACTTTAAAGCTACCTTTTTTCAAATAATCAAGCAAGAATTTTATAATTAAAACACCAACAATAAAGCTTGCAATTACACCAACTAAGAAAGGTAATCCGAAAGTAAAGTTTGCCAAATCAAACACAACTGCTGCAAATGTAATAGGTGCAGCTAACATAAATGAATATTTAGCAGCTGATTCTCTATCAATATTTAAGGCTCTTGCAACTGTCATTGTAATTCCTGAACGTGAAACTCCTGGAAAGGCTGCAGCAAAAGCTTGTGATATACCAATTAGCATAGATTGTTTAAAAGTTATTTTTTCATATTTTACATTTGATTTTGCTTTTTTATCTACAACATATAAAATTATACCCATTACAATTAATGTTATAGCAATTATTAGCATTTCTACATTTAAGTTATCACCTATAATTTTTTCTGATATTTTATCTAATATTAAACTTAATATTCCTGCTGGAATTGTTGCAAAAACTATGTACCAGAACATTCTTCCATCTGTTGTTTTTTTCTTGTGAACTACTTGGTTATATCCACCTTTTATTAATTTTATCCAATCTCTGTAAAAGAATAATATTATTGCCAAAAGTGTTCCTAAGTGAAGTGCAACATCAAACGAATCTGATATCGTTTCCCATCCAAACACCCATGGAAATAAGTTTAAATGTGCCGAACTTGACACTGGTAAAAATTCAGTTAATCCTTGAACTATACCTAAAATTAACGCATGTATTATATCTGTCATTTTTTTCTACTCCTTTTTTATTTCATTTTATTCTGTATAATCTACATTATACTGTTCTCCATCAATTTCTCCTAAATAATAATATGTTTTATTATCTCTTTCAATTCCATCAACTAATATAACATATCTATTTTCTACATTTATCATAAAATCATATGTTATTCCATCTATACTCAAATCATTAGTTATACATTCCTTGCTAAAATATCTATATTTTCCAATATTGCCAGGATTCCCTGATTGTTTTACACTAGAAAAAGCTTTTGTACATTGTTCTAAATTGCTAATCTCATTCATTTCTTGCCCTTTATCCCATTCATTCGTATTACCATCTTTTTTTTGTTCATACCATTCATTTACTTTTGATTGCATTATTTTCATTTGCTGAACTCCATTGTAAAAATGTGATTCCTTTACAGTAGAAACTCCGCTATATGTGGCAATAGAACCTAAAACAACTAAAATAATTACAGTAATTACTAAAGAGATTATTGTTATTCCTTTATCTTTTTTTAACATAAAGAAAGCCTCCTTCTTACCTCAATATTTGTTCCAAAACTAATATGAACATCGCATGGCTCCATCCAAGACCAATAACCCAATTTGCCATTAAATTGTTATTATCTACTTGTTCACCTATGAAATTTAATTTACTTACTGTCTTTACAACAAAGTCAAATGTTTCTTTTGCTTTTGTTTTTTCACCTTTTTCTAAATAGTATAAAGTCATCCACATATTTGCAATTGGCCAAGGATTTCCATTCATATAATGGTCTCCTTCAAATCTTTGGAACCCACCTGTATATGTACGTAAACTCAAGTTTATTCTTTCTATTGTGTTTAACACATTTTTTTCTTTTGGCGTAAATACATTAAATGGTGTAACTGCTCCCACTATACTTATATCCATCTTTTTATCTTCTACATTTCTTACATAAGATTTTTTTTCTTCATCATACATATTTTCATTTATATATTTTTTAATTTCAACTAAAAGATTTTCTATTTCTAACTTTGATTTTTGAATTTTTTCATCTTTTAATCTATTATTTTCAAAATCAGATACATTTTTCCCTAAAGCCTTATATATTTTTAATATTGATTCAAAAGCAGCATATATGCAAGAAAGTGAATATAAATGAATGCCCTCACACATTTCCCATAAATCATAACTTACGTGATATTTGTTTGTTCTCTCCAATATATCTTTAACATATCTCTTCAAAAAATCTATTGCTTTTTCACACATCGATAATGTTTCTTTTAAAAATTTCTCATCTTTTGTATATTGATAATGTGAATATACTCCATATACTACACTTGCAGTTTCATCAACTTGATATCCCCAACATGGAGCTAATTTGCCATCTGAAAAAAATCTTTGCTCCCACATTCCATTTTTGCTCTGTGTTTTTTTGCAAAATACTTTATAAAATCTATCAACTTCCTCATCCATTCCTAAAATATCCATTGCTCTATTAATAAATACTGCATCTCTTGGCCAAGTGTATGCATATCTTCCACATTTTGTAAAGTTTTCGTCAATTTCAGCAGATGCAATTATTCCTCCTGTTTCTGAATTTGTCAATAGTGGAAATAATAATATCGTCCTATAATAAATATCTGCTAGTTTTTCTTCATAACTACTTTTAGGTTCTCTCATATTTAATTTATCATGTGATTTTACATATTTTCTCCAATATGCTTTTGTTTTTGTGTATTCAGAATTAAAATCTATTCTTCTTATTCTTTCTATTTCTGTTTCAAAATCTGCCATGATTTTTGGTTGTGGCTCTAATAAAACACATATATCAATCTGCTTTTTCTCTCCTGGTCTTATTACTTCTAAGTCATATGAAATTGAAGATTCGTTTGACATTCCTATATAATCTTTGTCCCAAATTTCACCTGATTTTATATTGTTCCAACTTCCATGAATTTGGTGTGATAATGTTTTTTGTTCTTTACTAAATGTTGATATCATAAAATCATGTGCATATTGTACCATTCCATTATCAATTTCTTTACATCCCACAAAATTATTTGTACTTGATAGTATTCCTTGATGTAATAAAAACTTTATATTAAGGTCTATTGTGTTTTCATTTATTAATGTGTATCTTCTTACTAATACATTTT
>UMCY01036209.1_pt1 | contig 14333 bp, 24 predicted proteins | sample 1964351 | NCBI WGS metagenome assembly UMCY01 (sample SAMEA4835980, study PRJEB28245) | human gut metagenome | biome: gut microbiome; material: fecal sample | place: Denmark | collected 2008 | reverse complement strand
GCTATTTTGATAGGCACTATTTTTGAAAATTGCGATAGTGCAGCATCCAAACAGCTATTTCTTGTCGTCTTTCTTGTCGTTCTGTCCGCCTCCGGCACTGCCGTTCACCACAGCATTCGCCAGCTCCGGGTTGCCCAGCACATCCGAAACAATTTTCTTCGCGCCGTAGCTCATCACGCCCGCTGTCGCCTTGGTCAGCACCTGCTTTCCGGCGTCTGACATGACCTGCTTCACAAAGCTCTTCCCGCCGTACACGTCGTTCCGCAGCTGCTTCACGTCCTTCTGGAGCTGCAAGCGCTCCTTCTCGGCCTTCAGCTCCTTGTTGGGGTCATCGACCCGGATGTTGGTCTGCCCCTGTAAGTCGCGGTACTGCTTTTCCATCTGGAGCCGGTTGATGCGCGCCCGCAACTCCTCATCGGAGTAATCCTCGGCTTTCTTGCCCGAGCGCTTCGGCGCATACTCCACCTGTTCGGCGTCCTCGCCTGCATTCCCGTCTCCGCTGTAGTGCTTCTTTCCGGCCGCCGTCAGGGTGCCGTTCTTGTTCTGGTATCGCCGCACGCCCCACTTCATGCCCTTGATGCCCCAGTGGTACAGCTCATCTTTGTATCCCTGCACTTTGCCATCACCTCACTTTCCCTGCAATGTCAGCTTCCGCTCCAGCAGCCTTGCTACTCTCTGGGCGCCCTTCTGCACAGCGCGCTTCCGGCGTGCCGCCGACATTTTCTTGTTATACCGCTTCTTGGCGGCTTTCATGCGGGCTTTCTTTTCCTTGTCCGTCTCTGCCTCACCTGCCTTCACTTCAAACTGATTGCATGGGCTATATGATCCCACCAGCCACCTATCATATATAACCTCACTCAAATGCATCCCGGTTCAGCTTCCACGCCACGTAGGCATCCATCAGCGCCGCCACGGCGTCGATCTTCTTGTCGTGCCGCTGCTTGTAGAGCTTCCGGTTCCCGTTGGTGTCCTCCAGTGTGATGCAGTTGCCCATGGCAAACTCCATAAGTGCCTCGTCGAACAGCAGCTTTCTCTGTTCGCTCAGCTTCTTCAGTTCGCCAAGCGGTACGCTCTCCGTCCTTGCGCCCTGAATGACCTTCTCGATGCCAAACGGGCCGTTCTCCTGCGCCCACCGCTCCACGAATTCCTTCGCGTTGTAGGGGTCGTAGCCAAAGGCCCGCACGTCGTACTCGCTCTGCAGGATGTAGGCGTCGAGGTCGTCGTAAACCTGCATCATGTCCAGCACAGTCCCGTCGAACACCTGCAAAGTGCCTTCGTTCATGAACTCCTCGTACTTCTGCCGCATGGCAAGCGGAAGTTGTGAGAGGGTGTAGCTGGTGATGTAATCCCGCGTTTTCACCCCGAAATATCCGTTCTCCAGCGGGAACAGGAAGGTAAACGAGCAGAAATCGTCGCCCAGCGAAAGGTCAGCGCCCATGGCACAGGGCATCTGCCAGAAGTCCCGGTGTCGGTGCCGCAGGGTCTCCTCATAAGTAAAGAAGTAGGTGTAGCCTTCCATCGGCAGGTTGAAGCGCTTGGCCAGAATATTATTCCGTGCACCGGGCGAGTTTTCTGCGCGCTCCACATCCAGCTGATAAGTCTCGTAGCTCACAGTCTGCCCGAGGTTCGGGTTCGCCTTCAACCACATTTCCGGCTTGCCTACTTCGTCGATAGAGTCCAGCTTGTAGTAGAAGATGGAGACATGCGGGTTGATATACTCGCCCTTCAGGATCTCCATCAACTCCATTTTGATGGTGTCGCCGCAGCCGTTTCGGACAGTACCCTCCGAGCTTGCCGCCACGATGAGATAATCTTCGTTCTTGGCTGCGCCCTGCTCGATGGCGCCGATGGGGTCTTCCCGGATGTCGCAGGAGAGCCATTCGTCCACGGTCGCCACACGGTCGCGCCGGCCCTGTAATTTCTCGATGGTCATGGGGCGTATCTCCAGCAGCGAACCCGTCAGGAAATTCTCGATTCCCTTCTTGGTGGAGGCCATCTTCACCCGGTCACTCTTCGCACCCGTGGTGTTCTGAATGCTGCCCATGGTCATGAACTTAAAAACGGGCCCTCTCGCCCGCGCCAGTGCTGTCCGGAACGGCGAGAGGACTTCTTCTGCCTGTTTCATGGTGGGGGCAGTTGTCACCTGCTGGGTCGTGCTCTTGTCCACCGTCATAAAGTAGGCCTGTAAGCACTCCAGATACATGGTCTTTGCGGCCGCACGGGTGATGATAAGATACTGCTTGGTGATGAGCCGCTTCTTGATACGCTTGCGCTCGTAGTGTCCCCCATGTCCGCCGGGGTCCGGTACATATACGCTCCGCTCCACGAAGTAGTACCAGCCGAAGATCTCCTCTGCCCAGAGCTTGAAGCTGTCCAGCAGTTTCAGATCACTGCCGTCAGTCAGTGTCAGCTCCCTTTCGCAGAACTTGATAAAGCCGTTGACGGCCTTATCGTCGTAGTAGACGCCCGGGTTTGCGATGAGGTCGTCTATCCGGTTCATTTCCATTGAAATTTCCCGGCAGACAGGTATCTCGCCCCGCATCACGGCCTCCCGGAACCGGCCGTAGTAGATGGGCGTGGCCGTGTTCGAGAGTGCCATGATTCAGTTCTCCTGTCAGTCGTTCATTTTAGGTTCGAAATAAGGCTTATGAAGCGTGCTGAAACACCGTGCCGCGTTTGGACATGCATTTGTCTTGAATCGAGCGCATTTCCTGCAAATGCCATATTCGTCTGACTCATCGGTTGAGCGCAAAACCGTGCCAAAGATGAGCTTTTCGTTCAGTTCCATTGTTATGCCTCTGTTTTATCAAACTCGATGTTCAGCCGGAACTCCATTTCTGCAACGGTATTTTTCAGCGCCTCCATGGCGGTCGAACTCTGCGGCGGGTCAAACGCGAGCCTTACCTTTGCGCCCATGTAGGACGCGATGGTCTTCGCCCGCTCGTCTCCGGGCAGAAAGTCGTCCCACACGGCACTGGCGTCCACGATGCCAAAGCCCTTCTCCGGTCCGACGCCCAGCTGCTGTAACACCAAAAATGCCGCGTTGATGTGCATGATGATGTCCGCATCAAACGCCGTGTAGCTCTCCGCTATCCCCAGCAGCTTCTTCACGCTTGTCAGAATCGAATTCATTTTGATTCCTCCTCGGCATCGCTGTCGCCACCCATAATGTAGCTCATCATGGCATAATACCAGTCCTTCTGAGCCCTCGCCAGCAGTTCCAGTTCGGCCAGATGGTGGGACGCGCCGTCCTTCCCCATGGCCGCTTCTTTCTGTGCAGCCGCTTCAACAATCTCGGTCAGCTTCTGGTAATCAATGGTGTCCAGCCCGGATTTCAGAGCACTGTGATTCTCCGCGCTGTCCGGGGTGATCTTCATCCCACAAAGCGTAATATCCCCGGCCCGTGTTGCCCGCACCTGCTGCCCATCCACATTTGTCACCAGGGCATCGTCAAAGTCGAAGCCTCTGTTCCGCGGTATAGCCGTATAGCCCTGCTGGAGCCCGGCTTCTGCAATACCCACATTCGCCCAGAGCAGTGCTTCGTCCAGCTTGGTCAGTGCCAGACTTCTCGCGCGGCTCGGTGTAAGGCGTTGAAGCATTGCCTTTGCCTCTTCCAGCTTCCGCTGCAGAAGGATACTGTATTCCGCTTCCTGTTCGTCAAACTTTTTTCTCGCGTACATCTTATCCCTCCATAACCTGTTCCCAGTCGTCGCAGCAGGTCACGTTCAGCATCATGCCAATATCTTTGACCTTGCGGAAGTTGACCTCTTCGCCGTTTTCCGTGTGGATTAGAAGCTCCGTGCCGGAAATATGCCAGTAGGCGTCCTTCCAGCCACGCCGTTTCACTTTGTGCCCCTGCTTCATGGTAAGCCAAGCCGTCGTCCAGTTCATCCTATTTCCTCCAAGGGCAGGTGTCCCCTGCTGTTCTCTCGCCATCCGGTATCTTCGGCCCGCCTCCGGTGCCATAGTGGATGGCCTTGTGTGTCGCATCCGACACGCTGATAACATTCTCTGGGTCGAACAGTGCTTCCCGGTGCTCGAGAATATCCTCTTTCGTCAGAGGGTTGATGTGGTGTATCGTAATTCGCGCCCGGCTCACCTTTCCTCCGCTGGCTGTGATGTCTGCGATAGGATGGTCTTTGCACCCGAGGTCGCAGCCTCCGTCCCGCACGATGATCCTGTCCCGGAACTGCCTCCACTCCTTTGAGCGGTAAAAGTCCTGGTTCAGGTATCGGTCAAACCCGAAGGTGTCCTTTCCCACCGTCCCGTGAAGCTGCAAATACTTCAGCCTCTCCTCGAATGTCCCACATCGGCACATCTCGCTGTAGCTTTTTCGTTCACCCATGTATACTTCCCGGTTTTATTGACTTGTGTGTTCCGGCATGGTATCCTTGTCCCACAAGAAAGGATGTGCTTTTATGGCCCGTACCGTCAAATGCCCCAGCTGTGGAGCAGAGCTTTCCGTCCGCGATAACAACCGCGATTTCATGTTCTGTGAGTTCTGCGGCACTAAAGTCCGCCTTGACGACTATCAGGAAACACATAGGTTTGTGGATGAAGCGAGAATCCGGGAGTCGGAGAACAATAAAGAACTCGAACTCAAGCGGATGGAGTTTGAAGAAAAGAAAGACAAACAGGCACTATTAGTTTCTGGAATACTGCTGATTGGCGGTATTGGAATGATTTTTATCGCGTCAATATTGGAGCATTTTGGTGCTTTTTGACGGTAAAATGGTCAAAAGCCCACTTTCTGCCCACTTTTGAAAATATTTTTGGCCACAAGGTCTATCATCAAAAAAAGCGCTTTTTACCCACAAATTGCATTAAAATTCGTTTGGTTCTTCGCCATCACCCTCGCCGGAATACTCCTTCATGGCCTTGAGCACTTCCAGGTACAGCTCCTCGTTGTCCTTTGCTGCATTGATGGCCTCAGTCTTAGCCCGCAGGAGCTTGTTCTCTTCCTCGAGCTTCTGCTTTTCCAGCATCGTCTTACTCGTCGCCAGCTTCAGGAAGTGGGTGGTCTCCGCAGAAGAGGCTGTTCCTTCCCGTATCCGCTTTTCCACCAAGTCCATCGCCAGTGAGATCATCTGGTTTTCTCTCGCTTCCGGAGTCAGTGCCGGCCTCATTGCGGGCAAGTCAGCGCCGGAAGTTTTTCTTGCGCCCATTTCCGGCACCATCCTTTATGCAAAATTCTGTCAAATATCGTTCGCGTTCTCATCCGCCAGATTTTGGTTTACCCGCCATTGCTGGCGTTTTTTTGTTTTTGCAAGGTTTGCCATGAATAACTTCATGACAAAAATAAAAGGCTTTTCTAAGGGTTCACGGGTATGTCAGAGCAAAGCAGTAACTCGACACAAAAGGAGGAAATGATTTTGGGAAAGTTCTATTGGAGGTTGAACGATCATGAAAACGTATCCATACCCGTACCACAAAGGTATAATAAGGGAGTGTACCCGTGAACCCTTAGAAAAACCGCCGAAGCCCGGTCTACTCCCCAGACCTCGGCAAGTTTGCCTTTGTCAGTTGTCCTATAAAGCCGCGAAATTCTAATGAGTTTTTCGCACATTCGAGATATTGACTCCTATTCAACTTTACGATAGACTTGGTACCAAAGGAGAAAGCAGTATCCATCTATCCCTAAAGAAAGGAGGTGTACTCGAAATGCGAAACAAGAAAATTCGGCAGTTATCCAAATATCTCTCTGATTCACAGCACACTCATTGCGTCCCTGTAACTATGGAGCAAATGAATCAGAACATCATCGGCGCTCTCAAAATTTTCAATTCCTACATGAGTGTGGTTGTTGAAGAGAGTCAGAACAACTGAGTATAAAAAACGCTGGTATCTGTATGGAGGTTCGGATACTGGCGTTTTTGCTTTGTAAAATATCAACGGAGTCTGATATAGGACATGAAAGCCCAAATATCAATTTTCCCTCCGGAGAAATATCAAAGACCGGCGCGATTTGAGAGGGGGTGTTGATTTTGCGACCCCCTCCCTATCCCCTTACGCGCTTTGCGCAAGGGTCGTGTCGTCTTCGACCTCCATCTTGAGCTTCTTGTAGATGTTGAGCGGGTCATTGGCGATGATTTTGTCAATAGCCTGCTCAATTTCGTATGCGTTCTCTGCATCCGTCAGCTGGTCAGAGGTATAGGCTAGCCGCATCAGCAGTCCGCAGGAGTTGTAGCCCTTATCCATATCGAAACGATACCAGTCGTCGAACTGGCTGTAGGGATTATAAGGGTTATCGGTCGTTGTTAAAAAGCATCGAATCATAGTTCAAAGCCTTCCTTACTTATTCAGAGCACTGTAAACAGTGGACTCAGGAACACCACAAGCTTTTGCAATCTCGTTATAGGTATAGCCGTTGGCGAGCATCGCCTTTGCTTTGCCCATCTTCGCGCTGGTCATTACAGTTGCTGTCTTCGGCATCGCACGTTTAACGATTTCGTCCGGCTTAGATGCGTTGAGAATCTTCGTCAACTTAGTATGCGTAATTGCTCCAGCTTGGACAGCCTCCCATTCGCGATCGGTAAACGTAATACGTGTTTTACTTCCGCTTGCCCCAACCGAATCACGAGCACGCTGCATCTCGACAGCAGAAATCTTTTTAATTTCCTTCTTGTCTTTCTTAGGGTCAAGACCTTGTGCCTGAATTTTAGCCTTGATATTTGCGTTGGCAATTATCATTGCGCGGCGTTCCTTCGGCTTGTTGTCTATCACAGCTTTCAGCTTAGCATCAATAGATTGAACTTCAGTCCGATACTCTTTTGCCGCAGCTGGATTATATTCCATATTTTCAGTATGTACGGCTTCTAACCGTGCTTTTCTAGCGAGGTTCTTCAACTGATTAGAAAAATCAGCGTACAAATTTTCCTGTATTGTACCAGATGAGAGTGTCTGCGCATCGGGGGTTTGCGATATAAGACTGACCTTTGTCTGCGCCTCTACTCGCTTGCCTGTCTTTGGATCAATATAAGTACGTCCGGACTCTTTATAAATGAGGTTTCCCGTTTCGGGATCAACATGAGCGCTTCCGGTACGTTCAGGGACATATACGGTCTGCTTGCGGCGAGACAGCAGCGTGGATGCACCACCAAACCGCTCATTGCCGTCTTCATCCACACGGATCTGCCACTTCTTCTTCAGTTCCTGAATGCCATTCTCCCGCTCAGACCGCTTGTAGTCCAACTTGTGCTTCTCTGCATCAATGACGACCATCGAATGCTTAACTGCACGGGTGATTTCCTCAGGAGGAGCGCCGCGAAGCGTCATGTCCGTGATAAGGTTCGAGATGATTCCCATCTCTTTCTGCTTTTCTTCCTTTTTCATCAGGCGCACACCATTCGGGTTGCCTTCCGGGACAGCATAAGCAGTCTTGGGGTCGAAGTCTTTCAGCCCTCTCAGCGCAGGAGTTGCTTTGACAGCCACCTTGCTGGAAATGGGGATAGCAACAACCGTATCACCGTCGAAGTCTGCGCCGGACAAACGCTCTGCAACCTTGGAGTTGATACCAATAGCATCCTGAATGTTGCCGAAGTTCCGCTTACCGCTAACATTTTTGTTGTTGACCGTGACGATAGGAATCTCGAAAGTGCCCGCATGAGGATAGCGAATCAGTGCGAGTTGTGTGCCGTTCTCATAGGTCGGGCAGTAGCACTCTTTCTCGCTGATTTTGGTCAGCGGCAGGATGACCTTGGTAGACTGACCGGGGAAAGAAGAAGCCTTTAGAGTCATGGAGTTGCCCTCGCAGGTGTCTGCGAAGTCCATTAAAAGTTTCTGCTTGATGGTCGGGTTGGTACATTGCATTATCTCTTCGTACTCGGCTTTGCGGTCGGCCAGAGTAAGATTGAGCTGCTGCTTGATGAGTTTGATGGGTTGTTTAGAAAGGAATTGTGAGGACAGATTTTTTGCCATCGTGTCCCACTCGCCTTCCTCGCGAAGCTTGTTGATAGGAGACAGATGCTTCTGACCGTCAGCGCCAATGTATTCGCTCTGACCTGCTGCAGTCAGTGCTGCACCAAAGGGATTGTCCGGGTCGTCCTTGATGGGCTTGAGCACCTTCATCTTGGGTGTGCCAGAGGGTTTATTCGTATTGAAAATGACATCATATCCATCAGGCACATCGTCAGAGTAGACAGCCATACCTTTGAGGTAGTGACTGTTATCCACCATGATACGAACCTGTGCGTAATGGCTGTTACCAAGGCTCAGGTCATCTACACCGCGCCGAATCTCGATAACACCGTCTTTGTCCAGACCGCCTTCGTCACCATAGCGAATCGCAACGCGGTCGGAACTCATGCTGGACGGACGCTGGAGCTTCTGGAATGTCTCACCGCCATCATCCGAATGGTAGTCACCCAAAGACTGAATGTCACCTTGATGCTCATACGCATATTTCTGGTTGTACTCAGGTTTTGCAATAACCATCACATTGGTCTGCTGGTTAATATTGGTAGGTTGCCGAATGCCAACGCCGTAGCGCTGATAACCATATTCAGCCTCAAGTCGATAGATTGCTTCGTCAAGTTTGTCAGGCGAAACACCCAGGACCTGATTGACGCCTTCGGAAACGTCAACCATGCCTTTCTTGTCAACCTCTTTTTTCAGGGTTTCCACAAGTGCTTTGGTATCGGTTTCTTTTTTACCGGCGTTACCTTTATAAATAGAGCGCACCGATGACTCCGAAATACCGAGCTTGTTTCCAATTTCGACCCATCCAAAACCATCTTCTCTCAATGCACGAACCTGATCGTACTGAAGCGCTCTTCGCTGATTAGCGGCCACCTTTCGAGCATATCGGAACTCTGTCGTGCTCATCCTATACTCCTCGGGGAGTGTGGCATTTATTTGAGCAACGAGTTCTTTTTCAGTAAACTTACCGCTTTTTTCAAGCTCTTCCACACGGGAAAGAAAATCACCGGAACGCTGGTAAGGATTCTCACCAGAGCCCCAAGGATAGCGGCCGGAGTGGCGCTTGGTACCGTAGTGTTCGAGGCTGTCGGTCTCGTCGTCCACATCATAAAAGAATTTGATGTCTTTTTCAATCGGATTCATGCTGCTTCTCCTAACTTCAATTCCGTAATGATTTTATCGAACTCGATGATTTTGTCCATGATAGGCTTGATTTCAGCCTCGGTCGGGTTGACCGTAAAGACATCATCGTTCTGATAAATGCGGTTCTCGATCTGGATGTCCTGCGGATGTACGCGGTACTCCAGACAGAAAAGCGCATCATAAATAAAGAGCTGCTCCATATGTGCAGGAACAGCTCCGGTCTTGAGGTCATGGATTCGCAGTAAATTGTTCTTGAAGGTGATGGAATCTGCCGTGCCGAAGCAGTTACCCGAATAATAGAGCACCTGTTCCGGTGTCATACGGAAGCCGATGGCATCGTTGACGTAGGCGTTGAGCGTCTTTTTGCTCTTCGGCAGCTTCTGACCAAGAGCAATACACTCTGCCGCAAATGCGTGCAGTCTTGTGCCATTTTCCTTAGCCTGATAGCTGGCATAGGTCTCGGCAAGGCGTGCAGCATCATAGTTTATCCAATGATACTTACTCGCACCCAGAAAGGCGTGCAGACCTACGAGCCTGGAATGATCGTTCCAGTTCATTCAGTATCTCCTCCTTGTTCTCCGGGTAGATGAAAGCCGCATAACTCATCTCGTTCATCTTTTCTACATAGTAGTCCTGATTTGGGCGATGAGATGCTCTTGCTGACTTCTTGCCTTCCAGTGCGGCCCATGTGTCTTCGTACAGAACCACGAGGTCAGGAATACCCTGTATCTCGTTAGGGTCTGCGTGGAGCACAATGCAGCCGGGAAAGCGAGACTTCAACTCTTTCACCAAGCCGGTCTTGAATGTGTTTTCTAACATGTCAACCTCCAAAAAAAAAGGAGTAGAGCACGTCTGAGACGCATTCTACTCCTCCTCATAAAAGAGGCAGATTTTTTCGCGTGAATTTTTCACGCGAGATGGGTTTTGGGGCAAAAAAAAGAAAAGCCCCTGCGTGATTAGCGCAGAGACTTGTTTGATTTAATGCTTAGTATCCAGAAGTCAGCTCTGTATACAGCTCGTTCGGGCCAACCATATAAGTAGTACCTTCATCGTGGTTCATGAATGCACCATAATCGTCGCATAAAGGATGGCTGCCGTATGTATAATCCACCAAACTGTAAAACTGCTTATTTATCCCTTCGTATGTACGACGTTTACCGCACTGTGGACACTTCCACGTTTTGCGGCTCGCTTTGACAAGTGGGACTGCGCAGAAGCGGCAAAGTGGTTCTTTAGTATGAATTTCTACGCTTCCGTTGTCATAGCAATGAACTTCGTTGCCATTAGCATCGCATGTCATCCATTCCTCAAAACCATCTTCGTTTGAGAAACTATGGGCCCGATCCAGACCATGATTTTCAGCATCTCTCATAGTAGTCACCTCATCAGAGCTGTGTGTTATACGTTGCGACAACGATAGCACTTCTGCATACTTTGGTTCAAGTGAAAACTGTTAGGAATATGTGAATTTTCCGTGTTGTGGCCAAAAGCCCACTTTTTATCGTTAGTTATTATATTATTTTATTAAAAATTTTATTAAATTGAAGAAAAAAGTGGGTTTTTGGGCTTTTCGTATATTTTTAACGTAAATACGTTAAATTTTGTGGCCAAAAATATTTTCAAAAGTGGGCAGAAAGTGGGCTTTTGGGCAATTTTGACGTTAAAGAGCTCTTAAAGTAGCTCAAATCACGCCTTTTTCATTCATCCAGAGGAGAATGGAAACAACAATCATGAAAATCACAAGCCCGGTAATTGCTGCTTTTTCTTGCTTGTCATGCTCATGCCGCTTCTTCTCTTCAAACTCCATCTTCTTCAGCTCGAGCTCCTTGGCGTCCTTAGACTCCTGAATCCGTGCTTCATCCACGAATCGATGCGTCTCCTGATAGTCATCGAGCCGCACTTTCGTCCCGCAATACTCACAGAACATAAAGTCTCGATTGCCGTCTTTCACCATAAGCTCAGCACCGCAGCTAGGACATTTTACCGTTCGTGCCATAAAAGCACCTCCTTACTTCAGTATAAGAATATCATGGAGATATTCTAGCGTCAAGTCAATTCATGCCAACTTTTTCAAAATCGCAATGTCTGCAAAAATCATATTATGGCGAATCTCGTATTTTATAATAATGTTCGATTATATGCATGATTTTTCAAAAATTATCCTTTAATAATTTTTTCGATGTTTAAGAATATCCGATTTTATCGTTAATTCGTTCTTTCCGTTCATGATTTCGTTCGTGTTTGTTAATAATTTATCCACCTATTTCTAAATTCCGGTGTTATACTTGCACCTGTAAAGGCCGGTAGCAGTAATCCGATGCAACTGGCCGCTGTTAGAACTGTTACATAGGAGGATATTATGGGTTCTAGTTTAGCAAGAGTTATAAATCCAACTAGTTTAAGGGATGCCATTGAGGTTTTCTTCAAAACAAACCACAAAACTGAGGCAAAAGTTGCAAAAGCAGTTTTTTCTAATGGCATAATGAAAACGAAAACCATTACTAAAGAAGGGTCACAAATTTTCACTACGTATGTTCTTCCCCAAGGAGTGTCTACTGCTAAATCAATTTTGGCTAGAGACTTAGCCAAGAACGGCGTCAAGGGTATTGATATAGCTTCGCTCTTGCAAGTTTCTCCATCCACAGTATCTCGTTGGCTAAATAAATAAGAGACGTAGATTTCTCCACGCCTCCGTTGTCGACTTAGTCTTTATACTCCAATTCGGCAACTATTTCCTTAGTTTTCTCCAGATCAATTCTGCCCAAGCCAGCAAGCATAGCATGTGCTCCTTCCCAGTATGCTCCGCGCATTGCAAATGCAATTCCTGCAATGCCTACCACGCTGCCAACAATCATATGCCCTTTGCTGGTCCACAGCAGTCCGATCAGTCTTTTAGTTTCGTCTTTCATAGTTCATACCTCCAAAATATAATTTCGAGACTAAGCATCTCATAAAGCATCAAGAAATTTTCGCGTTACCAAACCATAAAACTCAGGCCTCACACTCGCTTAGCACACGAATGTGAGGCCTTTTTATTTACTTAACTCTGAAGCACAAAACACACCTGTGAACTTACGCTTTCTCGCCATTCCACACATATCCCGTCTCCTCATAAAGGAGCTTCGGGGAGATGTAGTAGGAAATCCGCCCATACCGCGAGTCCATCTGCTTGATATCCGTGATGACCGCCCCATTTCTCGTGGCCATGCCAATCGGGAGCCAACCTCCAATGATACCATCCCGTATCCACGCAGGGTCACGACCGTAAATTCTCGCCGCTACTCGCACCGGAACAGAGCCTTTTGCAAATTTGATTTCTTCCATAATTGTTCAACCTCCAAAAATTTGTGTTAAAAGCGGACTTTTTCATCTCTTACATGGGGCATCACCTCCTTTAATTCTTATCCTAGAATAGAAAAACAAAGAGCCGCAGATTTCTCCACGGCTCCAAACTCAATTATTTTTTTCCAACCTTTTGGCTGAATCATAAGCTTTCTTAAACATTGCTTCATCTTCCGGGTTGATAATTAACTTTTTCCACCATTTTAATAATTTTATGGCCACGCTTATATATTTGGATTCCGATAATAATTTCAGCTTGCATAACACTTCTAAAATCGTTAAAGGGATACAAATAAAAATTGTCAACCAAATTATAAAAAGTATAATGTAAATTACGCCCTTGATAATCCACAGAATGTCATCGAACCAGTTTTTGATTTTCTTCATAAATAATCACCTCCATAAAGGAGATTGTTATTTTCGCGCCAACTTCACGGCTTCACTTCCACATCAGGCAGAATATCAGTATGGAAGTAGAGCTTGTAGTGGTATGGGTCGGTCATCGTACCAGTAATGTCCTCCACGACATACATCGTATAGGAATTCAGGTAAATATAATTTTTCTTATATGTATTAGGCCCAGTCTTGATGGTACACACCAGCTCGTTGGACGAGTTGTTCGTAATGGACATCAAGCCTTCCGCTTCAAGAATGACTTTATCCGTTCGAGCGTTGTAAACCGTGATATGCCGCTCCGTCTCAAAGTAGTTAGCCTGCTTCGAGATGTTCTTGTTGACCTTTTCAGCCTCTGAACACCCACACAGGCAGCCCACCAGCATCACTAGGCACATCACCCAGCAAATAATACGATTTTTCATATTTCAATCTCTCCTTCATGTTTCAAAAGCCACCCTGCGGCAGCATACAAAAAGCTCCGAAGTGATACTGCCGAGTAACAGTCATAGCCTATTACTTCAGACATCAGCACATTCGGAGCCTGCCCAGTACGGTAAACAGCAAAGTCGAGCGCTCTGCGCATGGCCCTATCGATAGATTCCGACGATTGGCCATATTTATCTCCGAGCGCAGCACATAGAACCGTCAGATTGATTCGCCTGCGCTGCTGGATGAGACTCATTGATTTTTCAAGTGCCTCTCCCAACATCTCGAGCCCTACTGTTCCATCAGGTACGCCCAAATTCTTTAGAAAAACGCTTATTGTTTCTCTCATATGCAGGCCTCATTCTTTTACCATACTCCCCTTCCGCGTCTGGTCATCTGCCGGCCAGAATGTGTAAATATCATCGAACACCACCGGGATTTTCTTCTGAACCTCCAGCAGCAGCGGGCACATCAGCTCACGCATCTGAGGATGGGCCGCCACAGGAGTACGCAGCTTGAAGATATTACGCCACTCACGGTAGTTTGCAGTAACCACGATCTCGGTCTTCAGGCACAACGGCAGCACGCAACGGGCCTGTTCGGGACGATAGCCGTTCATAAGCATCAAAAAATAAGTTTTTTCTGCCAATTCGCAGGATTCTACCCATTTACGATAGAACAGGCGATTCTGCTCTTTATCGATATAAAACGGTTCCACAACGGTAATGCTGCTCTCAAACTTCTCCTTCGAGTAGTTGCAGTACCGCGTGCTTTCCTGTGCAAAGCTCGCGATGCGGTGTCGCACCAGCTCATTGGCCACGCCACGGTCGCACGTAAACAGCACGCTCAGCTGAGAATGCTCCAGCATAGCCTCATGCCCCTGCTTCACCAGAAAGCCCACCAGTTTCTTTGCCGACTCACCATCCGGCGTGATCTTGTCCTCGCTCTTGTAGCAGACCCGGGCCACCCGCTCGATCTGCTGCAGTTCTTTGATGCCGCCCTCAGAAATATCAGTGAGGATTTCGTATTTGGGTTCAACGATTTTCATATGTTAGCAATCCTTTCTCTTTCGGGATCTCGCAAAATAGAATCCCAGTCTCTAATAAGTT
>UMCY01008238.1_pt1 | contig 14468 bp, 8 predicted proteins | sample 1964351 | NCBI WGS metagenome assembly UMCY01 (sample SAMEA4835980, study PRJEB28245) | human gut metagenome | biome: gut microbiome; material: fecal sample | place: Denmark | collected 2008 | reverse complement strand
GGGCGGCAGCCGCCTTGTCGGTGATGGCCTTCAAGACAGGCCCCACCTTGGCGTCCGCCATGGCAGCGGCCATATTGTCCTTGACGCTCCAGCAGGTTTCGTCCAGCTCGCCGTCAAACCAGTTGTTCACGACCTGACGGTTGGACATCGCGTAGGCGGGGTTCGGCTCTGTAGCCTTGTTGACCAGAATCACGCTGGAATACGCCCCCGCGCGGGCCTCAATGCTGTGCTTGCCGGTGATGGGCACATTGAAAACAAACACTTTGTCGCCTTTTTTTGTTTCGACAAGGTGCCCGTCCTTGTACAGAGAAACCTCCGGCAGGTTGGAGTATACTCTGACCTCGGTTACATCCTCCGTGCGGTCCACATAGCGGCTGCCGCAGGTATGTACAAAGGGCTGCTTGCTCCAGTAGGCCTTGTACAGGTAGAAGGCGTCCTTCTTGATTTTGCGGTCAAAGGTGACAAGTCCTTTCTGGTTCTCGCCGTTTTTGCCGCCCTCATCGCGGCCATCGGCAGCAAAGTCGAACATATTCCAGACATGGGTCGCCCACAGCCACGGGCGGTTGGCAATCATTTTTGCCATGTGCTCGTGGTAGACGCACTGGTAGGTTTCGGTATAGTCGCCCTTTTCGGGGTGGGCGCTCTGGTAGGCGGGGTTTGCGTCCGCGCCGTACTCCGAAAAACCGATGCAGCGGTCGGGATATTTGGCGTGGTAGGTATCAAAAAAGTCGTCGTTCTGGTCCAGTTCACCCAGATACCAGCCAAAATACAGGTTGTAGCTGTTCACATCGGGGATTTCCAGAATCGGGCTGGTAATCTCCAGCATAAAGACATTCGCCATCGTGGTCGGGCGGGTCGGGTCGAGCTTGTGCGCCAAATCATTCAGGGCGCGGTGGTTTTCCAGCAGCTCCTCATTGACAGCCGATGCGGCAGTAATTTCGTTGGACAGCCCCCAAACGGCAATACAGGGATGGTTGTAGTTCTGAACAATCAGTTCTTCCATCTGGGTCAGCGTGTTGGCGCGCCCGTTGTGCATATGCATCGTGATGTAGGGGATCTCGGCCCAGATGACAAGACCCTTTTCGTCGCACAGGTCATAGAATGCCTGTGCGTGCTGGTAGTGGGCAAGGCGGATGGTGTTGGCGCCCATCTCCAGAATCAGCGCCATATCCTCTTCCATCATCTCTTTGGTGATGGCTACACCCGCACCCTTGCGGTCCTGATGGCGGGAGACACCACGCAGGGGATAGGGGTGGCCGTTCAAAATGAAGCCCTTCTGCGGGTCAATCTCAAACTTGCGGCAGCCGAAGCGGGTGGTCTCGGTCTCGCCATTGTCCAGCCGCGCAGTTACGGTGTAGAGATACGGGTCATCAAGACCGTCCCACAGGCGGGCGTGCTCCAGCGTGAACACGGCTCTGGCGGTGCCGTCCTTGACGGCGGCGCTCGTCTGCTGGCCGTCAAGCGTGAAGTTGACGCTCTGCGCGCCGACAACGAACGCCTCAACAGTCACCTCACAGCGGCGCTCGGCAAGGTCAGTCACAGCAGGCGTGACCTTGACGGGCACAGCGCCGTTTTCGGCAAGGGCAAAGTGTGCAGCGGGCACAACATGCAGCGTTACATCGCGGTAAATGCCGCCGTAGAAGGTGAAGTCGGCCTTCTGGGGGTAGACGGTGTCGTTGTCGCTGTTGTCAACAGAAACAATCAACTCATTCGCACCATCGTGCAGGGCATCGGTGATGTCCACACGGAAGGTGGAGTAGCCGCCCTTGTGCTCGGCCACTTTCTCCCCGTTCAGGCTGACAACTGCAGTCATAGCAACGCCGTCAAACTGCAAAACCGCGCGGTCGCCATCGGACAGCTCCGGTTTCTCTAGGTTACGGGTGTAGCTGCAGGTGCCGCGGTAGTAGTCGTTGCCGCCGTCCTGACCGTCTACAGCGTTCCAAGTGTGGGGAAGAGTGACCGGTTCGTCATGACCTTCCTTGGTAAAAGTCCAACCGGTGTTCAACAGAATTGCTTTGCTCATAGAATGACTCCTTATGGGTGGTTTTAACTTCAAAGAACCGAAAAGGCTGCAAACCCTTTCGGCTTTGGTTAATGGGCTTACTGAAGCTGTTTTTTATAGAACTCAGACTGCGCAGCAGCCTTTTTCTCGGCAATGCGCTTTTGGACGTTGACCATTTCCTCCTTGGTCAGCGGGCATTTGCGCATGGCAACCAGCGTAATGACCCAGCCGATGAGGGGCAGGCCGAACTTTAGGCTCAGCGTCATCCAGAAAATCGCGCTTGTGCAAGGGTCGGTGGGCTGAGGCATCGTGGTGGTGTAGCCCAGCAGCGCCACAGCGCCGGTTGCGATGACGGCGGCAAAAGAGGTGATGAGCTTATCGACCAGGCTGTAGGTGCCGGAAACAACGGCGGGGATATAACGCCCGCTGCGGTCCAGCTCAAAGTCAATGGCATCCGCCATATACGAGGTGTTGGAGGTAGTGATGCACATATTGGAACCGTTCTGCAAAAGGGTCAGCACCACATAGAGAATCATGGAGGGGCTGCCCATAACGCCGATTTGCGTGGGGTCGCCGAAGATAAAGAACAGAACCAGCGCGGCGGTGATGGTCATACTGACATAGGTCCAAGTGACGATGCCCTTTTTGCTGCCGTGCTTGCCGACATACTTGGCACCGAACGCCGCAAAGAAGATGGAGGGAACCATGCTGATGACGGTCAGAATGGTGGCCAGACCCATATTGCCGATCAAAATACCGTTGAACAGCGTGTTGATGATGGCCTGGCTGGCCACCTGCTGTGCCAGCTTGTCAGAAGCGTTGGAGGCAATGTAGCACTGCAAGGGTTTGTTGTGCTTGAGAACCTCGACAATGTCGGACATTTTCAGCGGTTCGGACTTTTTGGTGCCGACAAAGGTTTCCGGCTTATCGTAGGCAGAAACGCCCAGACAGACCAAAGCGGTGCCGATACCCGCGGCAAGCAGCGTCATATTGCAGGCAGCGGACAGGAAGGCCTGGTTGTAGGTGCCGCCGCATTTGGGCAGCAGCACAACATTGAAAATCATCGACATTGCCATCGGCACCAGATAGTTGAAGGCGGTTGTCCATACGCCGATGGTCGGGCGCTGGCGCGGATCATTCGTCATGATGGCGGGGATGGTCTGCGCAGTCATGTTGGTGATGGTGTAGCCGATGATGTAGACAATGTACAGCAGGGCAAACACCGGCAGGCCCAGACCCTTGGACGAGAAGCCGGTGAACATTCCGTAGAGGGCGAGCGCCTCAATCAGATAGCCGGCAACCAGCAAAATGCGCAGCTTGCCGAACTTGGTGTTGACGCGGTCATAGACAAAGGCAAGCAGGGGATCGGTGATGCCGTCCAGAATACGGGAGCAGGTCAGAATAATGCCAACGGCAGCGGTCGTGATGCCGTAGCCGATGCTGGCGGAATAACTCGCCATGCCGATGAGGGAATAGACGCTCATACCGACAAGACCGTTGCAGGCATAGCAGATGATTTGCCATAATTTGGCGCGGCGGTATTGTACGCCGTCAACTTCTGAAGCAGTGGGTTTCTTTTTGAACATTTTGTTTTCCTCCTAAAAATTCCGCAGTGATTTTTCTCGCTGACACCACTATACCAGAAGCAAAACGGCAGCAGGGGATAAAAATCAGCAGATGAGGAACAAAAATTCACGCATTATTTCAAATAACACGGAATATTGTCCTGCTTTGCTAAATAATGCCCTCGTGGCTTGCGCTTGTTATGTTATGATACAGGTACAGAAGTTTCTTGGTTTGCTTTAGACAGCACAGGTAAGGAGAAAATTATGCAGAAATTTGAAAAAGGTTTCTTTGTCGGCGCGGCCACTGCCGCCCATCAGGTCGAGGGTAACAATATCCATTCCGACTACTGGGCGCAGGAGCAGCTGCCCCACACCAGCTTTACCGAGCCGAGCGGCATTGCCTGCGACCATTATAATAAGTATGAGGAGGACATTAAACTGCTGGCCGATGCGGGCCTGAACGCCTACCGCTTCTCCATCGAGTGGGCGCGCATCGAGCCGGAGGAGGGCAAGTTTGACCCTGCCGAGATCGAGCATTACCGCAAGGTCATTGCCTGTTGCAAGGCGCACGGTGTGGAACCCGTTGTGACGCTGCTGCATTTCACCAGCCCCAAATGGCTGATTGCCAAGGGCGGCTGGGAGGCTGAAAGCACAGTCGAATATTTCAAGCGCTATGTCAGCTATGTAATGGAGCAGTTGGGCAGTGAGCTTCACATCGTCTGCACCATCAATGAGGCGAATATGGGTCTGCAGCTGGCGGCTATCTCCAAGCGGTTCCGCCTGATGGCAGAGCAGGCCGCCAAGGCTGCTGCCAATGCAGGCAAATCCGCCGAAGGCAGCGTGCAGGTTGGCATGAACTTCCAGAAGATGATGGAGAATATGAAGTACGCTGCCGCTGAAAACGCCGCCGTGTTCGGTACGCCGCAGCCGAAAATTTTCGTCAGCGAGCGCACGCCGGAGGGCGATCTGCTGGTTCTACGCGCTCACGCCGCCGCGCGGGAGGCCATCAAGACAATCTGTCCTGAGGTTAAGGTCGGTCTGACCCTCTCGCTGCATGACCTGCAGGCCCAGCCGGGCGGTGAAGCCTTTGCCGCCGCTGCGTGGGAGGAAGAGTTCACCCACTATCTTCCTTATATTAAGGAGGATGACTTCCTCGGCGTGCAGAACTACACTCGCACGCTGTACGGTGCGCATGGGCAGTTGCCCGCACCGCAGGGGGCCGAGCTGACCCAGATGGACTACGAGTTTTATCCGCAGGCACTGGAAAATGTAATCCGCAAGGTGGCGCAGGATTTCCACGATGATCTGATCGTGACCGAAAACGGCATTGCCACCGCCGATGATACCCGCCGCGTGGCGTTTATCGAGGCCGCATTGGCTGGTGTGCAAAACTGCATCGCTGATGGTATTCCGGTCAAGGGATACTTCCACTGGAGCCTGATGGATAACTTTGAGTGGCAGAAGGGCTATGCTATGAACTTTGGCCTGATTGCCGTAAACCGCGAAACGATGGGGCGTACCCCGAAGCCCAGCCTTGCGGCGCTGGGCGGATACGCCAACGCATAAAAACATCAGTGGTTGTCTGTACGGCAGCCACTTTTTTTGGTATACTGGTATAAAATGAGGGTGGTTCGATGGATGTTTTTCAAAATATGGAGCTGTTTTCTGAGCTGGTCCAGTGCGGCGGCAACATTTATACATGGTGCTATAATGCCGATGGCAGTCTGCTGCAGAGCAACTGCCCGGAGGCGGGGTTCCTCTCCGGCGCATTTGAGATATTCGGCTGCAAGAAAAAAATGCTGGACTACGGCAGCCGGCACACAACGCCGGTCACGCTCGGCACGGCCATTGGCATGACATGGGCAGCTGCCTTTGAAAAGGACGGCAGTGTGCTGAAACGCGCCTGGGTCATCGGGCCGGTGTTTTATCAGGATGTTTCGCTGCGCGGGATTGAGCAGGGGCTGCAATACTATAACCGTCTGGAAACAAGTGTGGCATGGACCATGCAGCTGTACGAGGCGTTGAAAACCGTCCCTGTGCTGCAATGCACGGTCCTGCACCGCTACGCGCTGATGATGCACTATTGTCTGACCGGCAACCACCTTGCGATCAGCGACATCAACAGCGAGTTTTTGGCGCAGGTGCGCAATACAGTGCAGCAGCCCGCTCACGATCGCCACAAGGTCTGGATGGCAGAGCAGGGACTTCTGCAGATGGTGCGCACCGGTGATTTGAACTACAGGCAGGCCCTTTCCGCCAGTATGGGAATCAGCGCGGGTGTGCCGGTGCGCAGCGATGACGCTTTGCGCCAGAGCAAGACCAGCATCATCGTGTTTACCTCGCTGGTATGCCGTGCCGCCATCGAGGGCGGGCTTTCGCCGGAGGAAGCCTACGCGCTGGGGGACAGCTACATCCAATCCGCTGAAAATGCAAAAACATTGGAAGATCTTGAACCGCTCGGCCTTATGATGTATGACGACTTTGTCCGGCGCGTGCATAAATGCCGCACCAACCCGCATCTCAGCCAGCAGGTGCAAAAGTGCGTGGACTATATTGAGATGAATCTCGATAAAAAAATACGCGCTGCAGATATTGCAGCGCTGGTGGGCTATACGGAATATTATATGACCCACAAATTCAAGGAAGAAACGGGCTTGAGCGTGACAGATTACATAAAATTTGCCAAGATTGAGCGCGCCAAGGTTTTGCTGAAAAGCACCAACCAGACCGTGCAGGACATTGCCGCTGCACTTTCTTTTAGCACACGCAACTATTTCAGCCGGATTTTTCAGGAGGTCACTGGCCAAACCCCAATGGAGTACCGTGAAAAGTAAATACTTATTAAAAAACCTCTGCCAGGCAAACATCCAGTCTGGCAGAGGTTTTTGTGTTTTATTCTTGTGTCAGCGCCCGGACCGTTCTGACCACGCGGGAGGCATTGATTTTTACCTGCTCCAGCGTCACTGCGCCGCTGTCGATGCCCTGCAGCAGGTTGTCATAATCACCCTTGTTGCCGGGCATTGGAAAAATGCGGCTTTGTGCCAAACGGGAAAACAGGGGAGGAAGACCCCCGTTTTGTGGTGGAACGACCCCAAACAACCTGAGCGTTAATTCAGAAAAGGTATTGGCGGGGTGGGCTGCAATAAGGCAAATAGACCTGCCCGCAGGAAAAAAGAGCAATATGTCTGCACCGTTCTGTAGCTTTACAAAAGGAAGGAAAAAAGAGTATAATCTGAACAATCGGCATAGGAAATATACGGTAAGGCAAGACAGAAACGCACAATATCAGTTGATGCAAGGCGATTGCCATATTTGGCGGGTAAGCTGCATCGGATCACGAAACGGGGATTTACCATGATACGCATCGCAATCGTAGAGGATGATACAGGGTATCGCAGTCAACTCGGAAAGTACATTGATCAGTATCAAAGCGATTTTTCGGAAACGGTCAGTGTATCTGAATTTTCAGACGGATTGGAAATTGTCGAAAAATATAAATCCGAGTATGACATAATCCTGATGGATATCCAAATGAAGCATATGGACGGTATGCAGGCGGCCATGCGCATACGGGATATGGATAAAAATGTCATCATTATATTTATTACAAATTCTGCGCAATTTGCTGTGCAGGGATATAAGGTCGAGGCATTAGACTATGTATTGAAGCCCATTCAATACTTTGCCTTCTCCCAGGTGCTGCATAATGCGGTTAAAAAAGTACATGGAAAATCCAAGTTCTATATACATCTGATACAGGAGAGCAAGATGATCCGGCTGGATGCAGACCAGATACTGTATATTGAAAGCCGCGGACATACAATTATCTACCATACCGAGATCGGTGAGTATGCAGAGAGAGGATCACTGAAAAGCGCCGAGGAAAAGCTCGCGCAGAGGCATTACTATAAGTGCAACAACTGCTATTTGGTAAATCTGGCGCATGTGGAGCGTGTGAATCAGCTGGTCGTAACCGTAAAAGGGCAGGCTCTGCAAATTAGCCGCGCACGGAAGAAAAGCTTTATGGAAGCCCTTGCTGCATATATGGGAGGCGAATAACAGGCGTGATACAGGATATTCCGAAATTGTATACTGCGCTGGCGGAGTGGTTGGCATGTGTGCTGTTTGTAAGGCTGCTGCCCCAGCGTTATAATGCAGTAAAAACGGCCGGGATCCTGGCAGCAGCGCTGCCCTTATTCGGCTTGGTGCAGTGGTTGATCGGCATTGTTCCGCTAAGCCTTTGGATTCCCGGCATGATCGTGGCTTTGGTTTTGATGTATGCTACGATCTGGTTGTGCTGCCGCTTGAACTTTTGTGATACGGGTTTTTGGTGGGCGCTGGCGTTCACGCTGGCAGAGTTTGTTGCATCGCTGGAGTGGCAGCTCTATTCATTCGGCGCATCAAAGATGCCGGGCAGTTGGTGGATACAGGGACTGTTCTTGCTGGCTTTTTATGGCGGCGGCTTTGGCGTTTTTCTGCGACTTGAGCAGAAAAGGCTGAGAGATAAAGCGCCACTGCATATGACAAGGCGTGAAAGCATATCGGCGGCCGTTATAGCGATCTGCACATTTTTAATCAGCAATATCAGCTATGTGACGACCAATACGCCGTTCAGCGGGCGTATGACCACGGAAATATTCTGGATACGAACGCTGGTGGATTTCGCGGGCGTGGCTGTGCTGCTTTCCATGCAGGATAGGTGGCAGGACATGCAGACCCAACACGAATTAACGGCAATCCAGACACTTTTAAAGCGGCAGTATGAGCAATACCGCATCAGTCGTGATAACAGTGAAGCAATCAACCGCAAATACCACGACTTAAAGCATCAGATACAGGTCATTCGGATGGAGTCAGATGCGGCCAGAAGAGAGGAATACCTTTCGCAACTGGAAAAAGGAATGCAGAGCCTGGGTGTGAATCAGCATACCGGAAATGATGTGCTGGATACGATCCTGTCAGATAAGCAGCTGTATTGCAGTCAGCATCAGATCACGCTGACGATCGTTGCGGACGGTGCAAGGTTGGATTTTATTGAAACGATGGACATCTGCAGCATATTCGGCAATGCGCTTGACAATGCAATAGAGGGTGTGGAAAAGCTGGCTGACCCGCAGCAGCGCCTTATCCGGGTGGCTGTCTATACGCAGAATGTGTTTTTGATCATCCGGGTGGAAAACTACTGTACAGCGAAACTTTCTGTTGTGGACGGAGAGTATCGCACAACGAAGCATGATAAGGATATGCATGGCTACGGGATAAAAAGCATCCGATATACAGCAGAGAAGTATGGCGGATCGGTTTCGGCAGATTGTTCAGATAACTGGTTCCATCTGAGCGTTCTCCTTCCATTGCCGGAAAAAGCCTGATCCTATACAGAACGGCTGTGCGGTTACATGGTATAAAAATTTCTGCCGCGCGGCAGAGACGAAGCATGATATGTGCTTGTCTTAGGGCAATACCGCATAATTCTAAGTGCCGCAGCCGCCGGAGCGGTGCTTAAGCCGTAAGGCGGGAATTATGCGGTGTTGCCTTGGAAATACAGCCGGCCAGCGCGCAGACAAAAACAGTTTTAAGCATGTGGGAGCGGTGCAGAGTTGATCTGCACCGCTTTTTTGTGGAATGCACAAAAGGAAACATATATGCCCGAAAAAAGTGTTCAAGAATGCAAGTTGTGCCACTGTGGAGACGGGTTATGCCAAAATCCCCCGAAAAAAGAAGGAGTTGTGCTACACTTAAAACGTAACAGCAGAAAGGAAGGAGGTGAAAACTGTGAACAGACAAGCAGTGAACCCATATTTGCCATCGTGGGAATATATTCCGGATGGGGAACCGCATGTGTTCAATGGTAGAGTGTATGTCTATGGCTCACATGACCGCTTCAACGCACCGATCTTCTGTGTGAATGACTACGTTTGCTGGTCGGCGCCGGTGGAAGATCTTTCCGAATGGCGGTACGAGGGAGTGATCTACCGCAAAAAACAGGACCCCAAAAATCCATTGGGATACCATCTGCTTTTTGCACCGGATGTCTGCCAAGGCCCGGACGGCCGGTACTACCTCTACTATGCGTTTGACTTTTTAGGCATTATGAGCGTGGCGGTCTGCGATACACCTGCGGGAGAATATAAATTTTTGGGTCATATTCACTATGCGGACGGCACACTCTGGGGACGAAGAAGGGGAGATCAGCTTCCGTTTGATCCCGGCGTTTTGGCAGATGATGACGGGCGCGTGTGGCTGTATTCCGGCTTTTATAATGCAGTGCCTGCTATTCTGACAGGTGGACACAAGCTTAGATGTGACGGCGGTACAGTTCTGGAACTTGAAAAAGATATGGTGACGATAAAAACGGAGCCGCGCGTGATTTTCCCTAAAAAAGGGCCGGGAGCCTTTCAAGGACATGAGTTTTTTGAGGCAAGCTCGATACGCAAGGAAGGGAAAACCTATATCTTCGTATACTCCTCTCGTCATAACCATGAGCTATGCTACGCTACCAGCCAAAGCCCTGACAGAGATTTCTCTTACGGCGGCACTCTGGTTAGTCAGGGTGATATCTTCCTGAACAGCAACCTGTCCGAAAAGCACGCAGCTAACTATTTGGGCAATACACATGGCGGGCTGCTCAAGCTAGAGGACAAATGGTATGTTTTCTATCATAGGCAAACCAACCGTCATTCGTATTCCCGGCAGGCTTGTGCCGAGAAACTTCGGCGTAACGAAAACGGAGCGTTTCTGCAGGCAGAGGTCACAAGCTGCGGCCTAAACGATGGACCCTTAAAGGGAAAAGGCCGTTATGAGGCGCGTATTGCCTGCAACCTCTGGGGGAAGGATGGTACCGGACGCTATGACGGACCTTTTCCGAAATGGCGGCTGCGCAATCACCCCTATTTCACGCAGGACGGGCCGGACAGAGAGGACAGCGGCAATCAGTACATTGCCAATATGCGCGATGGTGCAGTGGCAGGATTCAAGTACTTTGCCTTTAAAGATGCTGCTGAGATAAAGGTACATTGTACCGGCTCTGCAAACGGATGCCTTCAGGTGTCAACCGCACCGGATTTTTCCACGCTGTGTGCCGATATTTTCATAAAAAACGGCAGTCAGGTGGGGGAAAAGGTGTCCCTTACGATCCCTGATGGAACCTATCCATTGTATTTCCGTTTTACGGGTAGTGGGAAAATGAATTTCCACTGGTTTGAATTACAATAAATACGCATTGAACCGCATACCCATTTACTTTTGAAGGAGAAACGAAATGAAAAATAAGAAGAGGTTTGTGCCGTGGCTGATTGCTGCAGTTATCATTGCAGCATTTGCGGTAATAGGGAAAAAGCTGTACGATTTGATGTTTGGCGGCTCCCTGGCAGTTACGACCGAGGATTTGAAGAACGGCATTATTGCTTGTAGCCCGGCTATTATCTTTATTGTTGTTGTACTGATCGCGGCGCTCATCGTAGTGGTCGCAGCCGGAAAGCTAAAACAGCCGAAGCGCGCGCTGGTGCGTGCACAGGCCCCGATTGCAATTTTGCTGGCTATCACGCTTTCCGTCAACTGGGTTATTCTCGGCGTAGAATACTCGGTGGTGAACAGTGTTTTTGCTGAGGATGTCAAGGTCTCGGACGAAACAATGGCATCCGGCCGTGCGATTGCAGACCAGATTGCATCCGAGGGCATCGTTCTGCTGAAGAATGATGACAAGGCGCTGCCGTTGAGCGCCGGTACAAAGCTCAACTTGTTTGGCTGGTCGAGCGTTCGCCCGTTGTATGGCGGCACCGGCTCCGGTGATAGTGATACAAGCAATGCGGTTTCTCTGATTGACGGCCTTAAGCATGCGGGCTTTGAAGTCAATGAGGAGCTTGTGAAATTCTATGAGAATTTCCGTACAGAGCGTCCTGTCGGTACGATCCGTCTGCGTGAGATCGGCAGCAAGCGCGGCGATTTCACCGTTCCGGAGCCTACCATTGCAGAGTACGAGAACGCTAACATTTTTGAGGATGCGGTCGCTTACTCGGATACAGCGGTGGTTGTTGTCAGCCGTACCGGCGGCGAGGGCTTTGATATCCCGCAAAGCATCACCGGCCCGGATGAATACAATGCACAGTACGGCGGGCTCGCACAGTTCTATGATTTTACAACGCAGGCAGAAGACCTCGATGCCAGCAAGAGTTACCTGGAATTAAGTAACCGCGAGATTGCAATGGTAGACCGCGTTTGTAAAGAGTTCAAGAATGTTATCGTTGTGGTCAACTCGTCCAATGCTATGGAGCTTGGCTGGCTGGATCAGTATGACAGCATTAAGGCAGCCGTTCTGTGCGGTGCGCCCGGCGAGCTTGGCTTTGATTCCCTCGGAAAGATCTTGAGCGGTGAAGTGAATCCGTCCGGACATCTGGCGGATACCTATGTCTACGATCTGCTCGCAACACCCACGGTCAACAACTTCGGCGGCTTTGCGTATGATAACTATGCAGAGGTTACGGGGAGCCAGGACAACCGTGCCATGTTTGTCAACTACTGCGAGGGCATCTATGTTGGCTACAAATTCTATGAAACGGCTGCTGCAGAGGGCCTTATTGATTATGATAAGGTGGTTCAGTATCCGTTCGGCTATGGCTTGAGCTACACTACCTTTGATTCGTCAATTGCAGCTGTCGAGGATGATGGCGAGAAAATCACGCTGGATGTAGCAGTTAAAAATACCGGCGATACAGCAGGAAAATATGTTGCAGAAATTTTCTATGAGCCGCCGTATTATAACGGTGGTATCGAAAAGGCAACAGCAAATCTTGTGCAGTACGCCAAGACGGAAATCCTGCAGCCCGGCGAAGCACAGACCCTGAAGATCACCTTCCGTTATGAGGATATGGCCTCCTATGATTCGAACGGCATCAAGAGTGCGAATGGTGCGTATGTACTCGAGGCAGGCGACTATAAGATCAATCTCTGCTCGGATTCTCATACGATCCTGGATACCTATGTTGCCAAGGTGGACAAGGACGTCATCTATGACGATGCACATGATGGCGCTCGCTCCACAGATCAGGTGGCTGCTACAAACCAGCTCACCTTTGCGCAGGGAGATGTGACCTATCTCAGCCGTGCCGATGGCTTTGCCAACTATGCAGAGGCTACCGCTGCGCCTGCAAACCATAGCCTGAGTGCACAGGCACTGGCAGACTATGCAAGTGCAGCAACCTTTGATGCGGCAAAATACGATGACCCCAATGCTGTGATGCCGACCACCGGGGCGAATAACGGGTTGAAACTTGCTGATCTGAGCGGCGTTGCTTACGATGACCCCAAGTGGGAGCAGCTTCTCGATGAACTCACGGTCAATGACTTGTTCAGCCTTACGGCAGACGGTGGTTACCATACCGTTGGTGTTGAATCCATCGGCCTGTCCGCAACGGAGGACTGTGACGGCCCGACAGGTGTGCACAGCAACTACAATCCTGCCGCAGGTCCGAGCTATCCTGGTACTGTGATGCTGGCATGCACCTGGAACCAGCCGCTGGCCAAGGCACGCGGTGAACAGATTGCAAAGGAATGTGCTGAAATCAACTGTGCAGGCTGGTATGCACCTGCAATGAATATCCACCGCAGCGCATTCGGCGGGCGTAACTTTGAATACTATTCCGAGTGCGGCGTTCTCTCCGGGCTGACCGCAGCTGCAGAGGTGTCCGGCGCAACCGAAAATGGTCTGATTTGCTATGTGAAGCATTTTGCCTTCAACGATCAGGACAACTATCGTCAGAATAACATCTGCACATGGCTGAATGAACAGTCTGCCCGCGAAATTTACCTCAAGGCATTTGAACAGCCGATCAAGGCAGGCGGCATGGGCGTTATGACCTCTATGAATGCGGTCGGTCCTGTCTGGGCCGGTGGCTGTAAGGCTCTTTTGACGAACATTCTGCGTGATGAATGGGGCTTCCATGGCGCTGTCATTACAGACGCAGTCGTCAGCGCATGGTATATGGACGGTAATCTGGCAATTCGTACCGGCGGCACGAAGATGCTGGCGTTTAACATTACGAATGAGTTCTACCGTGATTTGAACTCTGTCGGTACGGTAACGGCTATGCGCAATGCGGCGCACGGCACGCTGTATGCATTGGCAAACTCCTTCGCTGTGACGCGTGCGGTATCTGTGCCGAAGTGGGTAAAGACGACCTACGCAGTGGATGCAGTTGTTGCAATCATCCTTGTCGCTTGGGAAATCTGCGCAATCCGCAAATACCGCAAGGCAAAAAAAGAGGACGAGGATACTGAGCAATAAGATGTCTTATGAAAGATAAAAGGAATACAGCAAAAACAGCCAATCAGGATATAATGCAGTGGATCCGTGAGGGTGGCTTGTTCGTAATTGTATGCAACCTCATTACGGTGTTTAAGTACATATTGCTGCAGTTCCTGCCTGCTGCTTTTGCAAATATGCCCAAGGTGGATTTTGGCTGGCCGGGAATCGAAGTGACTATGCTGGGAGCAACCTTCAAATGGAACATTTTGGGCTATGACGCAGAACATGGTGGTTTGCCTTATTTTTGCGCTTATATGATAGCCATGATACTGGGTGAGGTAATCAATTTCCCAATACAAAGAAATGTCGTTTTCCGCAGCAAGGGGAATCTTACCCGGCAGATCGTTTGGTATGCGGTTGCATTTTGCGTAATAACCTGTATTGTAAATTCTATAAACTGCATTTGGGTCGCAACAGCTGCGCGATATGTGCCGGATTTTATTTACAATATTGGTACAACGGTATTGAACGGCGGTGTTTCCATGGTAATCTTCTTTTTCGTCAACAAGGTCATTTTCCCAACCAGCGATTAAGACGACGTCTCTTATCTTCTACAGGAATCACCTGAGCGCAGTGATGATGCGTTTGCCCGCTCAGAAAG
>UMCY01014248.1_pt1 | contig 14582 bp, 12 predicted proteins | sample 1964351 | NCBI WGS metagenome assembly UMCY01 (sample SAMEA4835980, study PRJEB28245) | human gut metagenome | biome: gut microbiome; material: fecal sample | place: Denmark | collected 2008 | reverse complement strand
AAATCTCCGTCCCCAAAAGAGAAAATACCCAAAAATCTCCGTACCTAAAAGAGAAAAAAGGAGGCAATATTTAATGAGAGTAATAATTGCGGCAGCAGGAACGGCTGGACATATAAATCCGGCAATATCAATAGCAAATAAAATAAAGCAAGAACAAAAAGACTCTGAAATAATATTTATACGGAACTACAAGAGGATTAGAAAATGATTTAGTTCCAAGAGCAGGATATAAGTTGAAGACAATTGATGCTTATGGCTTAAGCAAAAAAATCTCAATAGAAAATCTAAAAAAATTATATAAAACATTTATTGGAATAGGAGAAGCAAAAAAGATTGTAAAAGAATTTAAGCCAGATATTGTAATTGGAACAGGTGGATATATTTGTGGTGCAGTTGTTATGGCTGCAAAAGCAAACAATGTGCCAGTTCTGTTGCATGAAAGTAATGCTTTTCCAGGTAAGGCAGTTAAGATGCTTTCAAAAAAAGCTGATACAATATTGGTTTCCTTTGAAGATGCAAAATCAAGAATTCCTAATTGCAAAAATGTTGTATTTACAGGTACGCCAGTAAAGGTAAAGAAACGTGATTATGGTATAAATGAAAGACATAAAATAATACAAGATGTAGGCTTAAATGAAACAAAACCTATTATACTAATTTTTGGAGGAAGTCAAGGTGCTCAAAAGATTAATGAGGCTTTGATAGATATTATAGAAAAGAAGAATAATAAAAAATATCAAATAATTTGGGCGACAGGACCAAAACAATTTGATATAATAAAAAAAGAGTTATCAGAAAAGTCTATAGATATAAATAACATAGAAAACTGTAAAATATTACCATACATATATAATATGGAAGAGATAGAAAATATAGCTGATGTTGTTGTTGCAAGAAGTGGAGCCATGACAATTACAGAAATTGCCAATCTTTCAAAACCTTCAATATTAATACCTTTACCAAATGTAAGCAATGACCATCAAATGTATAATGCGAAGGTACTTGAAAATGTTGGAGCAGCAAAGATAATAAAAAATGATGAATTAACAGGAAATATACTAAATGATGAAATTGAAAAAATTATTTTTAACAAAGAAATATGTGAAAAAATGGGAAAAGCAGCATATAAAGTATCTAATGAAAATGTAGAGGAAAAAATTTATAAAGAAATAAAGAAATTGGTAAAATGAAAAGAGGGAATAAAAGTGTTAAAGAAAAATACACCTTTAAAAGTAGTTTTAGGAATATTTATTGTAGAAGTTATTGTTTTAATATCATTAGGAATAACGCTACAATCTAATATATTACAAATTCATGACAAAATTAACACAGAACAAATTACAGATGTAAAACAAGTAGATATTGAAATAGAGGAATTATCTGAGAAAATAAGCAAAGAACTTATAATTTGTGCAGTAGTATTTAGTATAATTTCAGTTGTACTTGGAGTTTATATGTCAAAAGTAATAGTTTACCCAATAAATAAATACTTAAAGAGTAAAGATGAGGAAAAATCTACAGAGCAAATTGAGATGGGAAAAATTGTATTACATACGACTGAAGGGATTGTTGTGTTTAATAGAGATGGAACAATAGCACTAATAAACCCAGCAGCCAAAAGATTGTTGAAAATATCGCCAGAAGACAACACTTTTGAAGATGTTTTTCATAAATACGATAAAAGTATAAACATGGAAAAAATAATATATTTAGATAACTGGACATCAACTACACAAAAGGTAAATGTAGGAGATGCTAATCTTGATGTATTATTTTCACCATTTAGAAATAAACAAGATATTCCGGCAGGGGTTATAGCATTCATACCAGACAGCATAGAACATGAAAGGCTTGATAATATGAGAAAAGAATTTGTTGCGGATGTTTCGCATGAATTAAAAACACCAATAACTTCTATAATGGGATATGCTGATACTCTTCTTGAAGGTGAATATGATGAGAAAACCAAAAAAGAATTTTTAGGAGTGATTGCAACAGAGGCAAGACGAATGGCAAGACTTGTTACAGACTTATTAGAACTTTCTAGAATAGACAGCAATAGAAAGAAAATAAAAAAGGAAAGTTTTGATTTAGGAGAAATGGTAAAAGAATGCCAGGACAAACTTGCAATTGAAATAAAAAAGAAAAATCACCAAGTAGAAAACTTTGTAACAGCAGATGTGCCACCAGTATTTGCTGATAGAGATGATATTGAAAGAGTTGTTTTAAATATTTTAACAAATAGTATAAAATATACCCCAGAAGGTGGATTATTAAAGATTTATGTTGGATTTGTATATAATGATGCATATATAAAAATAATAGATAATGGTATAGGAATTCCAGAAGAGGATTTAAATAGAATTTTCGAGCGTTTTTATAGAGTGGACAAGGCAAGAAGCAGAGAAAACGGAGGAACAGGTTTGGGGCTTTCTATTGCTAAGGAAATTTTAGATAAAAATGGTGGAAGTATAGATATAAAAAGTGAAGTTGGTAAGGGCACAGAAGTTGTTATAAAAGTACCGACTAAAGGGTGATTTCGTATTGGGGACGGTTCTTTTTGCGAAAAGAACCGTCCCCAATACGAAAAAAGTTTGCGATAGTATAAAAAAGGAGAATAATATGTTAGATATATTACAAGATGCGATTATAGATACAATAAAATTAGTTCCATTTTTATTTATAACATATCTAATAATGGAATATATAGAAAATAAAACAAGTAATAAAGTAAAAGAAAAAATAAAAAAATCAGGTAAATTTGGACCTTTAATAGGAGGAATTGTTCGGAATTTTACCTCAATGTGGGTTTTCAGCATCAGCTACAAATTTATATTCATCAAGATTAATTTCAGTTGGAACATTGATAGCAGTATACTTATCAACCTCAGATGAAATGATACCGATTTTTATTTCAGAGGCAATGCCAATAGGCTTAATGTTAAAAATACTTGGAATAAAGCTAATTTTAGGAATATTTTGGGGCGTTTTAATAGATTTTATTGTTAGAAAGCTTTATAAATTGAATTTACTTGAGAAAGAGAAAAAAGGTAATACAATTGATGATGAAGAGATAAGTATAGAAATATGTGAAGATGAACATTGTCATTGCCATGAACAAGGTATAATAAAAGCAAGTTTAGTTCATACAATAAATATAACAATATATATTTTTATAATAACATTAATTATAAATGTAATTATTGGAGCTGTTGGGGAAGACAAGATTGAAATGATTATAAAAAATAATATTTTCTTGGGTCCGATTGTATCAAGTTTAATAGGACTTATACCAAATTGTGCAGCATCTGTTATTATAACTAACTTATATATTGAAAATGTAATAAATATGGCCTCTTTAGTTGCAGGATTACTTACAGGTGCGGGAGTTGGGTTAATAGTATTATTTAGAACTAACAAGAATATAAAACAAAACCTTATTATTTCAGCATTAATGTATTTTATAGGAGTTACTTCAGGATTAATTTTACAATTGATAATATAAAAGAACGGATTTAAAACTCCGTTCCTTTTATTTTTTATCTTTTTTAAAATTAACCACAATAGCATCATCACTATCTAAAAGAAAATTAGAAGATGTATTAGATTGAATTGGATCTAAATCCTCAGTATTATCTTTAAAACTAACTTTTTTCGGATTAAATCTTTTAGATGATGAATTGTTATTATTATCAGCATCTGAAATTGCATCACTAGATGTGTATTTGGCAAAATCATATTTTTTTCCTTTATGTCTTTCTTTATATTTTGGAGGTAAGAAATTAATAATACCATCACTATTTTGTGGTGCTCCATTATCGCCAATTATTTTATAAGCACATTTATTATCTGTCAAAAACTGCATACTTCCAGCCATAATCTTATCTTTATAGTCATATTTAACTTCTTTCATAGAAGATGATAAACTGCTTTTTGAAATATCATAATCACGAGGCTTAGATTGCCATTGTTTCCATTGACCAATTTCTTTTTGCCACCATTGTAATTCATCTATAGGAGCAGCACCACCGGTGTATATTTTACTTGAGCAGTTAGAAAGAATGGTGCTATTAAATTTAGCCATTGCAGAATTTTCTTTTACGACATCTCCCAAGCTGACATTAGTAACTCCAGATGTACCAAACATTGAAATACTCTGAGTTGAGATTGTAGTTCCAACACAATATTTTCTATACATTGTAAAGATCGTTTCGGTATCCTTTGTAACAAAGTCAGGAAATTCATCAATATATAGGTAGTGAGGAATACGTGTTTTTTCATTTCCTGGTCTTCTTAGAACTGCATTTTGCATTGAGATTAAGAAGAATAATCCAAATGCCGTACTTGCAAATTTTCCAGAATCACCTCTACGTGTACATACAAAGATTAAGTCACCATTTGCTAATGTTTCATCAAAATTGATATTTGAATGTCTATTACATAAAATATTTTTGATTTTTGATGAACGTAGTAGATTTTCAAGCCTACTTGATATATAAAATGCATATTTTTCCATGTTTTCTAGTCCTTTACTTTGAGGATAGAAGTTCTTCTCTAAAAATAGAACTAACATAGAATATTCTTCTGCCATTTCATAATCTTTTTTCAAAATTTCACACATTTTTTGTATTAATGTAAAATTATTTAAAAGTTTTAATAAATCTTCCATATTTGGTAGTATACCATCATTCATTTGAGGGTATACTAATTTTAAAAGTATTGTCAAGTTTTCTAATATTTGAATAACCACATCTTCAGAATAATTATCAGTATCAGGTGATTTTATTCCATTTAATGTTGATGAAATTGTAACAGCAATAGTGTTTGGATCATCATAAACAAATGGATTAAGTCCGACTGAGTTTGCAGGATTTACAGGATCTAATAATGTATAAGAGATACCGTAATTATCACAAACATCTATCATTTTAAATATACTTTCATTATCTGGAGATAAGTATGTCATTCCAACATCCCTATAAATTGGTTTTGGTGAATCTGTAAGTAACATTTTTTGCATAAATGTTTTATATAATGTTTCTTTTCCAAAAGTAGGTGTTAACATGTTAAGTTTAAAGTTTGCATTTAAATAATCATTGCTATAAGGACCAGAAAGTGTTGCAATTCCAGTCTTTAATGCAGTAAAACCAAGTTCTTTTGAGGCTTCTTTAAAGAAAAATTTCTTTTCTATATCTTGTGCAATCATAGGCTCAAAGATTCTTGAAGTTTTTCCTGTACCAGAACCTCCACATACTAAAAGTGACCTATATCTAGCTGTTTCACCATATGTAACTTTTTTTCCAGTATTAAAATCATATAGGAAACTTACATCACACATATATGCATTGTGCTTTACAGTAGGGTCTGATAAATCAATTCCAGCATAATCCCAAATCGATTTAATTTGCTCAGTTGAGTCATTTATTCCCATAATTATTTTTTTAGTAATAAATGGATAAATCGTTACTAAAGGTATATATAATGCAATTGCAGAAAATGCATGTTTAACCATACTTGGAAATGTTGTGACTATATTAGCATAATTTGGCACTGATAAAAATAATGTCCAAAGTCCAGCATTTAACCATTGACTAAACATTGAGATTGTAACTATATATATTGCAGTTATATATGTATAAAATAATGTAACTTTATGAGCTCTATCATGAGCAAAACTTGATTTACCGGAAAACGCAAAGGCAAATGCAGGACATGCAAGTGCAAGCGTGTATTTAAATGGTCCCCAATAGGAGGTTGAAACTCCAGTAAATATCATAAGTAACATTTCTACAACTCGATCTATACAAATATAAAAAGAAATCAAGGTCAGTATAAATGTAAAAAAAGTGTTCCTATTAATATTTAGTTTTTTTAGTAATTTGTCTAATAATTTCATCATATATTATTCCCTCTTATTAATTTTATTCAATCTCTTATATTATCCTACAAAATGAAGAAAATTACAAGTAAAAAAGGAAAAAAGTGTGAAAAAGTTCCCCAAAATTCTCCGTCAACAAAAGAAAAAATACCAAAAATTCCCCGTCACCAAAAGGGAAAAAGGAAAAAGTTACAAAAATTCTCCGTCACCAAAAGATAGAAAATGTAATAAAAATGTAATAAAAATGTAATATAAAAGTAAAAAAAAATGCTTGAAATAAATTGCAGGATATAGTAATATTGTAATGTAATTTAGGGGAAAATAAACTAGGAGGAAAAAATAAAATGAAAGTAAATATGAGAAAAAAATCAGGTATAACGCTTATTGCATTAATAGTAACAGTAATTGTATTATTAATTATATCAGGAGTAACTTTGTCTACACTAACAGGAGATGATGGAATACTTTCAAAAACGAATGAAGCACAAGAAGTTACAGATACGGCAAAACTAGATGAACAGGTTAATTTGGCAGTTTTAAGTGCTATATCAATAGGTAATGGAAAAATGAAGGAAGAAAATTTAACTAAATATTTGAATAAAAAGATTGGAAAAGGAAAATATGTATTAGAGAAAATTAGCAGCGGTTGGAAAATAACTATTACATCAGTATCGCCACAAAGAGTGTATTATGTTTCTAATGATGGTGAATTATCAAGCACAGAGCCTAGTGTAGACGATGGAGATAATAGTGGTGGAAATACAACGGGAGGAGGTTCATCAGGGGGAGATACGAGTTTACCTTCATCACCTGTTGGGGTAGCAGCAGGGAAGCCAATAAAAAATCCAGCTAGCTATGGTGATAAAGCTCAAGCAACAGCAGATGGTGCTAACAAATATTTTGCACTACCTAAAGGTGCAACTTATAAAACGGGAACAGTTGATACTGGAGTTGTTATAGATATAGATGGTAGTGAATTTGTTTGGATTCCGGTTGGAGATGTAGTATTTGAAAATAGCAAGGGAGATAAATTGCCAAGAGAATCTACTAGTGGTACAACATCTGGAAAAACATATACACCTATGGCTATAAAATCAAGTGATGGTGTGAATTATTGTGGTATTTTTTATGATTTTTCGGGTAAAAATGCTTATTTGCGTTATTATGCAGAGGATAGGTATTATTTTCAGGGAAATAGTACGAAATATCAAACTATAGAGCCTTTTTTTCCAAGTTATAACGGAATTAATTTGAGTTATTATAAACAACAGAATGGTGGAGATAATGGGGTGTCAATTACTAGTTTACAAGCCGAATATAATAAAATGATAAAACAAGTAATAAAATATGAAGGGTTTTATGTAGGAAGATATGAAGTGGGAATCCAGTATGATTCTCATAATACGGGAAAAATTGTATCGAAAGTTCAAAGTGGAAATGTAGACAATATGAATTCAGAATTAAGCGGAATATCGAATTGGTATGAATGTTATACTAGACTTAAAGAATTTACATCATCAGAAGATAGTGTGCAAAGTAGCATGATATATGAAAGTCAATATGATGCAATGTTAAATTGGATGGCAAAAAATAACAACGAAGTTGGAACAGCAAATTCAAATAAAACAAATACGAGCAAAAAGTCAGGAACAAATGTACATGATATTATAAATAATGTTTTTGATTTATATGGGTGTCATAAAGAATGGACTCAAAGTGGAGAAGAACAGATGGGAAGAGGCTTGGTTGGTGGTTATAGTGATGGGGTCAATAGTTATTATTTCCCATCTAGAACTTGGCATGGAAATTCTTCCAACTATAATATGAAAGATAGTAGTTATTCTTCACGATTAGCGTTATATATAAAATAAAAATACAGATGAAAAGGAGGAGAAAGACAAAATGAATATGGTTAACACCAAAAAAGAAAAAGGTATAACATTGATAGCACTGATAGTAACAATAATAGTACTATTAATTCTAGCAGGAATAACGATAGCAAGTCTAACAGGTGATGATGGAATACTTACAAAATCAACTGAGGCGAGAGATACAACAGATGAGGAAACAATAAATGAACAAGTTAATTTGGCAGTGTTAGGGGCTCTAACAATGGGGCAAGGAAAGATGGATGAGTCTAATTTAAGAAAGTCGTTAAATAGCAAAATAGGAACTGGAAAATATGTGCTTGCAGGTGATGGAAATGACGGATGGATAATAAGAATAAAATCAAGTGGTAAAGTTTTCAATGTTTCATCAACAGGTAAGATAGCAGGTTTGGACGGTGAAAGTGAAACAGATTCTAAATATTTTGAATATACTTTAAATTCTGATACTAAAACTGCGAAAATAAATGGAATTAAAGATAAATATGCTGTGAAAAGTTACTATACAAAGGATGGAAAAGTAGTATCAGGAATGCCTGAATATAATTGTGGAATAATAGATGGAGATAAAGTTATTACTGATATAGTTATACCTAGTAAAATAGAAGGTTGCACTGTAACAGAAATTGGTGATTATGCTTTTGGAATAGATGGTGAAAGTGATATTTTAACCATTTGGTATCCGGATAATGATAATATGTTTACTAGTTTTGAATTACCAAATACTATAACTAAGATAGGAAAGAATGCATTTTACGGATGTACAAAAGTTATTTATATAAATATACCAGACAGTGTAAATTCGATTGGTGAACGAGCTTTTTGTTCATGTACGAGCTTAACAAATATTAAATTACCTAGCCAAATAACTAAGATAGAAAAATCACTTTTTTGTAAGTGTACAAACTTACAAAGTATAGGTACATTGCGTAATGTAACAAGTATAGGGGATAATGCATTTTCTAGATGTACAAATTTAAATGTTACAGATATACCCAATACGGTAACAACTATAGGAAAGTATGCTTTTGGTGATTGGACATCAAGCCAAACAATAAATTGCCAAACCACTTCAAAACCATCTGGATGGAGTGATTATTGGTATAATGGAAGTCCAACAATTAATTGGAATGTATCTATGTAAAGAAACAAATTATATAAAAATAGCAAGAAAAATCTTGCTATTTTTTTTCATTTAATGTAAAATAGTTACGCAAAAGAAGGTGAAAAAAATGAATATAAGTAAAGATGGAAAAACACTATACTTTTCAGACGAAGAAATAAATAGTGAAACAAACGGAGAGAAAAAAGTATTTGTAACCAAAAGAATAAATGGAAAAGAAAGTCATGTAAAAGCAGAAAAAACAAAAAAAATAGAAAATAAAGAAATTCCACAATTTCAAGAGGAAATATTCAATTTCGACAGTGAAAAAGTACTAGGTGTAAACATCACAGAAGAAAAAGAAAAAAACAAACCCAAAAGAAAGAAAAGTACAAAAACAAAAAGTAAATCAAAAGAAGAAAACAAAAAAATAAAAAAACAACCTAAAAAGAAAAAAAGAAAGAAAAACAAAAAAATAATAGGAATACTTAGTACAATAATATTAATAGGAATAATAATTGTACTAACACTAACAGCACCAATATTCAACATAACCCAAATACAAGTAACAGGGAATGAACAAATATCACAAGACACAATAATATCATTATCAGGAATAAAAAAAGGAGAAAATATATTCAAATTCAATAATAGCATAATAGAAAAAATAAAAGAAAATGCATATATAGAAAACGTACAAATAAAAAGAAAACTACCAGGAACAGTACAAATATCAATAGAAGAACGAAAGATAAAATATCAAATAAACCTAATAAATAGTTATGTTTATATTGACAAAAACGGATACATATTAGAAAATGCATCAGAAAAAAAAGACGTACCTGTAATATATGGTTTATCAATAAAAGAAGATGAAATGCTAAACGAAAAAAGACTAAAAACAGAAGACCTAAAAAAACTAAACAATATATCAAAAATCATAGATGCAACAAAAACCATAAAAATAGACAATTTAATAACAGAAATAAATGCAGAAAACGAAGAAAATTACATATTATATTTAGAAAGCAAATCCAAAAAAATAAATATAGGAGATACAACAAACCTAACAAACAAAATGTTATATGTACAAAAAATAATAGAAAATGAAGAAGGAAAATCAGGTTCAGCCTTTGTAAATGGGGACTTAAGTGCAGGATTTAAACCATATTTTAGAGAGGAGTAATTAAGATGACTAGAAAAGTAGAAACAATTATATTAGCTGTAATGTGTTTTATATTAACAATAGGAATATGTATACAAATAAAAACAGTTAATAATAATGGTACAACAATTTCAGGAAATCAAAAACAAAATGACTTAAAAACGCAAGTTCTAAAAATGAAAGAAAAATATGAAAATCAATATGCAGAATTAGAAAGAGTAGAAAAAGAACTAGAAAAAGAAAGAGAAAATACAACAAACAACAACTCAGAGCTTGCAGACCTAGAAAGTCAAATAAAAAAAGCAAATTTAATACTAGGAAATACAGATGTAACAGGAACAGGTGTTAGGGTAACTTTAACAGATGGAAAAACAGATTCAAGTACAATTGACCCATCATATTTTTTAGTACATGCAGAAAATATATTGCAAGTTGTAAATGAAATGAGAAATGCAGGAGCTGAGGCAATATCAATAAATGGAGAAAGAGTAGTAACAACAACTGCAATTTCATGTGATGGTAATGTAATTGTGGTGAATGGAAAAAAAGTAAATTCACCAATACAAATAACAGCAATTGGATTAACAGAATTATTATCTACATTAAATAGACCTGGGTCAACACTAGAGTATTTTAAAGAAAATTCAGGCAAAATTGTAGATTTTAAAAAGAATACAAATTTAGAAATTCAAAAATATACTGGGGTAATTAATTTTAAATATGCCAAAACAGTTAAATAATGCTCCATTGGGACCGGTTCTTTTTGGGGCAAATTTTGCAAAATTATTATAATAATAAAAATGGGACAAAAAAGCCCCTGTTCCATTTGGGCAAAGGAGTTGAAAGTAAATGAAAAAAGGTAAAAGAAGTATGATAATTACAATTTCATTAGTATGTTTTTTATTAGTGATGATAATTTTTATGCAATTTAAAGTTGTTCAAGAATCGCAGGAAACAAATATAGATTCAATGCAAGAAACAGAATTAAGGCAAGAACTTGCAAGTTGGAAAACAAAATATGACGAAACCAAAGAAAAATATGATGAAACTGTAAGTACATTGCAGACATATAAGCAAGAAAGTACATCAGATGAAGAAAAAAAGGCAACATTGGAAAAAGAACTTGAAGATTTACAGCTAATACTTGGGAAGACTGATGTAGAAGGCGAAGGGGTTGTAATTACTTTAACAGAAAAAAAAGATAGTGAATTAGGAGAAGGAGAAAAAAGAGAGCCAATAGCAGCTATAGATTTGGTATATATTGTAAACTACCTAAAAGATGCAGGAGCTGAGGCAATATCAATAAATGGAGAAAGAATAGTAAATACAACCGATATTGTCGATTTAGATGTAGAAGGACCAATAAAAATAAATAGTAAATATATAAGAGAAAATAATTTTGAAATAAAAGCAATTGGAAATAGTTCATATTTAGAAAGTAGTATATTTGGGAAAAATGGTTATGCAGAACAATTAGATGCAAGTGGAATAAAAGCCGAAATAGAAAGAAGTAACAAAGTAAAAATTTCTAAATATACAGGAGATTTTGAAACGAAATATATTCAAGAAAAAGAAAGTGAAAAGAAATAGGAGGAATAAAAATGTTATTTATAGCTATTTTAATAGGATGTATATTAGGAGCAATAGTAGGATTAAATGCACCTATTATATCATATTCATATTCAAGTTATCTTGCAATTGCAATAATTGCAGCATTAGATTCAGTATTTGGAGGAATAACAGGAACTTTAAAAGGCGAGTTTGATTTTAAAGTTTTTATATCTGGATTTTTTTGCAATAGTATTTTATCAATGTTACTTACATATTTAGGTAATAAATTAAATGTTGATATTTATTTAGCAGCAATAGTTGTTTTTGTTGGAAGAATGTTTTTGAATTTAACAATAATAAGAAAATACTATATAGATAAATGGTCAAAAAAATACGAAGAATACAAATTGAGGAAAGCAAATAAAACACAGGAAAATCAAAACTAAGATAACATAAAATTCCAGAAAATGGAAAAAAGATATTACAAAAATATTACAAAAATATTACAAAAATATAACAAATTCTATTGACATTTGTCTGAAAATGTAATATATATAAACCTGTAAAAATTAAATTGAAAATATGGAGGAATTATCTTGGCAATAGGAGATATCATAGTGGGCATAGACATTGGAACAACCAAGGTTTGCTTATCAACAGGAGAGGTAAACAACTTTGGACAAATAGAAATAATATGTTGCACCTCACATAAATGTAAAGGATTAAAAAAAGGCAAGATAGTAGATGAAGACGATATAAGTTTCAGTATTGCCAAAACTATCGAGCAAGCAGAAGAAGAAACAGAATTAAAAATAAACTCAGCATATGTAACTATTCCAGGAAAATATGTAACAATAGTTCAAAATAGTGTACTAAAAGAAGTAAAAGACAAATATGCAGGAATATCGCAAAAAGACTTACAAAACGCAATAATGCAAGTAAAAGACATAGAAATCCCAGACAACAAAGTATTAATAGATGTAGCAATAAACCAAATAATACTAGATAATGGGCGTGTAGTAGCAGACCCAGTGGGAAGTTTTGCCTCATCATTTACAGTAAATGCACAAGTAATACTTGCAGAAAAAGATTATATAAGAAAAATAACAAGCATATTTAAAAGAGCAGGAGTAGAGATAGACGGAATAATACCAGTAACACTTGCAGAGAGAAACCTAGTGTTAGATAAAAACGAATTATATGATAATGTAATGTTATTAGACGTAGGAGCAGAAAATACAGACATAGGAGTATTTGAGGGAGAAGAATTTAAATACACAAATACAATCCCATTAGGAGGAAATAACATAACACACGATATAGCTTTAGTTTTAAGCATTTCAGAGCAAGAGGCAGAAAAACTAAAAAGACAATATGGTTTAGCTCTAAAATCATTTATAGATAATGATAATGAAATAATGTTAAATACATGTACAGATGAAACAAGGAGCAAAGTCATAAAAAGTTCAGAATTAATTGAAATTATGGAGGCAAGAATAGAAGAAATATTTTCAATTATAAATAAAGACATAACAAACCAAGGATTAAAATCAAGAATAAACAATGTAATACTAACAGGTCAAGGCATAACAAACATAAACAAAAGTGATGTAGCAGGAAAAATAGCATTAAATATTCCCGTAAAAATATCAACAGGAAGAGCAGTAAGTATGGTAAAGCCAGAATTCAGAACAAGTTACGCTCTAATACGATATATAGCATCAAGACCTTTTGCAAAATCAGTGTCAAGTAAAATTGATACAAATTCGAAAGAGAGTTTTTGGAAAACAATAATTTCAAGAATAAAAGAGTTTTTTTATAGCTAAAAAAAGTAACAAAGTTACAAATGCTATATATACATATTTAAGGAGGAAATGAATTATGATGGATATAGACGATAACAGCAATTTAACAATGATGGATGGAACAGCAACAATAAAAGTAATAGGAGTAGGAGGAGCTGGAAACAACGCGGTAAACAGAATGCTGGATCAAGGAATAAAATCAGTAGACTTTATTGCTGTAAACACAGATAGACAAGCTTTACAAAAATCAAAAGCAAGTACAAAAATTCAAATAGGAGAAAAAATAACAAGAGGACTAGGAGCTGGAGCAAATCCTGATGTTGGAGCACAATCAGCAGAAGAAAGCAAAACTGAATTATCAGAAGTTCTAAGAGGAGCAGATATGGTATTTGTAACTTGCGGAATGGGTGGTGGAACAGGAACTGGTGCCGCACCAATAGTTGCAGGTTTAGCAAAAGAAATGGGAATATTAACAATAGGAGTTGTTACAAAACCATTCACATTCGAAGGAAAGAAACGTTTAGCACAAGCAGAACGCGGAATTGAAAGTCTAAAATCAAAAGTAGATACATTAATAGTAATACCAAATGATAAATTACTACAAATAATAGATAGAAAAACATCAATGGCAGAAGCATTCTTAATGGCAGATGATGTATTAAGACAAGGTGTACAAGGTATATCAGACTTAATCACAGTTACAGGAACAGTTAACCTAGACTTTGCCGATGTAAAAACAATAATGTTAAATACAGGAATGGCACACATGGGAACAGGTCGTGCATCTGGAGAAAACAAAGCAGAAGATGCAGCAAAAGAAGCAATCCAAAGCCCATTACTAGAAACATCAATAGAAGGAGCAAGAGGAGTAATTATAAATATAACAGGTGGTGAAGATTTAGGTTTACAAGAAGTAAACACAGCTGCAGAATTAATTCAACGCAGTGTAGACCCTGAGGCAAACATTATCTTCGGTACAGTTATAGATCCAGAAATGCAAGATGAAATTAAGATAACTGTTATTGCAACAGGATTTGATGAGCCAAATGATATGAAATCTCCACTTCTTGATTCTTTAGGAACAACAACATCAAAACCTTGGGAAAAGAAAGTAAGTTCAATACCTTCTAGCCAAGATTTAAGTTCTTCACAAAATGATTTAGATATTCCATCATTTTTGAGAAAAAATAAAAAT
>UMCY01018391.1_pt1 | contig 14914 bp, 6 predicted proteins | sample 1964351 | NCBI WGS metagenome assembly UMCY01 (sample SAMEA4835980, study PRJEB28245) | human gut metagenome | biome: gut microbiome; material: fecal sample | place: Denmark | collected 2008 | reverse complement strand
ATACTTAGGAAATGACGAATTAACTAATAAATCTTTTATAAAATTAAATAATGAAATATTTTACAAAACAGGAGATTTAGGTTATTTTGACCCGAATGGAAACATCCACTTTTTAGGTAGAAATGACCATCAAATAAAAATAAGAGGACATAGAGTTGAACTTGGAGAAATTACAAATACCTTAAATAAATTAGATTTAATTGAAACCTCATTTACTACAATTTGTAATGTAAATAATAAATCTGTTATTTGCTCTTATGTTGTTCTAAAAAATAGAGAACTTGCAAAAACATCAAATTATATTTACGATTTAAAAAGAAAATTAAATGAATATTTGCCATATTACATGATACCAACTTACTTTATTTCAGTAAAGCAAATGCCTATTAATTTAAGTGGAAAGGTTGATAAATCTAAACTTCCAGTCGTAGATGTAAATAAATTTTATACAACAAATATGATACCTTCTAATGAAACCGAAAAATTTTTACAAACTGAACTTTTGGATATTTTAAATTTAAAAGAATTATCAACTCAAGATAATTACTTTGATTTCGGTGCCGATTCATTATCTTGTATAAAATTAATTGCTGAAATATCAAATAATTTTAAAATTGATATTAAAATTTCAGATTTATTCCAAAATAATACAATTAAATTATTAGCGGAATTTATTGATAAACAAAAAAATAAGAAAAAAATAAATCATCTTTCAAAGGCAGAAAATAAAGAATATTATGACCTTTCTTCTGCTCAAAAAAGAATTTATTATGGTTCTTATATTTTAGATAGTAGTTCTGTTTCTTACAATTTGCCGGGTGGAATTTTTATGGATAAAATTCCGGATATAGAAAAACTTGAAAATTGTTTTACTAAATTAATTGAAAGAAATGAATCGCTTCGTACATATTTTGAAATAATTGATGGAGTGCCTGTTCAAAAAATTTGCAAAGATTTTTCTTTTAAAATAGATGTAATAAATGCAACAGATGATAATATTAATAATTATTTTGTGGATTTTGTAAAACCATTTGACTTAAACAAAGCTCCTATCTTAAGAGTTAGAATAATTAAATTAATTGATAATACTGCTCTTTTATTATTTGATACACATCATATAATTTCAGATGGTACTTCAATGCAAATTTTAATTAGTGATTTATGCAAATTATATAATGATAAAGAATTAGAGGAAATCAAATTTACATATAAAGATTATTCAGAATGGGAAAATGCGAATTTAAAATCAGGTGCTTATGAAGATGATAAAAAGTTTTGGCTTAGTAAATTTGAAAATGATGTTCCAGTTTTGAATTTACCTTATATACGTCCTCGCTCTGCAAAAAAATCATTTAAAGGTGCAAAAGTATATAAAACTTTAAACAGCGAATTTACTAAAAAAATAAATGACCTTTGTAAAGAATTACAAGTAACTCCCTACATGTTTTTACTAGGTGCCTATTACATATTGCTTTCTAAATATTCTACGCAAACAATTATGGTAGTCGGCTCACCTGTTATTGCTAGGGAAAACAGTGATACGCAAAATATTATAGGTATGTTTGTAAATACTTTGCCTTTGAAATTCCATGTTCATTTTAGAAAAACTTTTAAAGAATATATGGATTCTGTAAAAAATATGTGTTTACAAGCTTTCGAACATCAATCATATCCTTTTAATGAAATTGTAAATAATCTAAATATTACTCGTGATGCAAGTAGAAATCCTTTATTTGATGTTTTATTTACTTATCAAAATGAAGGAAATCCAACTGTTAATTTAAATGGAATAAATTCTACTTACTATTTACCAGATAGCAAAATTGCTAAATTTGATTTATCTTTGGAAGCTATACCGGAAAAAGATAAATTAAACTTAAGTTTTGAATATTGCACAAATTTATTTACAAATAGTTTCATTAATACTATGGCAAACCATTATTTAAAAATTTTAGAGGATGTTGTAAATAATCCGGAAATTGAGTTATTTAATATTGATATGCTTTATCAAAAAGAAAAAAATAAAATATTAATTGATTTTAATAAAACAGAAATGGATTATCCAAAAGAAAAATCTTTAGTTGATTTATTTAAATTAAAGGTGTATAATAATCCCCTAAATATTGCAATTGAGGAAAATGGCAAAAAAATAACCTATAAGGATTTGGATGAAAAATCAAATACAATTGCATTAAATATTTTAAATAATAAAAATATACCGAAAAATAGCATTATTGGTGTTTTTATGAACAAATCAATTGAGCTTGTTATTTTAATTTGGGGAATTTTAAAGGCTGGCCACTCATATATGCCAATGTATGTTGGTTATCCTAAGGAAAGACTTGATTACATGTTAGATAACAGTAAATCTCCATTAGTTTTTACAAACCAAAAATCTACGGATTTTAAAGCAGAAACTGTTTATATTGATAATTTTGAAAATATAAAAAATACAAAAAATATTAATAATGTAAAACTTAATCCAGATGACATAGCTTATGTAATTTATACATCAGGTTCTACCGGAAAACCTAAAGGAGTTAAAATTACTCATAAATGCTTAAATAATTATGTACATTCTTTTTATAATTTATTTGGAGGAATTTCTTCAGATGATAGACTTTTATCTTCTACTAATATTTCATTTGATGTTAGTATTTGGGAATTGTTTTTATCATTGCTAAATGGTGCAACACTTGTTATTTATGAGGAAGAAATTATTAGCAATATTGTAAAATATGCTAATTCTATTTTTAATAATAAAATAACTACTTTGTACATTCCACCAAATATTTTGGAAGAAGTTTATGATTTACTAAAAACTAAGTCAAATGTAAAAATTAATAAATTACTCGTTGGTGTTGAACCTATAAAAAGACATACATTAAATAAATATTTTAAACTTAACCCTAATATAAAAATTGTAAATGGCTACGGTCCAACGGAAACAACAATTTGCTCTACTGCTTTGGAATATACTAAATCCATAAAATTAGACAAAATCGTTTCTATTGGTAAACCTATTGGAAATACAAAAATCTACATACTTGATAAATATATGCATGTTGTTCCAATTGGTGTTTCTGGTGAAATTTGCATTACAGGTGATGGTGTTGGAAAAGGCTATATTGCAAATGAAGAAGAAACAAATAAAAATTTTGTTAAAAATACATTTAATGATTTAAGCCCTAAAATTTACAAAACAGGTGACTTAGCAAAATGGAATTATGATGGTACTATTTCTTATATTTCAAGAATTGACAACCAAGTAAAAATATCTGGGTACAGAGTTGAATTGTCCGGAATTGATAATACTGTTATAAAATATCCAAGTGTATTTAAAAGTTGCAGTCAGGTTTATAAGGCAAAAAACAAGTCATATTTGGTAACATATTTTACTGCAGATAAAAAAATAGATACACAAAAACTTACTCTATTTTTACAAAGTAAACTTGCATTTTACATGGTTCCAAATATATTAATACAACTTGATTCTTTCCCTTTAACTGTAAATGGAAAAATTGATACTAAAAAACTTCCAAAACCTATTGTAAATTCACAATCAGAGTATGTTGCGCCTACAACTAAACTCGAAAAAACTTTATGTGAAATTTGGCAAAATTTATTCGATATTAAAAAGGTTGGAATTAATGATGATTTCTTTAGTTTAGGTGGAGATTCTTTATCTGCTATAAAACTTCAAGTTGAGGCTTTAAATAAAAATCTAAATATTACTTACGCAGATATTTTTGCTTATCCAACTATTAGATTACTTGCTAAAAAGGCTACAAGTTCTTCTTCAAATGAAGAAAATGAATTTGAAAATTATGATTATTCTAAAATTAATAAATTGCTGGAATATAATAATGTAAAAAATATTTCGAATAATATTGAATTAAAACCTATTAAAAATGTATTGCTTACAGGTGCTACTGGATTTTTAGGTTCACATATTTTAGATAGTTATTTTAGTACAAATAATATTGGAACTGTTTATTGTTTTGTTAGAAACAAAAATAACAAAGAACCTATACAAAGATTAAGTGAACAATTGAATTTCTATTTTGGAAATAAATATGATGATTATTTTGGAACAAAAATCAAAGTTATAAAAGCAGATACATCTTTAAGTAATTTTGGATTATCTGAAGATGAATATAATGACTTGGCAAATAATATTGATATTGTAATCAATAGTGCAGCAATTGTTAAACATTATGGAGATTATAATAAATTCTATAATATTAATGTTGTTGGAACTAAAAATTTAATTGATTTTTGTGAGAAATTTAGTAAAAAACTTTATCATATTTCAACTACAAGTGTTTCAGGACTTGGTCTTCCTGAAAATAGTTTAAGGCAAGAAAAAAATATTACATATTTTAGCGAAAGAGATTTATATAAAAATCAAAATCTAAATAATACATATTTACAAACAAAATTTGAAGCTGAAAAAATCATTTTAGAAGGAGTTTCAAATAAAAAATTAAATGCTACTATTTTTAGGATGGGTAATATTTCAAATAGATATATTGATGGAAAATTCCAGATTAATGCAAATGAAAATGCTTTTGTAAATAGAATAAAAGCTATTATTAAATTAGGAGTTATCCAAAATGGCTTTAAAAAACATGCTACTGAATTTGCACCAGTTGATTTTTGTGCTAAGGCTATTATTAATTTAATACAATCTAATCCTGATTTTACAATTTTCCATATTTTTAATAATAAATTAATTTCTTTTATGGATTTAATTAGTTTTATAAATGAACTTAATATTAAAGTGGATTTTGTAACAAATAAAGAGTTTTCTAAAAAGGTTTCTTTGTATTTAAAAGATCCTATTTTGAAGAATGATATTTCAGGTATTGTAACTGATTTGGATTCTTCAAAGAAATTCAAAATTGTAAGTAATATATTAATGGATTGTGATTTTAGTGTTAAATATCTTAATGAAATTGGATTTAATTGGCCTGAAATTAATAAGGAATATATTACTAAATATATTGAATATTTTAAAAATATTAATCTTTTATAACTAGTTTGCCAGAAGCCTTTTATTTTGCTTCTGGTAGGCTTATAAAATTTATCACTAAGGAGGAGAAAAAATGTTATTAACTTCATCATCTACTTTTTTTATTTTACTTGCATCTTTTGCCGCAACTTTTGTTTTAGCTTTAATTATAAAACAAAAAATAGCTTCAAGCCAATTAAAAACATGCTTTCTTGCAACTTTAATTTGCTTGCTTATTTGTGATGTAGGATTATTGCTTCAAATTGTGTTATCACCTATGTATAATATTAATCCTATTTATTTTGATTATTTTGTTTATATTGGTACTTGTTTTTTACCTGTTTGTTTGTTTTTTACGAGCACTGTTTTTACAAAAACAAAAATAAAATTAAAAAGAATTTATACTTTCTTTATAATTATACCAATATTATCTTTAATTATTTTATGGACAAATGACTATCATCATTTATTTTATCAAACATATTCTGTTTATTTAAATGAGACTGTTTCTGGTCCATATATGATTGTACATACTTTGTATTCATATGGATTACTTATTTTGAGTATTTTAAATTTGATAAAGTTTTCCATAAAAAATGCAGGTTTCTTTTCTCAGCAATCTCTTTTATTAATTGCTGGAACTATTGTGCCTGTTGTAATTAATATTTTGGGAACTTTAAATATTATAAAAATGTCAATTTATTTCACACCAATTTCTTTTACAGTTGCAATTGTGTGCTTTGCTCTTGCAATTTTTAAGTTTAAATTTTTGAGCATTGCTCCAATTGCTTTACAAAGAGTTGTTGATAGAATTTCTGATGGTTATTTGGTTATAAATGAGGATAATAAAATTATTGATTTTAATAAGACCCTTTTGAATTTATTCCATGTTAAAGATGCTGATATTAGGGATAAAAATATTTTTGATATTACTTCTTCTGTTGATGAAATTGACAAAGAAAAATTAAACAAGTTGCTTACTAAAACTAAGAACACAACCAAAATGCAGTCCTTGACTACTCATTTTGATAGATTAAATAAGTATTTTAATATTGAATTTAGCAGTTTGAATAATAATAAGTCTTTTCTTGGTACTTTGATTTTGTTTAAAGATATTACTCAACATATGGAAGATATGAAAACTATTAAGGATAATCAAGATAGCCTTATGGAAAGTGAGCGTTTGGCTTCTCTTGGTCAACTTATTGGTGGTATTGCTCATAACCTTAAAACTCCTATCATGTCTATATCTGGTGCAGCGGAAGGCTTAACTGATTTGGTCAAGGAGTATGATTTGTCTATTGAAAATCCTTCTGTTAACTTTGATGACCATCATGCTATTGCTAAGGATATGTCGGTTTGGATTGAGAAAATTAAAGATTATACTGAGTATATGTCTGATATCATTACAGCCGTTAAAGGGCAAGCTGTTACTCTTTCTGAAACTGAGAATGTTTCTTTTGACTTGGAGGAGCTTGTTAAGAGAATCGATATTTTGATGAAACATGAACTTAAAAATGCTATTATTTATTTGAATGTTCATATGTTTGTTGATAGTAAAATTGTTATTCATGGTGATGTTAATAGCTTGGTTCAGGTTATTAATAATATGATTTCTAATGCTATCCAGGCTTATAATGGTAAAACTGAGGAAGAAATTAATCTTGATTTTAATTTGGATGATAGTAATAATTTGATTATTTCTATCGAAGACCATGCTGATGGTTTGCCTCAGAAGGTTAAGAATAAGCTATTTAAGGAGATGATTACTACTAAAGGTAAAAATGGTACAGGGCTTGGACTTTATATGTCTTATTCTACTATTAAGGCTCATTTTAATGGAAATATTACTTTTGAGTCTGAGGAAGGTAAGGGAACTAAGTTTAATATTATTTTGCCATTATAATGATTTTCTTTTACAGGGAGCCGGTTAAGAGATGAAATAATGATTTGATTTTCGTTTACTTAATGGCTCCTTTCATAATTTAAGAGTTTCTAAATGCAATTAACGGCACCCTTTCACTTAGTCCTCGCTATCGCTCGACGCGAACATTTTCCGTGAATTGCATTAAGAAACTCTAAAATTATTCAAGTCACACATTAAGTAAACGAAAATCAAATCATTATTTCATCTCTTAACCTTCTCTATTGTTTTGTTTTTATTTATTATTCGCTTTTTGTTAAATTTTTATATTTCGGATTTATATTTTTGTTGGATTGCTTTTATTTCTTCGTAGTCGTTTTCTAGAATGTTTACGAATAGGTCGTCTAGTTCTGGGTCAAATTGAGTCCCTTTACATCTTTTGAATTCCTCAATAACTCTGTCTAGTGGTAGTGAGTCTCGGTATACTCTTTTTGAGGTCATTGCGTCAAATGTGTCTGCTATTGCTGTTATTCTGGCTAAGTATGGTATTTGTTCTCCTTTTAGCATTTCTGGGTAGCCTTTTCCGTCATATCTTTCGTGGTGGTATTTTACTATTGGTAATATGTCTTTGAATATTGATGCAGTTGATAGTATGTGTGCTCCTATTGTTGGGTGATTTTTTATTTCTGAGTATTCGTCTTCTGATAGTTTTCCGTTTTTTTGTAGGATGTTGTCTGGTACTCCTATTTTTCCTACATCATGGAATAGCCCTCCTATTTTTAGTCTATTTATGTCTTCTTTTGATAGTCCTAGTTTTTTTCCTATTAGTACTGAGTATTCTGATACTCTGTCTGAATGTCCTCTTGTGTATGTGTCTTTTGCTTCTACTGTGTATCTTACGGTTTGTATACTTTCCATATATGCTTGTTCTAGTTGTTTAAATGTATCTTCTAGTTTGGCATTTATGGTTTTTATTTGACGCATTTGTTCTACTGATTTTATTCCTGATTCTATTAATAATAATAGTTGGTCAAATTTGTCACTTTTTTCACAATATCCTTGAATGTCTAGTCTTCTTATTGTTTCTAGTGGAGGTGCTAAATCCTTATGACCAGTAAGTAATAAAATATAAAGTTCTTTATTAAATTTTCTTATTTCTTCTACTACTTGGTCTCCATGAAGTGGTGTCATAATGAAGTCTAATAGTAGCAAATCAAAATGTTCAGTCTTTATTCTCTCTATTGCCTCTGCTGGGTCTGTTATTCCTGTAAATGAATATCCAGATCTTTTTAAAAAGATTGATAATGAATCTATTATTCCTGCCTCGTCATCTACTGCCAGGATTTTATATGTACTGTTTTGGCTGTTTTCAGCATTTTGTATGTTTCCTATTCTCATTTGTTTCCCTCCTTAATATACCTTCATTATAAAGATAATTTTTATAAATTGCAATATTTTTTGTTATTTATATTTATATTTTTTTATTTATAATAAGGTTATACTATTTTATACCTTTTGTGGTTCATTGTTAGTTAGATTGGCTAGACAAAATAAAAAATAGAAGTAATTTTTTATTTATTACTTCTATTTTTATTTTATATTTTCATACTTAGCCCAACTTTATGTCTTTCCATATCAATTTTTATAACCTTAACTTTAACTATATCACCAACAGAAACTACTTCAGAAGGATTTTTTATGTATTTATCACTCATCTCAGAAATATGAACTAAACCATCATATTTTACACCAATATCCACAAATGCTCCAAAATCAATTACATTTCTTACGGTTCCTGGAAGTATCATACCTTCTTTTAAGTCTTCAAATTTTAATACATCTTGTCTTAAAATTGGTTTTGGCATTTCATCTCTTGGATCTCTTCCTGGTTTAGAAAGTTCATCAACAATATCTTTTAGTGTTAATTCTCCAATATCTAAATCCTTTGATTCTTTGGAAATATCTACTGATTTCAATTTTTCCCTTAAATCAATAACTTTTTCTTTACTTCTTAAATCTTCTTTTTCAAAACCAACACTTTCAAGTAGTTTTTCAGCCGCATCATAACTTTCTGGGTGAACTGCTGTTATTTCTAATGGATTTGTTCCATCTACTATTCTTAAAAATCCGGCACATTGCTCAAATGCTACTTTGCCTAGTTTTGGAACTTTTAATAATTCTTTTCTTGTTTTTAATTTTCCGTTTTCATCTCTATATTTTACTATATTTTTGGCAATACTTGAATTTATTCCAGATACATAACTTAAAAGTGAAGGTGTTGCAGTATTAACATCCACACCTACTTTATTAACTGCATCCTCTACTACACCCATAAGGCTTTCAGCCAATCTCTTTTGATTTACATCATGTTGATATTGTCCAACCCCTATCGCTTTTGGGTCAATTTTTACAAGTTCTGCAAGTGGGTCTTGAAGTCTTCTTGCTATTGATATTGCCCCTCTTATAGATACATTTATGTCTGGATATTCTTCAGTCGCAAGTTTTGATGCTGAATAAACTGATGCTCCCGCCTCACTTACTATTACATAATTTACTTCATGATTAGCTTTTTTTATCATATTTGCAACAAAAGCCTCAGACTCACGAGATGCGGTACCATTTCCAATTGCTATCATGTTTACATTGTCTTTTTCTATTAGTTTTAAAAGTTCTTTTTCTGCACCTTCCACATCATTTTGTGGAGCTGTTGGATATACAGTTGCAATATCTAAAACTTTTCCCGTTTCATCTATTACAGCAATTTTACATCCTGTTCTATATGCAGGGTCAAATCCCATTACGGTTTTACCTTTTATTGGTGCACCCAATAATAATTGTTTAGCGTTTTGACCAAAAACCTTTATTGCTTTTTCCTCTGCTTTTTCCGTTAGGTCTGAACGTATCTCTCTATCTATTGATGGCTCTATTAGTCTTTTAAAACTGTCTAATATTGTATTTTTAAGCATCTCTGTAAATTGTGTTTGTCCTTTTATTACTTCCCTTTCAATAGTTTGAAGTATTTTTTCTTCATTTTTATCTATTTTAACCTTTAAAAACTCTTCTTTTTCCCCTCTATTTATTGCTAAAATTCTATGACTTGGTATTCTTGATACCACTTCACTGTAATCGTAGTACATTTCATAATTTGATTTTTCGTCTTCTTTTGCTGCTTTTGTAGATATTAAACCTTCTCTGTAACAAATTTTTTTTATTTTCTTTCTAAATTCTGCGTTGTCTGATATTTCTTCTGCTATTATATCTAATGCTCCAGCTATTGCAGATTCTACATCTGCCACAACTTTATCTTTATTTTTCTTATCTTCTTCTGACAATTTTTCAATATTTACATATTCTTTTGCAATTTCATATATATCCTTTTTTTCTTTTTGTTCTTTTATAATTTCTGCTAGAGGTTCTAATCCCTTAGCTTTTGCAACTGTTGCTCTTGTTTTTTTCTTTTGCTTAAATGGTCTATATATATCTTCTACTTCAGCTAAAGTAGTTGCAATCTCTGTTTGTTTCACTATTTCATCGGTAAGTTTTCCTTGTTCTTCTATTGATTTTATTATTTCTTGTTTTCTTTGTTCTAGGTTTCTTAGATATGTTAATCTTTCTCCTAATATTCTTAATTGTTCATCACTTAAGCCTCCTGTTACTTCTTTTCTGTATCTTGCGATGAATGGAATTGTGTTTCCCTCATCTATTAGTTTTACTGCATTTTCTACTTGAGTAAATTTTACTTGTAGTTCGTTTGCAATTGTTTGTGTTATCTTATCCATTTGTTTTTGTCCTTTCTGTTTTTTTGTTATTATAACAGATTGGTAGTGCTATTTTCAAGGCATTTATACAATTTCACAAAATTAATATTGATTATATTTTGTCGATTTTTGTTACATTTTGCATTGACATTTATTTTTACTTCTTGTATCATATAATTATAACAAAAGAAAGGGGGTATATTTATGGTTTCATCTGATTTTAGAAAAGAAGCTCGTGAAAAACTATACGGAAAATGGGGAAAAGGTGCTTGCATTACTCTTGCATATATGTTTATAATTATAGTTATGGACCTTATTAGTGGAGTATTTTCAGACAATATGCAAGCATTACTTTCATTAGTTATCACAATTATAGAAGTGCCTTTAGCTTTAGGCTTAATAATTTCTCTTGTAAGATTATTTAATGGAGAAGATGTTAAAGCATTTGATTTTTTATCATCAGGATTTAACAATTTTGGCAAAAGTTGGGCAATAACATTTCAAATTTGTTTGAAATTGATACTACCTATAATATTAGAAATAGTTTCTTATATTATAATTGCATTTGCAACAATGGGTTCTGCAACAGCAATATTATACAATAGTACATCATCTGCTTCAACATTCTTTTTATTTATAGGTATTATTCTTTTATTAGTAGCTTCTATCTGGATTATAACAAAATCATATTATTACCAATTAGCATACATTGTTGTAGCAGAAAAGCCAGAAACTCCTGCTGAAGAAGCTGTTGAGCAAAGTCAAAAATTGATGAATGGAAAACGTGCTAAATTATTTTGGTTACAATTATCATTTATCGGTTGGGCAATTTTATGTGTATTTACATTAAACATTGGATATTTATGGCTTGTACCTTATATTCAATTTGCAATTGTTGCATTCTATAAATTTGTTGCTGGTAATAATGATTCAATTGAAACTACCGTAGTAAACGATAACAATATTAATGAATAAAAAATAAAAATCGCAAAATAAATTTGCGATTTTTATTTTTTATTCTATACCTAAATATTCATTATAAGTAACTTCCCTATCAATTACTTTTCCGTCTTGTTTTATATCAATAATTCTATTTGCAACAGTTTGAGTAAGCTCATGGTCATGTGATGTAAATAAAATATTTCCGATAAATTTCTTCATTCCCTCATTTACAGATGTAATACTTTCCATATCTAAATGATTTGTTGGTTCATCCATAATCAAGAAATTAGCACCAGATAACATCATTTTAGAAAGAACACATCTTACTTTCTCTCCTCCAGACATTACTTTCGCTTTTTTTAGAGCCTCTTCACCTGAGAATAACATTCTACCTAAGAAACTTCTTACATAAGTTTCATCTGGGTCTTTTGAATATTTTCTTAGCCAATCTGTAATGTTCTCATCTGTTTCAAACAAATAACCATTATCCTTAGGGAAATAAGTATGTGTAATAGTTTGTCCCCATATTATCTCACCTTCATCAGGTTGTACTTCACCTTCTATTATTTGGAATAATACAGTTTTTGCATTCTCATTATCTGCCAAAAATGCTATTTTGTCTTTTGATTTTACTGTAAATGAAATATTGTCTAATACTTTTTCACCATTTATAGTCTTAGAAATATTTTTTACCTGTAAAATTTCTTTTCCTGGTTCCCTATCTGGTTTAAAATCTACATAAGGATATTTTCTGTTTGATGGTCTTATTTCATCCAACTGAATTTTCTCTAATGTTTTCTTTCTTGATGTTGCCTGTTTTGATTTTGACGCATTTGCACTAAATCTTGCAATAAAGTCTTGTAATTCTTTTATTTTCTCTTCTTTTTTCTTATTTTGCTCTCTTGCTTGTTTTAATGCTAATTGACTTGATTCATACCAAAAATCATAGTTTCCAGGATATACAGTTATCTTTCCAAAGTCCACATCTGCTATATATGTACAAACTTTATTCAAAAAATATCTATCATGTGATACCACGATTACAGTATTTTCAAAGTTTATTAAAAATTCTTGTAACCAATTTATACTTTTTAAATCCAAATCATTTGTAGGCTCATCTAGTAAAAGTATATCTGGATTTCCAAATAAACTTTGTGCTAACAATACTTTTACTTTTTCTCTTGCCTCTATATCTTTCATCAATTTATAATGATTTTCTGGTACAATTCCTAAATCATTTAAAAGCATAGCTGCATCTGATTCTGCATTCCAACCATCAAGTTCCGCAAACCTTTCTTCTAATTTTGCAGCTTTCATTCCATCTTCTTCTGTAAAATCTGGCTTTGCATATATTTCTTCTTTTTCCTTCATTATGTCATATAATTCTTTGTTTCCCATTATTACCGTATCTATTACAGTAAAATCTTCATATGCAAAGTGGTCTTGTTTCAATACAGATATTCTTTCTCCTTTATCTAATGTTACATCTCCTTTGCTAGGCTCTAATTCTCTTGATAAAACTTTTAAAAATGTTGACTTTCCAGCACCATTAGCCCCTATAATTCCGTAACATTCTCCTTTATTAAATTTTATATTTACATCTTCAAATAAAACCCTTTTTCCAAATCTTATTGTTACTCCATTTGCAGATAACATTTTTTTCTCTCCTCTCTTTTTAAGCTTTATTTATTTTACTATAAAAATCCTTAAAAATCAAGCGATTTTGAGGATTTTCAAAAATCAAAAGCCACAGATTAGTATAATTTTTTTTACCACACACATATTGCTAATTTATTGTTTTTGTGATAATCTAAACTAAATAATTAAAAAGGAGTAATAATTTTAAAATGAGAAATAGAAGACATAGAAATAGAAAAAATCCAAACCTAAACAAATTACAATTAATATCTAAGATTTTAATTATATTAATTGTTATATTTTTTATTATATTCATAAATTCTTTTACCAAAAACAAAAATAATCTAACTACTATAGCCAATAATGAGCCAAACACAAAACAAACAAATTTAGAAGAAAATAACGAAACATCAAATAATTCTACTAATACAACAAATACCACGAACAGCGAAAACACTGTCACCATAGCAGAAAAAAAAGATACCACAATAAACATAGCTTTTACTGGAGATATAATGTGTCATAACACAATATATAATGACGCATTTGATAAACAATCCAATACATATGATTTTTCATACATATTTGAGGACATAAAATACAACATTCAAACAGCAGATATTGCAATTGGGAATTTAGAAACAACATTAGCAGGAGCAGCAAAAGGATATAGCAGTTATCCTACATTTAACACTCCAGAAAATTTAGCATACACACTAAAAAAAATCGGATTTGATGTTTTATCAACAGCAAATAACCACTGCTATGATTCAGGATATAAAGGAATAGAAAGTACTATTGACTATTTAAATGATGCAGATATCTCCCATACAGGAACATTTAAATCAGAAGAAGAACAAAACAAAATACTAATAAAAAATGTCAAAGGAATTAATATTGCCTTTTTAAGTTTCACATACGGAACCAATGGAATTACTGTTCCCTCTGATAAAACCTATTCAGTTAATCTAATAGATAAAGATTTAATAAAAAAACAATTATCTTTAGCTAATAGTCAAAATCCAGATATGATATGTGTAAGTATGCACTGGGGAATAGAATATCAAACTATTCCAAATACAGAACAAAAAGAATTAGCAGATTTTTTATTTAAAAATGGAGCAGATATTATAATTGGAAATCATCCACATGTACTACAAAATTATGAAAAAAGAGAAATAACACTAGAAGATGGTTCTACAAAAGATGGTTTTGTAGTATATTCTCTAGGAAACTTTTTAGCTGACCAAAACAAAAAATATACTAGAGATTCCGCAATTTTAAATTTAAATATTACTAAAAATACAGAAGGAAAAATAAAAATAAACTCTGTAAAATATACTCCTACATATATTTATAAAGATACATCAAAATCCACGAAAAAATTCAAAATTATAAATATTACTAATGCAATAGAAAGTTATGAGGCAGGATATAGCCCGAATTTAAACAAAAATACATATAATACATTTAAAACAGAATTACAAAATATAACAAACATTTTAGGTGATGAAATGAAATAAAATAAAATAAAAATATGTAGGCAATTAAAATTTGCCTACATATTTTTATTTTATTAGTCTTAAATCATCTCCAAAAAAATAATAAATATCATAAAATCCTGCTATTCTTGAACCTATTCTTTCTTCATAAACATTAAATATTTTCTCAATACTTAAATTAGTCGAAATAATTGTC
>UMCY01016206.1_pt1 | contig 14951 bp, 10 predicted proteins | sample 1964351 | NCBI WGS metagenome assembly UMCY01 (sample SAMEA4835980, study PRJEB28245) | human gut metagenome | biome: gut microbiome; material: fecal sample | place: Denmark | collected 2008 | reverse complement strand
TATTCTTGGAGTTTTATAAAAGCAAGCAATAAATATTTATTCTGAAAAAAGACAATGTGTCAGATAATTTAATAATAATACAAAGAAAATTTATAGGTATACAAAAAAAATTAGATAGTTTATAATAGAATTTCAGAAGGATTAATGTTAATATATGTGGAAATAGACAGGGAGGAAGAAGATTGAAGGTATTAATAGCAGATGATGAAATAAAGGTATGTCGGCTGATCCAGCACCTTGTAGACTGGGATGCCCTGGAAATGGATATTGTTGGTTTTGCAAATGATGGAAAAACTGCTTATGAAAGTATTTGTGAAAAGAAACCGGATATTGTGATTACAGATATACGTATGCCGGTGTATGATGGACTTGAATTGATACGCAGGGCAAAAGAAGTGAATCCGGAGATTAAGTTCATAGTAATCAGCGGTTACAGTCAGTTTGAATATGCACAGCAGGCAATCAAGTATGGGGTAAAAGACTACCTGCTGAAACCATTAAAAAAGAGAGAACTGGAAAACTCATTAACTGAAATTAAAGAATCACATGAATCTCTGATTAAGAGTACCAGAATCAGAAACGAAATGGAATCTATCATTGAAGCATCCAGAGAACATATACGGGAGAATTTTCTTATGAAAACGCTTCAAAACTCAGCAACTAATCCGCTAAAAGCAGATATGAGTCTGGAACAGTTGAATGAACAGTATGGTTGTAAATTTCATAAAGGATTTTTTACAGCAGTCAGAGTCAGGCCATTTTTCTCAAAAAATTCGGACAAATCTGCCGGTGACAGTGAAGAATTTGTAATGAACAAAATTCATCAGATGGTAAAAGAAAAATTGGAGATATACTGCGAAACTTATATGTCTACAGTATATCAGGATGAAATCGTATGCATTTTAAATACAGTGGATAAAGAGATTGAACCAGTCAGAAAAAAGCTAAAACATTTGATAGTTAATGTATCTAATTTGAAAACTGTATTTCCTGATATCAGAATAAGGATCGGACAGGGAAATACACATAGTTCTTATATGGGAATCACGGATAGTTTCCGAGAGGCAGAACTGGCGATCATGAATCGAATGGGCGAAAATGAAGATACATATATCTGCTACAGTGAAGACAGTAAAAGTGGAAAAACTAAAGAAGAAATTTTTGACAGTGGTCTGCGAAATGAAATTCTGACCTATCAGGAAAGAATGGATATTGAAGGAACCCTCCGCCTTGTTGACAAGGTTGGAGAGAAATTGAAGCCATTTAAGTATGACGGAAAACTGGTTTATGAAGTTTTTGGTGAATTAGTTGAAACATTGCGGTTTGGTATGAAATATTCTCGTGAAGGCAGAAATCTTTTTCTGATTGAAGATTATAAAAAACAGTACAGAAGGATATGGGATTATGATGAACTCTTTCAGTGGATCAAATCGGATCTGTCCCGGGTGCATCAGGTTTATATGAAGAATATTCAGGATGAAGAGAGTAAACCGATACGTGATGCAAAGAAATATATCCATGATAATTTCAACAAACATATCAGTCTGGAGAATGTCAGTGAGTATATTGGATTTAATGCTGCCTATTTTTCTACACTGTTTAAGAAAGAAACAGGAAAAAATTTCCTTGAGTATGTGACAGAGCTTCGTATCCAAAATGCAAAGAACTATCTCATACAGACTAATTATGACATTGCGGAAGTAGCATCTGCAGTAGGATATAATGATCTGAAATATTTTTCTAAATTGTTTAAGAAGACAACAGGATTGAATCCTTCAGAATTTAGAAAGTTATATAGTTAATCAAAATGTGCAGGTGCAAAAACTATGAAAAAAAGAAATATATTTAGCAGACAGGCAGTTAATTTTTTGTGGGTTCTTCTGGGATTAGGGGCAGGTCTTCAGTTTATAGAAGTTATATGGGCTGCATCGAAAGGATATCTGGGATTCTTTTCTATGATGGTGGTTATTGTGACAGAGATGGTTATTACAGGAAGCATTTATGTGATTATTTATAAGTTTCTGATAAAACCATGTAATGAGACCAGAAAATTATTCAAACATTTTATACAGAGTGGAAGTTTTCAGGAACTGATTGATCAGGATTATCAGATTTTTCCAGAGCAGAATGAAGTAATGCAGAAGCTGGATTCCATATTGGATAAAAAGAACATTATTGAGTTATCGACAAAACATGCAGAACTTCTTGCACTGCAGAATCAGATCAATCCTCATTTTCTGTATAATACGCTGGAAGCAATACGAGGAGATGCGCTATGTGAAGGAATTGATAGTATTGCTGATACGACGGAAGCATTGTCTACATTTTTCAGATATACCATCACGGATACAGGAAATCTGGTTTCAGTAGAAGATGAACTGGAGAATGTAGAGAATTATTTTAAAATACAGCAGTATCGTTTTGGAGATAAACTGGATATGAGAGTTAATTTTCCGGATGACTATGCAAGGATCCTGGAATGTAAACTCCCTAAACTTACTTTGCAACCTGTAGTTGAAAATGCAATTTTCCATGGTCTGGAAGCGAAAGCAGAAGGTGGAGTTATCATCATTTCACTGGAGATGACAGAGAAGAAACTTCTGATCAATATTCATGATGACGGAATTGGAATTGACGAAGAAGAGCTTATAAAGATCAACCAGAGACTGGAGATAACTTCAGGGCCGCTGACAGAAGAGAAGCGTAAACGTGGAGGTATTGCTCTGCCGAATGTATCCAGGCGTATTAAGCTGTTATTTGGGGATGAATATGGAATACATATTTATAGTATTCCTAATCTTGGAACAGAAGTCAGGATATCGGTACCGATCATTACAAACAGGGAGCAGAGAAATCAGTGAAAAGAGAATTACTGAATATAGAAGGCGGAAAGATAAAAAAAGGGAATAATGTTATATTTGATGATCTGTCTCTGGAACTGTTTCAGGGAGAAATAACAGGAATCGTATTCGATGATATTCTGGAACAGAAGCTCTTTATTGATATGCTGCTTGGAGATGTTTTACTTTATTCAGGAAAGATTTTTGTAAATGAGGAAAGGAAAGCTTATGAAGAAGCTGCCAGATTGTTAAAACAGCAGGTGGCGGTGATTGGTTCTAAAAGTAAATTACTGCCTTCTATTACGATAGAAGATAATATATTTCTTTTTTCAGACAGAAAACTGTTTCTGGATCAGAAAGAGTATAGAGAACGTTTCCAGAAGTTAAGGACGGAACTGAATATTTCGGATGATATGCCTCATAAAGTCAGAAATTTATCTGCCAAGGAAAAGGTTATTATAGAATTACTTAAAGCCTATGAGGAAAGAAAGAAAATTGTGATTCTGGATGAGATTACCAGCCTTTTATCAGAAAAGGATCTGGGAGAAGTGTTTTCTCTTATTGACAAAATGAAATCCCAGATGTCATTTCTGGTTACAGTAGGATTTGAAGATTTTATTATGGAATGGATGGAATCTATTGCAGTTGTTCAAAATGGAAGAACTACATTTGTATCTGGGATTTCTCAGTTAAACTGTAAGTTGAGTAAAGTTCTGAAAGCTCTGATATATGAAAATAAGGCAGAAACATTTGGAGCCTATGGGCAGAAAGTAATAAATGGGCAGAACAATGTATTAGAAGTAAGAGATGTAAGTACCTGTTATCTGAAGAATCTTAATTTTACATTGTGTTCCGGAGAGCTGCTTAAGATTTATTATTCAGATGAAAAAAGCAAGAGCAGTTTCTGGGAAATGTTTTCGGGAGAAGAGAGCATTGAAGAAGGACAGATTTATATTTCTGAGAAATTGTATAAGGTATCAAATATGAGCCAGGCAGTACGTGAGGGCGTAGGGTTTATAACAGAAGCACCGTATAGGAGCATGATCCTGGATAATATGAGTGCAACGGAAAATGTGAGTGTGCCGCTACATGAAAAGGTAAGAGGATTCTGGTTTGCGAAAAAGTATACCAGAAGTGTAAGTGATTTCCTTCAGAACGATGAGCTGAATAAGAAGAAACTGAAAAATATTGGAAATGCAGAACTACAGAAGCTGGTCTATGAAAAATGGCTGGTGTATCAGCCAAAGATTGTGATCATTGAGAATCCATTTACAGATATGGATATTAATATGAGGGAAATTACAAGAAAGATGATCGGAGCATTGCAGAAAAGAGGAATCGGAGTAATTCTTCTTACTGCTAACTTTGCAATTATGAATAAAATCAAGGGAGAATCCATGTTTCTTAAGCACGGTGTGCTGACAAGAGAAGAAGAATGGTAAAGCAAAAAAAGACGAATGTGCAATAATGATAAAAAATTTGGATAATTCGTCTTTTTTTTATACAAAAATAAGAAACAAAAGAATGTCCCCCTTAATCTAAATATCAAAAGTTGAAAAAATAGGACCTCAAAGTTAATATGAATATACAAAATAACAAACGCGTAAAATAAACTAATGGGAGGGTTTACAAATGAAGAAAAAGTTATTAAGTGTCTTAATGGCAGCAGTAATGGTAGCCGGTGTTGGCGGCGTAGGTGCAGCACAGGTAAAGGCTGATGATGAGAAGATTCTTGGTGCAGGTATTTATTCAGCTTCTGATAACTTCAACTCTTATATTGGAAAAGCGATTACAAATGCATGCGATGGAATCTTTAAAACAAACATCGAAGATGGACAGAATGACCAGTCCACACAGAACAATCAGGTTGATACAATGCTGGCTAAAGGCGCTTCTGTAGTTGCAGTTTCTGTATGTGATGTAACAGCAGCTCCGACACTGATCCAGAAATGTAAAGACGCAGGAAATGTTCCGATCATTTTCTTCAACAAAGAGATAACAGATTACGATGTAATTAATTCTTATGAAAATGCTTATCAGGTAACATCTACAGGTGGAGATTATGGTGCATCTATTCAGGCACAGATGGTAATCGACTACTGGAAAGAACATCCGGAAATGGATAAAAACGGTGATGGAAAATTACAGCTTGTATATCTGATGGGTGACCCGGGACATACAGCATCCCAGCCGAGATGTGATTATCTCAAGAGCACGATCGAAGATGCAGAAATTGAGATTGACCTTCTTGCAGAAGATACAGGAATGTGGGTAACAGCAACTGCAAAAGAAAAAATGGATGCATGGGTATCTAAATACGGTGACGAAATTGAATGCTGCGTAGCAGGAAACGATGCAATGGCACTTGGTGCTTTATCAGCAGTAGAAGCAGCCGGATTTAATACAGATGGAGAAGAAAGCAGCAAATACATTCCGATTTATGGAATTGATGCTCTTCCTGAAATTCTTTCCAAGATTGAAAGCGGTGAGATCACAGGTTCCGTATTACAGGATGCTAAGACTCAGGGACAGACAATTGTAAAAATGGCAGAGAACCTTACAAGTGGTAAAGACGCTGTGGATGGAATCGAAGGTGTAGAAGTGGAAGAAGAAGCAAAAGCTGTACGAGTTCCATATCAGGCAATCACCAAAGATAATCTTGATTTAGCAAAGTCAACTTATGAATAGAAAATAACTGATTTTACAGGCAGGCATTCGTTTTAAACGGATGCCTGTAATAAAAAAGAGGGAAAGGATTTTAAAATGGGAACAGAATATATATTGGAATTAAAGCATATTTCAAAATCGTTTCCTGGTGTAAAAGCACTTGACGATGTAACGTTATGTGTACGTCCTGGAACAGTGCATTCTCTTATGGGAGAAAATGGTGCAGGTAAATCCACATTAATGAAATGTCTGTTCGGTATTTATTCATTTGATGAGGGCGAAATCATTCTGGATGGCAAAAACATTAAATTTTCCAGCCCATCAGAAGCATTACAGAATCATGTATCCATGGTGCATCAGGAACTGAACCAGGTATTAAATCAGACAGTTATGGAAAATATGTGGCTTGGAAGATTTCCAATGAAGCATGGTCTGGTAGATGACCAGAAAATGTATGAAGACACAAAAGCGATTTTCGATGATTTGGATATTCAGGTAAATCCGAAGGTTAAGATAGGAACCCTGAAAGTTTCACAAAAACAGATGATAGAGATTGCAAAAGCAGTTTCGTATAACTCAAAAGTAATTGTAATGGATGAACCGACTTCATCGCTTACAGAGAAAGAAGTAGAGCATCTTTTTAAGATTATAGAAAAGCTTAAGAAAAAGAATACCAGTATTATTTATATATCACATAAAATGGAAGAAATTTTGCGTATTTCTGATGATGTAACAGTCATGAGAGATGGCAGGTGGATTGATACAAAACCTGCCAGTGAGTTGACCATTGATAAGATCATCAAAATGATGGTTGGACGAGAATTAAAAGACCGCTATCCGGAAAAGAAAGCCAAGATAGGTGATGTATTAATGGAAGTAAAAGACCTCGGTACATTAAATCCAGGATTTGAGGGCGTTAATTTTCAATTACATAAGGGAGAAATCCTTGGAATCGCCGGATTAGTAGGATCTAAGAGAACGGAAATCCTTGAAACATTATTTGGCATAAGAATGAAAGGCAAAGGTCAGATACTGGTAAAAGGAAAAGAAGTTCAGAACAGAAGTCCAAAAGAGGCAATGGCGAATGGATTTGCAATGCTGACAGAGGAACGAAGATCGGATGGTATTTTTGGAGGTTTGAGTGTTGGATTTAATATGACAATTTCCAATTTACCGAAATATCAGAAGACGGGACTTTTAAACGGAGAAAAAATGAAAGCAGATATTACCAAAATGATAAATGCCATGAAAGTAAAAACTCCGTCAATGAAGTCCAAGATCGCAAACCTTTCAGGAGGAAATCAGCAGAAAGTAATTCTGGGCAGATGGCTGCTGACAGATCCTGATATCCTGCTCTTGGATGAGCCTACCAGGGGTATTGACGTAGGTGCTAAATTTGAAATCTATCAGCTGATCAACCAGCTGGCTGAGCAAGGAAAAGGAATTATCGTAGTAAGCTCAGAAATGCCGGAACTGTTCGGAATTTCCGACAGGATTCTGGTTATGAGCAATGGACATCAATCAGCTATATTTGATTCAAAAGAAGTAGGACAGGTAGATGTTATGCAGGCAGCGGCCCGATTTATCTGATCTTTCAATACGAACTCAGGAGGGGATTCTGGTGAAAAATTCAAAGAACATTTCAATTAAAGAACTTATTGCTGAAAAAGCAATTTATCTGGTTTTTATTATCCTGTTAGTTGCAATTGTGGTAGTAGAACCAAGATTCTTATCATTCAATAACTTTAAAAATATTTTTGCGCAGTCATCAACTAAGATTATTATTGCATTAGCAGCCGGAATGGTACTGGTAGTGCAGGGCGTTGACCTTTCCACAGGACGTATGATCGGTCTGGCAGCAGTTATCTTCGCATCTTTAGTTCAGAATCCGGACTATGCATACAGAATGTATCCGAATTTAAAAGAGCTTCCGCTGATCGTTCCATTATTACTGGTACTGGCAATCTGTCTTGTACTTGGTGGAATATCCGGTGTGCTTGTTGCAGTATTTAAAGTACCGCCGTTTATCGCAACGCTTGGTATGCAGTTGATCTTATATGGTGCATCTTCTATTTATTTTGACCGTCCGCCATATGGTGCACAGCCAATTGGTGGTATTGATTCAAAAGTAACTCAGATTGCAATTGGTTCCATTGGAATCGGAGATTTCCAGATTCCGTATCTGATCATCATTGCCGCAGCAGTATGTGTAGTTATGTGGATCGTATGGAATAAAACAAAATTTGGTAAATATATGTTTGCAGTAGGTGGTAACCCGGAAGCTGCAAAAGTATCAGGTGTAAATGTTATAAAGACACAGATTATGGTTTACGCAATTGCAGGTATGATGTATGCATTTGCAGCAGCCCTGGAAGTAGGACGTATCGGAAGTGCTTCCAATACAACCGGTAACGGATATGAAATGGATGCAGTTGCTGCCTGCGTAATCGGCGGTGTATCTCTTTCAGGTGGTGTTGGTAGTGTAGGCGGTATCGTAATTGGTGTTCTGATGTTCACAGTTATCAATTATGGCCTTGCATTCATCGGTGTAAACATGTACTGGCAGTATATCGTAAAAGGTCTGATCATTCTTCTTGCTGTTATTATTGACATGAGAAAATATGCAAAGAGAAAATAAAAATAAACATCAGACAAGTGCAATTATGAAAGGAGAAGTAAAGGATGAGGGATGTAGTAAAAAGAACAAAACTGACAGAAAATTGTTCAAAAAAAACAATAAAGAAATATGTAGATGAAGTGATCCAGGAACTCACACTGGATGAGAAGATCGGTGTAATGTCAGGCCAGGTTACAGAGAAGAAATTACTGGATGATCTGTTCCTGATCGAACACTATAATGTAAAGCCATATCCGACAAAGGCAGTAGAACGTCTGGGAATTCCGAATATCCGTTTCGTAGACGGACCAAGAGGTGTTGTTGCCGGATCTGCCACCTGCTTTCCTGTTTCTATGGCAAGAGGTGCCAGCTTTGACCGTGATTTGGAAGAGAAGATTGGAGAAGTGATCGGTGCAGAGGTTCGTGCAGTGGGCGGAAACTATTACGGCGGTGTGTGCATCAATCTTCCAAGAAATCCACGCTGGGGCCGTGCGCAGGAGTGCTACGGAGAAGATACCTATCATCTGGGAGAAATGGGGGCAGCTCTGACGAGAGGTGTTCAGAGCCAGAATGTTATGGCGTGCATTAAACATTTCGCAATGAACAGTATTGAAAATGCGAGATTTAAAGCTGATGTGCATGCAGATAAGAGAACACTTTTTGAAGTATATCTTCCTCACTTCAAGAGATGTATTGAAGAAGGCGCGGCTTCTGTAATGGGAGCATACAATAAAGTTTATGGAGAACAGGCATCTGAGAGTAAATATCTGTTAAAAGATATCCTCAGAGATAAATGGGGATTCGAGGGATTTACTTTATCTGATTTCCTCTGGGCTGTAAAAGATGGTCCAAAGGCAGTAAAGAGTGGAATGAATGTTGAAATGCCATGTATCTGTCATTATGCAGAACAGATCCCTAAAGCAATTGAAGACGGAACTCTTGCTATGGAAGATGTAGATGAAGCAGTTGGTTACATTCTTCGTACTGTACTCTATTATGAGACAAGAAAAGATCCGCAGGAATATACAGAAGATATTCTTGCATGCCCGGAACATATAGCAGTAGCAAAGAGAGCAGCAGAAGAATCGATGGTACTTCTGAAGAATGAAAATCATGTACTTCCGCTTGATAAAGAGAAAACAGAGAAGATCGTAGTTCTTGGAGTACTGGGAGATACAGAAAATATCGGTGACCATGGTTCCAGTAAGGTTCATCCATATTATACAGTTACGCCATTTAAAGGCCTGATGAAAAAAATGCCGAAAGCACAGATCCTTTATAATGACGGAAGTGATCTGGAACGTGCAAAAGAACTTGCAGCAGATGCTGATGCAGTAGTGATCGTTGCCGGTTATATCCATAGCGATGAAGGAGAATATCTGGCTGATAGAAGTGATATTGCCGGAATGGGCGGAGACAGAGCAAGCATGAGACTTCATCAGAGAGATATCGATCTGATTCATGGTGTAAAGGGTGTGAATCCGAATACTGTCGTTTGCATTATCGGAAGCAGTGCGATCCTGATCGATGAGTGGGAAAAAGATGTTCCTGCAATTATCTTCTCCTTCTACAGTGGAATGGAAGGCGGGAATGTACTGGCAGATATTCTGTTCGGTGATGTTTGCCCAAGCGGTAAACTTCCATATACAGTAGCACTTTCCGAAGACAGCTATCCTGATTTTGATCCTGACTGCACATATGCAGAGTATGAATACTATCATGGCTACTGCAAGATGGATAAAGAAAACATTCCTGTTCTGTATCCGTTTGGCTATGGTTTATCCTATACAACATTTGACATCAGCGAGCCGACAGTTGAAGTATTTGATAAAACAGCAAAGATTTCTGTTAATGTAAAGAATACAGGAGATGTAAAAGGCGCAGAAGTTGTACAGCTTTATATCGGATGTGAGGGAAGTGCTGTAGATCGTCCGGTTAAAATCTTGAAAGATTTCGCAAGAGTAGAATTAATGCCGGGAGAAGAAAAGAAAGTTTCTCTTCAGGTAAGTTCGAAGGATATGGCTTATTATTCAGAAGAAAAAGATGATTTTGTAGAAGAGGATATTACATATATTGCATATACAGGTGATTGCAGCTGTAAAGAAGCATTAAAATCCGTGAAATTTGAATTTGGAAAATAACAGGGAGAAAATACTATGAGAATTGGTGCGGATTATTATCCAGAACATTGGGAAAAAGAGCGTTGGAAAACAGATGCAGAGATGATGGTCAAAGCAAATATCAAAGTAATCAGAATTGGTGAATTTGCATGGAGCCTTTATGAGCCTGAAGAAGGAAAATACGAATTTGACTGGATGGATGAGGCACTGGATTTTTTTGGAAAGTACGGAATCAAGGTAGTAATGTGTACACCTTCAGCTACCCCTCCTAAATGGATGATAGATAAGTATCCAGATATTCTTCAGAATGATATTCATGGAAATCCGAAGCTCTTCGGAACAAGAAAGCATTACTGCTTTAACAGTGAGACATACAGAGAAAAAACAAAAAAATTAAATACCCTTATTGCAAAGAGATATGCAAAACATCCTGCAATTGAAGCATGGCAGGTAGATAATGAACTGGGATGGTCAAATACAACCAGATGTTACTGTAAATCCTGCGAAAATCGTTTTCGTAACTGGCTGAAAGAGAAATATGGTACCATTGATAATCTGAATAAAACATATGGAACTACTTTCTGGAGTCAGATATACAGAAGCTTCGATGAACTGATCATCCCGAAGGCAGGAGCCTGCTATGATACCTGCCATGACACACAGGGACAGAATCCTGCACTGTTGTTAGATTATTATCGTTTCTGCAGCGATTCCGTAATTGATTTTACAAAAGAATCTGTAAAGACGATCAGAGAATATTCTGATCTTCCGATAACCAGTAATCTTCTGGATGCTGCAATTAATTCAGGAACAGGAATCGACTACTTTAAGTTATCCAAAGAATTTGACTTCGTAACATGGGATAATTACATTGAATTCCAGTGGGGAAAAGCAAAACCGGAAACAGTATCAAGAGACCATGCATTACTAAGAAGTTATAAAAAGAAACCATTCTGGGTTATGGAACAGCAGTCCGGTCCCTGTGGATGGAGCAAGATGGGTCCGACACCAACACCTGGAAAACTCCGTCTGTGGACATATCAGTCTGTAGCAAATGGAGCTGATACAGTTGTATACTTCCGCTGGAGAGCATGTCCGTTTGGAACAGAAGAGCTCTGGCATGGTATTTTGAATCATGATGGAAAACCAAACAGAAGATATGCTGAGATTTCCCAGGTGGGAGCAGAAATGGAAGAATTAAGTAAGAGCTATCAGGCACTGATGCCGAGAGCACGTGTTGCGATCATTAAATCCTTTGACAGTGAATGGAGCCAGTCCATCCATCGTCAGGTAGAAGGATTATACTATGATTCCTTATTGCTTGATTATTACCGCCCATTCTGGAATATGGGAATTCCGGTAGATTTCGTGACAGCAGAAGAAGAATTAGATGGATATGATCTTGTTCTTGCACCAATGCTGATGATGGTATCAGATGAAGGAAAGAAGAACATTGAGTCTTATGCACAGGCAGGTGGAAAAATTCTGTTCTCATTCAGAAGTGGAATCAAAGATATGTACAATAACATGCTTACAGAAACTGTACCAGGTGTATTTGCAGACCTGGCAGGTGTAGAAGTTGAAGATTATGATCCGCTTCTTGAGAAAACAACAGCTGCATCCGGTGTATTTGGCAACGGAACTGCACATATGTGGTGTGATATAGTGAAACCGGTTACTGCAAAAATACTTGGCAGATATACTTCTGATTTCTATGCAGGTGAAGCATGCATGACTGTAAATCAGACAGGAAAAGGTGAGGTATATTACCTTGGCTGCGATCTGGATGAAAAAGCCATGAAAATGTTGGCTGTTTATCTGGGAAGAAAAGCAGGGATTGATATGGATTTATATAAAGTTGATGGTGTAGAAGTTGTAGATGCTACAGATGGAACAAATGATGCATTGTTTATTTTGAACTATAATGACCATTCAGTTATAGTTTCAATGGAGCAGTCATATGAGAATATGATCACACATGAAACAGTGGAGAATGTTGTTGAATTAAAACCATATGATGTTGCAATTTTAAAAGAAGCAAATTAAAAAAATAATGAAGGGGAGCTGCTGTGAAGCAGGCAGTTCTAGAGCAGGGTGAGCAATTCATTTAGAATTACTCGCCCTGTTTATGTTATAGAAAAAAAGAAAAATAAAATCAGAAAAAACAGTTGATTTTTAAAAGCGATGGTAATATAATCATTTTAACAAATTGATTGGTATAACCAATACAAGAAGAGGTAATACTATAAGGAGGGGCTTTGCAGTTATGGGATATGTAAAATGGAGTTATGACACATTAAATACTTTTTGCCACGACGTATTTCGTAAATTTGGTTTTAATGAAGAAGAGACGAATATCATCAAGGATGTTTTGCTTACCGCAGATCTGTACGGGATTGAAAGCCATGGAATGCAGAGAATGGTAAGATATGATAAAGGAATTGAGAAGGGAACCATCCATCCGGATGCGAAGCCTGAGGTCGTATTTGAGACACCTGTATCAGCAGTGATCGACGGACATGACGGTATGGGACAGCTGATTTCCCATTTTGCAATGGAGAAAGCTATTGAGAAGGCGAAGAAAACAGGTGTTGGATTTGTATCTGTAAGAAACTCCAATCATTTCGGTATTGCAGGATATTATGCGGAAATGGCTTCCAAACAGGGCTTACTTGGTATGGCATGTACCAACTCGGAAGCAATCATGGTACCTACCTTTGGACGAAAAGCAATGCTTGGTTCCAATCCCATTGCAGTGGCAATGCCGGCAGAACCTTATCCATTCCTTTTTGACTGCTCCACAACAGTAGTTACCAGAGGAAAACTGGAAATGTATAATAAGATGGGAAAACCACTTCCACAGGGCTGGGCTCTGGGAGCAAATGGTCAGGAAAGCACAGATGCCCCGGATGTACTTGCCAATATTGTTGCCAAGAAGGGCGGCGGAATCATGCCACTTGGTGGTAATAAAGAGGTAAACGGAAGTCATAAGGGTTACGGTTATGGAATGCTCTGCGAGATTTTCAGCTCCATCTTTTCCATGGGTGTTACTTCTGATAAATGCTGTACATTTAAAGACAAGACAGGTATCTGTCATGGATTTGCTGCCATTGATCCCGCAATCTTCGGAAATGCCGATGATATCAGGGCGCATTTTTCCGAATATCTGGAAACTCTTCGTCAGAGTCCAAAGGCAGAAGGCGCAGAGCAGATTTATACTCATGGTGAGAAGGAAGTATTTGCAGAAAAAGAGCGCAGAGAGAATGGCATTCCTGTAAATGACAACACAATGGTTGAGCTTGCCAACCTCTGCAATTATCTGAAGGTTGATTTTGGCTCTTACTTCAAGGGCTATGAACTGCCGAAGGACAGTAAGTTCTTTAGTGGTAATTATTAAATAAGCGCCCATCATGCTGATAACCATAACTATAGAATATATCATATAAAATTACTTTTTTTGAGACGCCCGTTTATCAGCATGTGGAAATAAAAAGAAACTGCATAATCAGATACGACCGGTAGAATTTACAGATCGTATCTGATATGCAGTTTTTTGTTTTCTTTAATTTTCTTCAGTATTCTTCGGACAGTTATGAGCATTCATGTCATCGTTGTCTGTCATAAGATATTTGCGGATCGCAAACAGAACTGCGATACTGAGTACGCCAAGAAGAGTTTCTGCTGGCCCGAGGTGTTCGACTACCATCTGACGTGCTGTGGCAAACATCAGAACCTCAACAACTGTCTGTGCGGAATGCTGGCAGAGCATTTTTACAAATTCCACGCCTACTACCAGAGACAAAGCCTGAGAAAGGAAAGTGCTGAAAAATTCTGTATCCATGGACATAACAGAAGTATCTGCAACCTCCATGATCAGCCGGAAGCCTGCCAGTGCGATCACCAGCAGAATTACCATAGAAAGAGCAATTTCCGCGTAGCGTGAAATATTGTAAATGATTGTGTTAAAGTGTTTACGAATGTTATGGTTAACCTGTCGTTTGGGGCTCATAACTGTGAGTCCTTTCTGTTTTGTTGTATATGGTGAATGTAAAGAAGCGTAACTGTTTATAGTGTTACGAAAAAGATTAATATAAATAATCTTTATTTACATAACCATATTTGCAGAGTTTCTGGGAGTAAATATACCAGTACTGTGCATCAGTTGTATCCACAAGCTGAACTGTATCGCCGGAATATAACTGTCCGATCTCGTTGGAAGAGTCGTAAGCCTTCGCAGAGCGCAGAGCCAGATAACCGGTAGCAACACTGACTGTTCTGGTGGCATATGTGGTTGTTCCGCCAATCAGATAATCTTTATTTACATATCCGTTTTTTCCTAACTTCTGAGAGTAAACGTACCAGTACTGGGAATCGCTGGTGTCGATAAGCTGAACTGTATCGCCGGAATACAGCTGTCCGATCTCATTGGAGGAATCATAAGCTTTTGCGGAACGCAGAGCCAGATAACCCTTGGCAACACTGACAGTCCTTGAATCTCCAGAAGAACTCTGTGCACTGGCAGCAGTACCGCCGCTGTAATATAAGTAATCTTTATTTACATAGCCGGATAAGTTCAGTTTCGGAGAATAGACATACCAGTACTGAGGATCACTGCTGTCAGAAACTGTTACAGTATCACCGGAGTATAACTGTCCGATTTCGTTGGAAGAGTCATAAGCCTTTGCAGAACGCAAAGCCAGATAACCC
>UMCY01046806.1_pt1 | contig 15284 bp, 19 predicted proteins | sample 1964351 | NCBI WGS metagenome assembly UMCY01 (sample SAMEA4835980, study PRJEB28245) | human gut metagenome | biome: gut microbiome; material: fecal sample | place: Denmark | collected 2008 | reverse complement strand
AAAAAGCGCTTCTCGGCCATTGGCCGTTTCTCTGAAGGATTGGCACCGGTTAAAGGAAAAATCCAATGGGGATACATTAATAAAGAATATGACGTTGTCATTCCTCTAATGTATGAACGGGCTTTCTCTTTTAAAGAAGGATTAGGAATGGTAGTACTCAATTCCCAATACGGATTCATCGACCATACCGGACAGATACGGATTCCGTTTAAGTACGCAGCCGCTCACTCGTTTGAGCAAGAATGCGCACGTGTATGCCACGATGGATTATGGGGACTGATTGACAGACAAGGAAACTACATTCTTCCACCGACTTACAGTCAAATAGAACAATTCGCGGAAGGATTAGCCCTCGTCTCGCTACACAACAAAGTAGGATTCATTAATAAGAAAGGAGAAATTGTCATTCCCCTGAAATATGATAATGGATGCTCTTTCTCTGAAGGATTGGCTGCTGTCTGTATTGAAAGCCAGTCGTCCAAGTGGGGGTATATAAACAAAGACAACCAAGAAGTACTTCCTTTTAAGTACGATATTGCAGAACCCTTTTATAACAACATAGCTCGAGTGGGTCTCTATGGAAAAAGCATGAAAATCAACAAGCAGGGCAGTGAATGTCTATAAAATAACCACTCTACGCATTTATTCATCTCAACACGCGAGGCATTCTGTTCTAAAACATCCCCTTACGAATAACAACGTAAGGGGATTTTTCGTACATTCGAACATGTTAAATCTTTAATACGTAACATTATGATTATCGGAGTACCAAAGGAAATCAAAAACAATGAGAACCGTGTTGGCATGACACCTTCGGGGGTGGCCGAAGTGGTAAAACAAGGGCATCGGGTATTTATCCAACATACAGCGGGAATAAATAGCGGTTTTCCGGATGAAGCATATCAAGCTGTCGGCGCGCATATCCTGCCAACAATAGAAGACATTTACGCCACTGCCGAGATGATCGTAAAGGTGAAAGAACCGATAGTCACCGAATATAACTTAATTAGAAAAGGACAGTTACTATTCACTTATTTCCATTTTGCTTCCGACCGGGAGTTAACTCTTGCCATGCTCTCCAACAAATCAATATGCCTGGCTTATGAAACTGTAGAAGAAGCAGATCACTCATTGCCTTTATTAATTCCTATGAGTGAAGTTGCCGGACGTATGTCTATCCAGGAAGGCGCCCGTTTTCTGGAAAAACCGCAAGGTGGAAAAGGTATTCTTTTGGGAGGCGTGCCAGGTGTTAAACCTGCTAAAGTATTAATTTTAGGAGGTGGAGTTGTAGGTAGCAATGCCGCACAAATAGCTGCAGGAATGGGGGCAGATGTCACTATTACAGATATAAATCTGGCACGTCTGCGCTATTTGAGCGAAACACTGCCGAAGAATGTAAAGACATTGTACGCATCCGAACTAAGAATCAGAAAAGAATTACCGGATGTTGATTTAGTTGTCGGTTCTGTACTGATTCCCGGTGATAAAGCACCACATTTGATTACCAAAGAGATGCTTTCAATAATGCAGCCCGGCACAGTATTAGTGGATGTGGCAATCGATCAGGGAGGATGTTTCGAAACGTCTCACCCGACTACTCACAGCGCACCGACTTATATTGTAGATGGAATTGTTCATTATGCAGTAGCTAATATTCCGGGAGCTGTGCCTTACACTTCCACTCTTGCACTGACTAATGCTACCCTCCCCTACGTAATGGCTTTAGCAAATAAGGGATGGAAAAAAGCCTGCAAAGAGAATCCAGCATTAGCACTCGGATTAAATATCGTAGAAGGAAAAATCGTTTATAAGGCCGTAGCCGACGTATTTGGTTTGAAGTGCGAACCTGTCAGCCTATAATTTCACCACAGAGGACACAGAGGTTTAATCTTTTTAGTAACACAGAGTCTCACGTATTGAGAATCGTATTGATCTCTCTGTTTTACTTACGGAAAGAGAGAGAAGAACTCTGTGTCCTCCGTGTCCTCTGTGGTGAAATAGAAATTAGCATTTATCTTTCAAACAAATATTTCTTCTCCACCGCCTGCCAATAAGACTCAACCAATTCGTTCATCACCTCTGCCACCGACTGTCGACGGGATATTATTGCCGAAACCTGACCTATCTCCAGTTCACCTTCTTCCAAGTCTCCTTCAAACATACCTTTCTTTGCACGTCCTTTTCCTAGCAAGCTTCGTAATTCTTCAGCAGAAGCACCACTATCTTCAGCCTTCTCCACCGCCTCGCGGAAAGCATTCTTTACCAAACGCGTCGGAGCCAGCTTTTTCAATAACAACTTAGTATCTCCTTCACCAAGACTCAAGCAATAATCCTTAAATACCGGACTCGCTGAACTCTCGTCAGTCAGAGCAAAACGGGTTCCTATCTGCACACCTTCGGCTCCCAATACCATAGCAGCCAGTATTCCTTCTCCTGTGCCGACACCTCCTGCAGCTATCAAAGGCAATGTTGTAGCCTCACGTACAGCGGGAATCAAACAGAAAGTCGTTGTCTCTTCGCGTCCATTATGCCCTCCGGCTTCGAACCCTTCTGCCACTACCGCATCTACTCCGGCCTCCTCACATTTTACAGCAAAACGGGAAGAAGAAACAACATGAACAACCGTTATTCCACGCTCTTTCAACCACCCAGTCCACGTTTTCGGATTTCCGGCAGAGGTAAAAACAATCTTCACTCCCTCTTCCACCACAATATTCATGATCTCTTCTATCTGAGGATACATCAAAGGAATGTTTACACCAAAAGGCAATTTCGTGGCCGCATTGCATTTACGGATATGCTCGCGTAAAGTGTCCGGATGCATGGAACCGGCACCGATCAATCCCAGTCCACCGGCATTGCTCACAGCAGAAGCAAGACGCCAACCGCTGCACCACACCATGCCACCTTGAATAATAGGATATTGAATACCCAGAAGAGAAGTAATTCTATTCATAACCAATAATTTATCTATGTGTTAATAGGTTGACATGAGCGCATTGCTACATCAACACATCATTATAACGCCTTCAACGGGCAATCTGTTCAATTGGTTTATTTATCAACACAGTGGTAGAATCTCCATAAGTTCTCAACACTTCCAATGTGCGGGCACGGTTATCCCGTCCCGTCTTATTCCAAAAATCTTTTGTAAAGACAGCCATCAGGTCAAGTCCGCCGATAGTTCCACCATTGATATACACTCCACTCCCACCAAACAAGGGAATAGGTGCATCCATCACTACCGTGTTCACCATCATTCCGTTAGCACGTTCACCCAACTGGCGGAAACGCACCCCACTCGCCTGTATCTCATCCAACGACTTACGCATTCCTTTTGCCATCGGATTGCGTGCCCAGTTTGAATAAGATCTTTGATGACGTATCTCGTAGAAAGGATCACCCCGCCAGGTATTTTTATCGATCTTTATCTTCTTCTGATAGATGGGATCCCAGTTATAGCGGGTATTTGCTTTATATGGCATCAGAGTCAACATCACTTTCGGTTTAGGCAATGCTTCAGGAAGCGATTCGTCAGGCATCATCCAGCTTTTCTCCTCCGACATCCGGGGAGTACCCACTGCGCTTCCGAAATCAATCGACTTCACAGCATCCATATTTAAATGCAACTCCTGGTCACTCTCCAGCAATTTCTTTAAATGCAAAGAATCTTGTGCCGTCCATACTTGCGCATATGCAAATACAGCGATCAGACACAGTGCCATTGTTGTTATAAACCGTTTCAATCCATCCATCCTTTTTACTCTTTCATTACCTATATTTCGGAGCACTTCATATACATTTTGCACGTATGAGAAGCTATCTTTTGAGCGTAATAATCCCCCTGTCAGCAGCAAAAGACTACTGATACAAACAAATGTTCCCACATGAATGTTTCCTATTTTTTACTTTCCGAAGGCTCCTCCCCCTTTATTACCACCAACGATAACCCGATCCACAAAGCGGCTCATCGTAGCACGGATCAATTGTCCATCTCGTTTTCGGATATTGGCGTTCTTCCCACCAACTACGATAACAAGCGGCTGCATCGAGTACTTCCTCATCGGTCAGGAAATAGATTGCTTCATAATTTTCAGCATTCGCCAATACCATTTTACAACCTAATGACGGAGGTGTGCCCTGACGGATAGATTCAATCACCCAAAGCATACACTCACCCAACCGAATCTTACCGTTGTTCATATTGTAAACCGACGGAAAAGAAGGGATAATAGTCAGATCTTCTGCATATTTTAAAAGTTCGGGAATGTCCTCTTCCGTGAAATGAGGAACTTCCACTACTCCTTTATCATTCTTCATCTTATACGTACCCGCCTTCAATTGTTTCACAAAAAGGGCAACGTCCGGATTGTTATAATCCATTTCTTCGCTGGTGCATCCTGTAAAAGATACAATCAGGCAAACAGCCATCCACAGCATTAGTAGTGTTTTTTTCATTTTCATAAGGATTAATACGTCATGCGAAGTCCGCAAAGTAAATTAAAATTAGTCGGCCGTTTCGTTCGTACCGTAGCCAATTTCGAATCTGTCTTGAAATGATGCGAAACTCCGGGTTCGGCAAAAACTGCAAGTCGGTCATTAATCTTATAGTTGATTCCAATACCGGCAGTCACTGCCAGCTGGATAGGTTCTTCTTTAAAACTGTTGTCCGGTGCACCGGCAATACATTTATCGGCTATTCCTCCCACAGTAGCATAAAGGTCAACTTTCTTCGTATCCACCAACGTCACGTTCACTTTAACGGGGATCCCCAGATAGTGCAAGTGCTGCCCTGCAGAACGGAGGTTCGAATAGAGCAGTCCGGTTTCTATGCCGAGAAAATCGTTCAACTTACGTTCTACCGTCACCCCTGCGGAAACCGGCATTTTATAAGTACCATTATCTGCCGGAAGTGCTGTACCCACTTGAACTTTCATCGCCCAGCGATGCTTTTTCACTGCTTTGGGTTGAGACATATCGACATTCGACTGTTCTTCCGGAGCGACAGATGACTCTGTATTACCGTTTGTTGCCTGCCAATAACCATTATGCCCCTGATTAGCATATTGGTTGCCATTTCCCGTAGAAGTAGTGGAAGAAAAAGAAAACGACATGGAGAAAGTGATAGAAAGAGAATCTTCTTCCTCTGTATATTGCGACAGCATACCGTAAGATTTCGGAGCCGGTTTCGGCAACACCGGTTCTACCGGCAGCGGTAACTGATTGACGCGTATTCCATCTCCATCCATCTGTCCTCCATTCGTCACGGCTATCTTTGTAAATGCTTCTTCCATTTCTTCCTTTGGAGAGAAATACAAGAAAGTAGCCGACGAGGCTGCCAAAACGAGCAATACAGACGCCGCAGCCGCCACACGGAAGAGCAGAATCCGGCGACGATGCTGGCAAGCCACAGGAATTTCCTGCGAGAGCTCTTCCCAAAAGCCATCCCGTACACTCATCCCGGCATCAGCGAGACGTGTGCGAAACAGATCGGTTATTTCATCATTTTCTTTCTTCATGATTCCTATACTCTTTAATTCTTTTTGCTAACAAATATTTGGCCCGGTGCAACTGCGAAGTAGATGAATGCTCTTTAATGTGAAGCATCTTGGCTATCTCCTTGTGCGATTTCTCTTCAAACACATAAAGGTTGAAAACGGTTCGGCAACCATCCGGCAATTCGGCAATAAAAGCCATCAACTGCTCTTCGGATATTCCAGCCCCTCCTCCCGAATCCGATATATCCGGTATATCGGGAAGCTGCTCTTCATGCACTACCAACTGACTGACTCGTTTCTCCCGTCGCAGGAAATCGAGTGATTGAGTGACCATCACCCGGGTGATCCATGTACAGAGTGAAGACTCACCCCGGAACGAGAAGTTGGTAAAAATCTTGATGAAACCGTCATGCAGTACATCGTGCGCCGCATCCATATCGCCCGTATAGCGGAAACATACCGCCAGCATCTGTTTGGAATAGAGGGTGTAAAGTTCCTTTCGGGCTGAATCCTTTCCTGCCCGACAGCCCTTTATCAGTTCTATCTCGTTTTCCAAAGTCAATTACTTTTTTTAAAATCGAACGTATGTCTGCGTCGTTTGCTTATTAGACGCGAGAATTTGAGGAATGCTGCAAGGAATATTGCTAAAAGAAGTTAAAGAATGCGATTCACCACAGAGGACACAGAGTACACAGAGGAACAATGATAGGAAATTCTTCCTATAAAATAAGTTTAAATCCTCTGTGTCCTCTGTGTCCTCTGTGGTGAAAAAAAATCAGCACGCTTTGAAACTCATATCCAGTCCTTTCACTGAATGAGTCAAAGCTCCTACAGAGATGAAGTCTACGCCACATTCGGCATAGTCGCGGAGCGTATCAAAGGTGATACCACCCGAAGATTCAGTTTCGTATTTACCTGCCACCATCTCTACTGCTTTCTTCGTCATTTCGGGAGTGAAGTTATCAAACATGATACGGTCTACTCCACCGAGATCAAGAACTTGCTGCAGTTCGTCGAAGCTGCGGACTTCTATTTCTATTTTCAGGTCTTTGCCTTTTTCCTTGCAATATTCTTTGGCACGGGTGATGGCTTTGTCGATACCTCCGGCAAAGTCCACATGATTGTCTTTCAGAAGAATCATGTCGAACAAACCAATACGATGGTTTACTCCGCCACCGATTTTCACTGCCATTTTTTCAAGGATACGCATACCGGGAGTTGTCTTGCGGGTGTCAAGCACACGGGTATTTGTACCTTCCAACACCTTTGCATATTTACGGGTCATTGTTGCAATACCGCTCATACGCTGCATCACGTTCAACATCAGGCGTTCGGTTTGAAGCAAAGATTGCACTTTTCCTTCCACTACCATTGCTACGTCACCCGGTTTCACTTCTGTTCCGTCATTGATAAACACTTCCACTTTCATGGTAGGATCGAAACGGTTGAAGATTTCTTTAGCAACTTCGATGCCAGCCAACACACCAGCTTCTTTGATAAGCAATTTTGATTTTCCCATTGCCGTAGCGGGAATACATGAAAGGGTGGTATGATCACCATCACCTATATCTTCTGCAAAAGCAAGATCGATCAACTTGTCGATCAGTTCTTTTTCCTTATTCATTGATCTTGTCAATTCTTATTTGATGTATTAAATATTGATTCTGCACTTTCTTCAGGAAACAGTTCACACGAAAGTTCCCATTAGTAGTAGCCAACGTACCGATAACGAAACTTGATTCATCCCGTTTTCCCTGATGGTTCACGTTAAATCCGCTGACTTTATTCTTCGTAAAGAATTCCTGCATGGTAGCTGTTGCTTTCTGTTTGTCAACGTTTGTCGAGCGACCTTGGAGCACCAAGTTTACCTTGTCCCCCATATACTTACTCAGCTCTTGCGAGCTTCCTCTTTTAAATGCCGTTATCACTCCTGCCGGTATCTCCTGCGCCATCAGCAACGAGAGAGAAAGAAGCAAAGCGGTCATTCCTGCAAGCACTCGTTTTTTCATAAATACAAGCTTTTAAGTTGAAGTTTAAAGCTTTAAACTTTCAACTAATGATAGGCAAAGGTAAGCATTAATTGCAGAATAACATAAAAAATGCCTATTTTTGTGCAATAATCAGAATTGTAAACGTATGAAAACAACCCTGCTCGTCGTAGGACGAACCGTAGAACAACACTATATAACTGCGATCAACGACTATATCCAGCGTACTAAACGCTATATCACTTTCGATATGGAAGTGATCCCCGAACTGAAAAACACCAAGAGCCTTTCAATGGAAGTGCAGAAAGAAAAGGAAGGGGAACTGATACTGAAAGCTCTTCAACCGGGCGACGTGGTGGTATTGCTCGATGAGCACGGAAAAGAAATGCGTTCTCTGGAGTTCGCCGAATATATGAAGCGGAAAATGAACACGGTCAACAAACGACTGGTATTCATTATCGGAGGGCCTTATGGCTTTTCTGAAAAAGTTTATCAAGTGGCACACGAAAAGATTTCAATGTCCAAGATGACTTTCTCACATCAGATGATCCGGCTGATATTCGTTGAGCAGATTTATCGGGCGATGACTATATTGAATGGAGGGCCGTATCATCATGAATAGTAACTTATCTCATATACTATTATAAACGAGACAAAATAGACTTTCTAATTTCGTCCCAAGATACATCCACAAACATATAAGGCATTGGCTCCTCCTCCGCATCTTCAAAATAAGCTAAACTTTTCATAGCCATAAAAGAAGATGAGTCAGGATATTTTTGAGAATAGAAATCCAACAGATTTTTCAATGAATACTTTTTCAACAAAAAGTATTCATTGAAAAATCTTTTTTAGTACCTCTCCCTTCAATAGCAGTAATTTTCATTGCCGCAATATCTCTAGGACTTGCCAAACGTATCCCATCTTTATATACGACATCATCAAGCCAAGGATAAGTATAGTTCACGATATCTATTTTAACCTCATTCAATACGTAAATGTGTATATTCTTAGAATCATTTAAGATAGTCAGTGTCCCAAGTGTTCGCAAAGCTTCCTTCAAATCTTGAGAATCTACATTAATCTGACCAAAAAAATCCAAATCGACCGACTTTCGATGTCCTAATTGCAAAGCTAATGCAGTACCACCGACCAGACGAGTATTACAAAGTACAGGTAACTGTTGCAACTGTTTTAAAAGTTCCAGTGTTGTGGATTCGACCGTTGATAAGTGTAACATCTAAATTGTTCTTTAGGAGTTTGTGAAATGGCAGAAAGATAAGCTAAAGCCCGAGGCTCCAATTCACGAAACCCTTTAGCTATTTCGACGATTCTCCCAAGTCCATAATATTGTTTTACAATATTCCAATCTTGCAACATACCATATTCAAGCACTCTCTTTATTATATATTGTGAATGCTTCTCCATATCCAAATCATCTTTATTGACATCCCAAAAAAGATATGTTGAAAATCGAGTAATATATTCTTCCATTATCTATCGTATTGCAATCCTTAATATGACAAAGATAAAAATAAAAAATGAATCGAACGCAAGCTAATAGCTATATTTCACAAAACTGTATTATTCTCTTCTTCATAGATTTTATTAAAAACTCTACAAAGTTTTTTTTCATCCGCAATTAGTTGACGAAGTTCTGCCAACCGTCCGGCATTATCCGATTGGGATATCCACAACTTCAGATACCCTCCTTCTGCATATTTATCAGTAAGATGTTTCCGAAAACGGGCGTATTGCTCTTCTTTATCCATCTCCGGATAATGAGACAGCCCATATTGTACGGTACGACGTAAAGTGACTTCGGGATCAATAATTCGGTCAGCCTCGGCAACAATCATCCCATAGATTGTTCTGGGAGCCTGTTTATTAGAAGCCCGATGATCTTCTATCGCCTCTTTCATCTGCAACAGCTGCTCATCCGTAAACCAACGCCGCAAAGTTTCGTCCGCTAGCAACACTTTGCCGGAGGTTATATGATGAAATTCACGTCCTTCGTATAATCCCAAGTCATGATAAGCAGCAATGACATAAACCATCGAATAATCGACTTCATAATGTGCCGCTAATTTCAGACTTTCCTCCATAACCTTTTCTACATGGTCTATTTGATGCGCTTTATCAAAGTTAGCGTATTGAGGGATAATACTTTGCCGAACATAGTTTTGCAATTCAACAGGCACATGATGAGTCATATTCGATATTTTTAGCAAGTGAATTCCTTTATTTTTATTATTCCCGATTCATCAAACGATGTTCTGCCATCTGTTCGAACTTTGTTCCCGGACGACCATAATTGGCATACGGATAAATGGAAATACCACCGCGAGGAGTAAATATCCCGGTTACTTCTATGTATTTGGGATTCATCAACCGGATAAGATCTTTCATGATGATATTCACACAATCTTCATGAAAGGCTCCATGACTGCGGAAACTGAAAAGATAGAGTTTCAAACTCTTGCTTTCCACCATTTTTATATCAGGAATGTAGCTGATACGTATTTCGGCAAAGTCCGGCTGTCCGGTAATAGGACACAGACTTGTGAACTCCGGGCAGTTGAAACGTACCCAGTAATCATTTTCAGGATGCTTATTATCAAAGGCTTCCAGTACTTCAGGAGCATAATCTTGCTTATACTCGGTTTTTCTTCCTAACAAGGAAAGTTGGTCTTTTAATTCAGTCATTGCACTCGTTAACTACAACCTCTACCCTAAACAAAAAAATGCATTTCCTCTTTCACCTATCACCGTTCAGCCTCAAACGCTTTATTCATCGAGGTTTCAGTGGTGAAAGATTCATTTTACAACCTATCACCGCATCTATCACCTATCACCATCAACTCTTAGCCCACGTTTGCTTTCTCCTCATCTTACTTGTTACGGTGAGTTTCATTGCCTGAAACAATGTGTTTCCCGTGCTGAAACAAAGTGTTTCATTACTTGGAACAAACTGTTTCAAGCCTTGAAACTATAGTTTCAAGCGTTAGAAACTTTAGTTTCCTACCGTTGAAACTCTAGTTTCTCACCGATGAAACAACAGTTTCATGCTGTTGAAACTAATCTAAGCCCATACGTTCCGGATAGAAGCTACTACCATTTATTAATTAGAACGTACCGGTGACAGCAAGTAGTGACAGCAAAATATCAAATTTAGCTGCTGTCACTACTTGCTGTCACAGACTAGACATTTCATAATCAAACACTTACCTACAACAATGTGACAGATGACAACAAAAAAATGCATTTTAATCTCTATGTAGAGATATTATTGATTCTTACTTTTTAAATACTTCTTCAATCCCTCCCGACGTAGTGTACAAGCCGGACAGTGCCCACAACCATCTCCCTGAACGCCATTATAGCAAGTCAGAGTCTCGGTGCGAATCAGTTCCAGCACTCCCAGTTCGTCGGCCAATGCCCATGTTTCTGCCTTATCAATCCACATCAAAGGGGTATGAATCACAAATTGTTCATCCATAGCCAGATTGAGAGTTACATTAAGAGACTTAATAAAGGCATCACGGCAATCGGGATAACCGCTGAAATCCGTTTGGGAAACTCCCGTTACCAAATGATTAATGCCACGTTCACGGGCATATACCGCTGCGATACTTAGAAAAAACAGATTACGTCCCGGAACAAAGGTATTGGGAACGCTATCTGCTGGTTTTTCCTGATCCATCACCATCGTAGTATCGGTCAATGAATTGTGACCTAACTGTCCGATAAAGGAAACATCCATCACATCAAATTCCACTTCTGCTTTCCGGGCTATCTCCCGTGCAAGCTCCACCTCTTTCTGATGCTTCTGACCATACAGGAAACTCAAAGCATATACTTTCTTAAAGTTGCGTTTTGCCCAAAACAAACAAGTAGTAGAGTCCTGTCCACCGCTAAACACAACCAATGCTGCTTCTCTATTCATATTCTATCTTAAATATCTTTGATTTTCAACATATTATAGGAGATATCGGTATCATACACATCACTACCGTCTACCTTCTTAATGGCTTTCACTACACGGATTGTCACCGGAAGGATCATAACTTCATACATGGATTTCAGCACAATCTGAATCCCCATCATGATAAGCAGTTCTTTCCAAGCAATGATTCCGCCAAAAGCTACCGGGAAGAAAATCAGTGAATCGGCAGTCTCACCTACTACAGTAGACCAGATGGCACGGGCCGAAAAGTTACGCCCCTGACTGGCTACTTTCATCTTACTCATCACATACGCATTGAGAAATGAGCCTACCAGAAAAGCCATCAGACTGGCAGCCACGATACGAGGCGCCATGCCGAATACAAAATCAAAATGTTCTTCACCCTCCCAGAAAGGAGCAGCCGGAATGGCAACAGCTATCAACCCAAGAGCAACCACGAAGAAGTTCATGGCAAAACCGCTCCAAATGATGAGCCGCGCTTTCTTGAATCCCCAAACTTCGGCGATACAATCATTAATAATATAAGAAATAGGAAAAACTAATAATCCGGCTGTCACGGTCAGACTACCCACCTGGATTACTTTTGTTTCAAGAAGATTGGCTGCAATGAGACAGACATTAAACAGAATGCCCAGCAGCATAAAGGGTACAGATACTTTCTCTTTCATTATTCCTGTTTTTTACGTGGTGTTCTAGAATACACGACCGCTATTCACGGCATCATACTTTATTTTTATCTTTCGGGGGCAAAGGTATAAGAAAAAAGCGAGAGGGCAAAAAGAAAAGAACAACATTTTAAACACCTATCTTTTTCTACTCATACTATAATCGTTTTGAAATAAGTCAAGTCATAAAAAAACAGGCACGGATTACACGGATTTCACGGTTTTAAGAGATTGGATAGACTATTAAAAACCGTGTTAATCCGCGTAATCCGTGCCTAAAATATATTCCTTATCGTACCATTTAAAGTAATTTTTGGTGCAGTTGTCCGGCTTGTTCATCTGCAACAGTATATAAAAGTGTCCCAACTTATTTTTTAGCGATTACTTATTTTCTATGAGATTGACAAAAAACGACCTTTTCATATCCTTTCTTCTCGAAAAAATATTTATATTTGCAGCGAGGATTGGACCATTATTGACAGCCAATCTTCATGTTTTAGGACATTTAATTTAACTTCGTAGAAAAGTCGCATTTTCGAAGTAGAAGCTAAAATTAGATGTCCGCACTGAACTTATATCCAAATTAAGACATATAAGTGCAGGTGCGGGCATACTATATTTTGCTTCTACGGGCTTGCGACTGCCTCTACGATAGGAATATATGTATCGTCCGCGCCTCTTATTTTATTATAATCCGGCGGCGGCGCATACACTAAAAAAACAAATTGAGGTATGACAACAAAACAATGGATTGGCATTGAAGAAGCCGCAGAGAAGTATCAAGTATCTATCAGACGTATCAATACGTGGTGCAAAAGACAGGAAATTACTTTCACAGAAATTGACCATTACCTGATGCTGGATGAAAACAGTTTGCTGGAATGTATCGAACGAAACACACAGCTTGCCCTTACAAATGAAGAGTTTGAACGACGCAAAGAAAAACTCATAAGAGAAAACGAAGAAAATCTATTTATTCTCCAATCATTAGCACCACTAACCCCAATGATGCGTCTGATAATAAAAGAACTTGCCGGAATGATTCAAAATGAAAACAGAAGACGCATGTTCCTGTTTGTCACACTGGAAGGTAATTTCAAAAAATATGCAGAAGAATCCTGCCAAGATTTCTTTTATATTCGAAGAGAGTTTCAGATACTTATTCGGGATATTCAATCCCGAATCGGATTTCTAAAGACATACAAAGACGAAATGACGTATCTCAAAGCGGCACTGCGACTATACGAAATGAACTTCGGCAGAAATCTATTCAGCAAGAATAGTTTAGAAAAGGAAAGTCCGGCAGCCCGGGAAAAGAAAAATGCCATCCACCTGCTCAATACTCCTATTCGTGACTTTGAGTTTGACCCAAGGTCAAGTCGGGTGCTAGGCGAAAACGGTGTACAGACACTTCGGGATTTATTAAAAATCACCTATAAATACGGATGGAATAGAATAAATAAACTACCGAACATTGGTCCGACCTCACTAAATAAGTTAATCAACCGACTGAAACAGTTGAATATCCTTGATGATGAAGAAGGGTGCTATCTCTATAAATATTTGGATGAATGAAAACAATCATGAAATTTCCCTAACATCGAAACCCTTTTAGTCGCTCTGTTGTTCTAAGTGCATGTTTAATCAAAAAAATATATCATGGAACATCAATTAAAAGAAGACGTAAAAGAGGCAGCCAGCCAGGAAGAAAAAGATGCCAAACTTGCTCAACAAAGAGCTGAAGAAGCTAAGGAAAGAGGTGCGGAAGCAAGTTCACATTCGGGCGAAAGCTTGAAGAAGAAAGTACTTCATGCCGCGCATGTTGCTAAAGAAAAGGCAACGGAAGCGACCAATACAGTGAAAGAAAAAGCTACCGAAGCAGCTCATACTGCCCAGGAAACAGTTCAAAAGGCGAAAGACAAAGCAAAAGAAATGATGGATTAATCTTTTTTTGCAGAGATTTCGATGGCATTGTCTTAACGCGATGCACTTACCTGTCGTACTAACATTTTTTAGTATCAAAAGCAAAAGTCTTCTTATCGGTTAATACGGTGGGAAGACTGTTTTTTTAACTATTTCGGAGAGCGAAAATATAAAATTGTTCTATCTTTGAAAAAAGAAAGCTTCAACAAGCTCCAGTTGTTCGGAGTTTCCGAACAACTAAGGCGATATCTATGCTACTGCCGTGGATTTATTCCTATGTTGAAGATAGTATTAAAACGTTGATGGACGGCATTCAGCAGAAAATAAATAAGCCTCCCCATCAGTCGTCGTATTCTGACAGGAAGGCTCATCACTTTGACCTTAAAAACACATCACTCAATCAGGCATCTGCATCAGGAGGAGAAATCTTTCAGTTCCTCTTTCAACCGCTTACGGATGAAAAACAAACGGCTCTTTACCGTTCCCATCGGCAATCCTAATTTTTCGGCAATTTCTCGATACTTAAATCCGGCAACAAACATCTGAAAAGGAACTTTCATTTCTTCCGGTATGGAATGTATCACCCGATACAGTTGTTTCATATCATACGTAAACTCAAACCTGTCGGCATCTTCATCCTCGATCAAATGTTGCTGATTGATAGAATAACTGTCATCAATCAGATTCATTTCGCGAACTGTACGACGATAGTTGTTGACAAAAATATTACGCATAAGCGTATACATCCATCCTTTCAGATTCTTACTATATGTAAACTTTTCACGATTATCCAGTGCCTGCAACACACAGTCCTGAACCAAATCATTGGCAGAGTCACGATCTGCCGTCAATTTATATGCGAAGCGATGCAAATCCGGTTGTATCGCCAATATTCCTTTAGTAAAATCCACTTTTTCCATCATCGTATTTCTTTTATCTAATTAGTACGATACAAAGATCCGCTTTTTTAGAATCATTATAAATAGCAATTCTTCCGATTAGTTTGGCTATTTTTCCTTTGCCCCTCTCAACCATTTCTTTTTTTAGTTGTTCTTTGGGCATTCACCTAAAACTTAACTGATAATGAAAACAAGCTTTAAAATGGTAGCTATGCTACTGGGGATAGGAATTTTCCCCCTCTGTGCCTATGCACAACAAAAGGTAGTCATCGAAGATGAAGAACCAAATTCTATCATGTTTGTTTCGAAGAACAAAGCAGGAGATGAAATCATCCGAATCATGA
>UMCY01004755.1_pt1 | contig 15694 bp, 15 predicted proteins | sample 1964351 | NCBI WGS metagenome assembly UMCY01 (sample SAMEA4835980, study PRJEB28245) | human gut metagenome | biome: gut microbiome; material: fecal sample | place: Denmark | collected 2008 | reverse complement strand
AACGTCAAGACCCCGACCAGAGGAACGGGTCTGTCCGCTGGGCTGGACTTCTACATCCCGGAAGACTTCGAAGCCAAACAGATCTGGCCGGGCGAAAGTATCAACATCCCGTCCGGTATCAAAGCTCGAATACCCCGGGGGTGTGCCCTCATCATGTTCAACAAGAGCGGTATTGCCACCAAGCACCAGCTCCAGGTCGGAGCCTGCGTGGTTGACGAAGACTACCAAGGAGAAATCCATCTGCACGTCATGAACGTCGGCAAGGATCCCGTCATCCTCAAGCCGGGCATGAAACTGGTTCAGGGTTTGGTGATGCCGGTCTTATACGTCGGGGTAGAAGTTCTCGAGTCGGAAGCCGAGCTTTTCCCGCAATCGACTGAGAGAGGAGTAGGGGGCTTTGGGTCCACGGGGGAATAGGACCCCCGGCCCCAAAAGTTGATGGTTTTATTGTTTCTTTGTTTACAATTTTTCCATGGCCCCGGCCCCAAAAGTTGGTCAAACCATTGTTTCATTGTTTACAAATCAGTGGGACCCCCGGCCCCAAAAGTTGATAAAACCATTGTTCCATTGTTTATTGGCAAAAATCTCGACAGCCCCTCCCCTAAAATCCGGGGGACCCCTATTGTTTATTGTTTATCATTCCAATGGAAAGAATCCCAAACCATTGATAATCAATCACTTAAATTAAAACAGCAGTAAACAATGAGAAACAATAATAAACAATCATTGTTTCTCGATAATCGATTGAATATCAATGATTTAGGCCCTTGTAAACAATGTAAACAATAATTTAGGAGGAAAACCTGAATAGGGAATATGAGGAAAATTATGACCAATTTAGGAAATGAAAAATCACAAAATAGAGTGCACAGAAACATTGTTTACATTGTTTCTCGGGAGGAGAATTGGGGACCTAATCAATTGAATATCAATCACTTAGGTGAGAAACAATAAGAAATTTTATTGTTTACTACTGGTCAAATATTGTTTATTATGGAAAAAACTGAGAAATTGGGGCTACCCCCAACTGGGAAACTTGGAGTGTTCCGGCGATGGCTGGGGATCTACTCAAAAGAGGAGCGGGAGGTCCTGGACTACGCCCGCAAATTGAAAAAGACCACCATGCAAATAGCACGGGATCAGCTGACTCTGTTATCCCGTCCGGAATGGATGCGGCACGAGGACTGGGTTGAGGTCCGCAAACTACAAAACAAATTAGAAAGGAGGCGTAGAAAATGATTGCAATTTACCTGTTGGCCATCATCGGCCTGTTCGCGATTTTCGGCGGGATCCGCCAATGGTGGATTAGTCCCAAACGGAAATTGAGCCGATCCATCAAGCAGATGGAGAGAGCGGAGAGACGGATTCAAAAATTCAAAAAGAAGTCGTAGGCGAGTAGAGTCAGTAGAACTGGTAGAGTCAGTAGAACTGACAGAGTCAGTAGAACTGGTGCCAAATTGGTCCAGTAGAATTGGTGCCAAATTGGGACTTCTCCCGACCCACAAATACTGGACGGCACTCGCGCATACGAAATTAAAAATTTTTAAAAATGAAAGCAAAACACTTTAAGCAGCTCGGGAAAAACTGGGCTTTGTACTCGGAGATCAATACCAAGTACTGTAATTGGACCCCGTCCATTGCCACGGTCCACGAAGGCATGGTTTGGCCGGATGGCATTTCGGTCAAGTTCCTGTGGTTCGGCGTGACACTCATTCGCGTAAGCGAATAAATTAAAGATCCCCGGGGCCAAACGCTCCGGGGATTGTCGTGCAGAAATAAATTTTTAATTTGTATAAGGTTTGATTATATTTGAGGCATGGCACGAAGCACATATAAAATGAGTCCGCTCGCCTATATGGAGGAGGGACGGAGAAGGCGAGACGCCGGGGAATTTGTAAAGCCCACCGATGCGGAGGAGCTTTATTTTGCATTCATCGAGTACTGCAAATTCATGCAGGATAACTATTTCTCCCAGTCTCACAAGAATAAGAATGGCGAAGACTGTAGCGTATACATTTCCCGCCCGATGACCATCGAATCATTTAGGCTGTTTGCTGGCATCAATCCTGTTGAGTACGAGGAGCTCACGGGAGACCCGGTAGCAGCTGCAATTGGTGGCACCATCGAGGACGCCATCAATTCCCAGCAGATTGAGGGAGCACTGGTTGGTAAGTACGCTGCCAGCCTTATCCAGGTACTTCAAGGACGCAAGACCAATGTCAACCTGACGGGAGGCATTACTCTCGAACAGATAACAGGAATGGAGGTAAAATAAAATGGGACGCCGGCTTCAATTTGACACCAAAGGCAACGAGAAACAGAAGGAAGTGGCTCGGTTATGGCTTGATGACTCGGTCACTGACATTCTGTATGCCGGCACGAAAGGTGCTGGCAAATCCTACCTCGGGTGTTCCTTGATAGCCGGCGATGCCCTCACCTACCCGGAGACATTTTATTTTATTGCGCGTAAGACGGCTGCCGACCTGGTCCGGTACACTATTCCCTCCATCTACGAGGTATTTACCCACTGGGGCATCACGGAGAACTACTACCACTTTAATGGCCAATACAATTTCTTCGAGTTGTACAACAAAAGCCGCATCTACCTGATCGACGCCAAGTACAACCCCAGTGACCCCATGTACGAGAGGTTCGGCTCCATGCAGATGACTCGGGGATGGATTGAGGAGGGTGGCGAGTTTATCCGCGAGGCGAAGACCAACCTCCAGGCTTCCATCGGTCGTTGGAAGAACGATGTCTATAAGCTGGCTCCCAAACTCCTCATCACCTGCAACCCGTCCAACAATTTCCTCTACACGGACTACTACAAGCCATGGAAGGAGAACAAGCTGCCTCCTTGGCGTCGGTTCGTCAAAGCTCTGCCCCAGGACAACAAGACTCTCCCAGACACGTACATTGAGGGGCTTCTCCAGAACCTAACCCAGTCGCAGATCGAGCGACTGGTATTTGGCAACTGGGAGTATGACGATGACCCGAATTGGCTGGTCGACTATGACGCAGTGTGCGACATGTTCAGCAATGAGTTCGTACTCCCGACGGGCGACAGGTTCATCAGCACTGACCTTGCCGGAAAAGGACGAGACAGTTGGGTGGTTGGAACCTGGGACGGCATGGTCTGTCGGATCCCCATTGCCAAAGGCTTCTCGGAAGGCAAGGAGATGGAGGAGAAGATCGCTAAATTGGCCACCGGTCTGAAAGTCCCCCGGTCCAGCATCGTCTCTGACGCTGATGGACTTGGGTTCTACTTGGAGAGCTACCTGAAAGGCATCCGGGAGTTTCACGGAGGACAGTCAGCTATTGACTCCAAGACGTACAACAACATCAAGTCGGAGTGCGCATTCAAGTTGGCTGAGCTCATCAACAAGCGCCAGATCCACATCATCTGCTCTCCCGAAGTTCAGGAGAAGATCAAGCAGGAGATGACTGTCCTCAAGTCCAAGAACACGAACTCCGCTGAGCAGAAGCGAGAGCTCATCTCCAAGGACACCATGAAGCAGCTCCTCGGGAGGTCACCGGACTTCCTGGACATGCTCATCATGCGAATGATATTTGAGATAAAGCCGAAGGCGACTGGCATGAAGTCCGCCAAAATAATAATCCCCACAAAACGATGATACTGGACATCATAACCCTCATCCGCGACATAGTCAAGATGGTCAATCCTCTGGCCGTCTTTGAGTGTGACCAGGCTCGGATGCTGAACGTCAAAGTGGACACGATGAAAAGATTCGTAACAGACTCGGACGGCAATCGGGTATCGTCTGACTTTGTATATGTTGAGGAGCCCACCACTGGCTACTATGATATTCCTTACAGAGGGCACCAGAAGCAAAGGACCATCATGCAGATATACTTCTGCAAGTTCGAGCCGATGACCAACGATGCCTACAAAGGCGACACGAAGTTCAGCCAGAACTCGCCCACCATCGGACGACTGGAGTTAAAGAACCAAATCGAGGAGCAGATGGTTCGGCCATTCCTGTATCTCTTAAAGACTTCGGAATTAGGTCTCAGACATCCAGAAATATTCAGCACCATTAGAATTATGTATCCGTCTCCTCGGTTCGATGCCAACGAGGTCAGCGTAGGACTGGAGCTAACTGTAACGCAAGAATGGTGTCTCGATGCGTATAAGCCCATTCCTCCTGCTCCACCCGAGCCTAAACCTGTCAGGCTGGTAGACATCATCCATGAAGGATTTAATATGCGGGGGATTACGATAACCTTTGAGAATACTGAATCAAAACCCGTCGACAAGTCTGTAGGCACCGAATCTATATCCACTGACACTGTTCCGGCTAACCTGGTCACGGCATTGTACCCGTATGGAAGCATATTATGCGGAAGACCCCTAACCCCAGCATATGCAGGGGGAAAATGGAAGCTCAAAGAGTATACATTCCCGGACACAGAAGACTTAATTGTAACTGAAATCAATGTAAAACCTGAGGGAGAGTTCCCAGACGTCTGGACCTTCCGTGATATTTATACAATGGTATGATACAGCGAACCGACATAAAAGGCGGTCAGATGACGTTCGGCCAACGCATAGAGCTTGGCCGGATCATCACTGACAAGGAACTGACCGACATTGACAAGATGAAGGAAGGCATGCAATGTCTCGGCGTCAAATGGAGTCTCAGGAACACCTCCGAAATTGTCGAGTACTGGTATGAGGTTCTTCTGGGCATTAAGTACTGGATCGAACGAGAACAGACTGAGCTCAAGTACGAGCCCAGTGCCGAGGAAAAGGCAGCCGGCATTGCCCAATTCTCCATGGTGGTTGGCGAGATGGCTACCATCACTGCACTGGCCAAGGACTACTCGAAGGACCCGGACGAGATCCTGGAATGGAAATACGGGAAGGTGTACAACCTCCTTTTCACCAACTTGCAGAGCCACCTCTTTCGGGAGCGGCTGAACAAGGAACTGGAGCGTAAGGCTCAGCAGAAAGCCAATGCTCGCAAACCTCGAAACAAATGGCGGTAGGACTGGAACAGATATTGGCTGAGGGCCTCACCCAGATGAGGGACGAGATCATCCGGGCATCACAGGACGCCGGGCAGGAAGCCTCCGGCAGAACCTATGCTCAGATAACAGTTCAGACGGGACGGGAAGGCGAAACAGTTTGGGGAACAATCGAAGCCCCGAACTACTTCTACACTCTCATCCGGGGACGAGGTCCTGGAAAGATCCCCGCCAACTTGGGACAGATCATCATGGAGTGGGCAAAGCTCAAAGGCATCACCTTCTCGGACCCAAAGGACCTGGTCCGATTCGGAAATGCCACTGCATGGAAGATAAAACGGGAAGGCTCGGAGCTTTATCGCAATCACATTTACGTTGATCTGGTCGACACTCCCGCTGATAACTTCGAGGAGTACTTGGCTCAGCATTTGGACAACACGATGAAGGTCCTCATAGAAGAAGCATTCACACCCGACAACAATATAGACCACGGATATATAATATAACGCGATATGGCAATTACCAATCAACCGGCTGAAGTCTCTTTATTCTCAGCATATTCGCAAATATCAGTTGAGACAGACGACTCAACATCCGGTCTTGAGATCAAGACTCAGAACTTCGATGAGGCCAACATGATCTCGTTGAACATTATAGACAATGAGAATGTCGAAGTAGTTGATAACAGTGGAGGTAGTAGTAACAACTATTTTGCGAGGTTTATTATCCGTAGAAGGGTGATGCCCGGGGAATGGTATGCTTTTAGGGCTTCTTACGGGGCTGGAGTGGGTGCCACTTCACTCACCGTTGGTTTGTACCAAGCAACCAATTCGGGTGATCCTACCGCTGGGATTGCTAATACAAAGATGTCACTTGGTGCCAACATGATGTGGAAGGTTCAGGTACCGACCAGTATTACAGTAACATCCCCCTGCGTTATACTTGTCATTTTTGCAGGTATTGAAGGAGCAACAGCTGGAGTGAAGGTTACTCTCACAGGTATGAGTTTGGCATACGGCCAGAACTTTGTCTCCTATAGTCCCAGTCCAGTTAAAGCAGCGAACTCACTAACTGAAAGCGTCGACATCCACAGAGACTCGGGATTCGGGACGACGAAGAAATACGACCTCAGTTTCTTGGCTAAAGCTGGATTCCGGGATCTTAACAGGACATACCCGTATGTTAACTCGCGCATAGGTTTTGGCATTGACTATAACCTCATATCGGCATACGCATACAGGGGAATCGGCGAACGAAACTTCAATGTCCGGTATGCCTCCCGGGGAGTTTGTCCCCGAGGCTACAGCGCTAACTTCTCCGAAAGGCCCGTAGGATTTGTGTTGACGGACCGGGTTCCTGACGGGGACGGACAACTATATGTTAAGAAGTATTTTGGATACCCTAACTTCCTAACCCTGTTTGCTAAGGGGTCGATATCAGTAAACATGCAATCAGCCATGGAAGTGAATGTTATGTATACGGGGGATACATACTTCGAGAAAGCGGAGATCTCCCCCAGGATTAACATCCCGCTTGTCCTCGAGTTCGATGAAGAATTGACAGATGGTGCTGACTACGTTATTGTCAGAAATCGCGATTTGCCCTTGAATTCCGACAAATGGCATATACGTTACGTCGATACAGAGGTACCTTGCAACCCATTCTACATTCGCTGGATAAACCAGAAAGGCGGATGGGACACTTACATGTTTGAGCAACACAAGAAGTATACGCAGGAGGTTGACCGGGGAGACCAATACGTATTAGCGAATTCCAGAGACCCCTATGCCTCACAGACGAGAGGCGAGTTAGCTCCGGAGTTTAAGAACATAGTTCAAGCCGGAGCAGAACAGCTTGATGAGAACGACTTCAACTTGCTCAAAGGAATTGCTCTCTCGCCTTTGGTCCAGGTTTACAACTATCAAATTGGAGTATGGCAACGAGTCCTCGTAGATGATACTGATCTGACTTGGGACACTAAGGCCCCACGGAACACTGTTAGCTACGAGTTCCAGCTTATTGACGAACAAACTCAGTGGTAATATGAACTACGAACTACTCATGAAAGGCATTGACGGCGAGGTCTGGTCACTGGACCTCCCGCTGGATGCTCCTGCGATGAATTACCAGATCAACAATCTGGCGGAGCTGAAGGACAGGAATGCCTCGTACTCCCAGCGTATCAGTCTGCCCAGGACGACCCATAATGAGCAAGCATTCCAATTCAGTTTTGTAGTTGGCTCAGGTTCGTATGTGCCATACATGAAGTTTCCTTGCCAACTATTCTATGAGGGAGCACTCATATCCCCGGCTGGAGCAGTATTGAACATCGTAGACGTGTCTGACACGTCAATAGGAATCCAGATTCTCGGAGCGACCGCTGACTTGTTCGACACCCTCAACAACACTGACGCGAAGGATCCCGGAACTGGCATGTTCCTCCTCAAGTGGTACACGGACACAATGGGACAGTCCGAGCGATACCTCTCCGGCCCCGAGGAATCTAAAGTCCTGTATTTTTGGCTATATGCAACTCTCCAGAAGAATCCGAACGTCCCTCCGGTCTCCATGGAGGCAATCCAACAAGTCCGGGAGTTGGACAAGTTCTATCCCCATCTTAACTGGTATGACTTGGTGACATGGATATTCGACCGAGCAGGCTACAGTCTCGAGACTGACGTGGATTCAGTTGACCGGAGTGAAATGTTTTTGCCTTGCACTTACCCCGTTTTGGCAGACAACCCCAATGCTCCGAAAGCATCCGGGACTGGCTGGATCCAGGATCCCCCGATTGGCACTATAGTAGGGGTGATATGGCAAGGATACCCGGGAGTAACTCTCAGTGACCCGGTCGCTGGACGCTTGTTGATGGGCACCGTATCCGGAACATTCAGCTGGATGACTTTGTGGGACACGACCATCACGTTCAGTTTCTCATGGTCCAATATTTCTGCCATTCGGAATGGATCAGTGGCAGTCCAAGTTACCCACTACAAGAACGACGGGACCGATGCTATAGTGTTGTCCAGATTCTGGACGTCCGGATCTTCCGGCAGCGCTTCGGTCGACATCCCGATGGAGGCAGGAGAGCACATCCTTGTGTCCGGATCTCTCGCCACAGTCAATCCCTCTGCCAATCAGTATGACATGAGGTTCCCGGTCAGCATTACTGCTCCTCCCGTGCCGGAAACTTCGCCGGGGGATAAGCCCCAGCCCGGGCTAACCTATGACCTCCTGGCCTCGACTGGATTTAAGAGCTTGGGAGACATAGTCAAAGCTTTCTTCCAGCTGTTCGGGCTAACCATCGACGTGAATCCCGCCACCAAAGTAGCAAGAGCATACTCGGTTCAGGAGTTCTACAACAGACGAAGCTCGTCCGGGAAGAATTGGTCTGACAAGCTGATAAAAGGTAAGGACACAAAACTTACCTTCCAGTTATCCAGCTATGCCCAGTCCAACGAGATAAAGCTGGAGGACAACAAGGACAACAATGTTACTGACTCGTACAAGTTCAGCATCCCGGACGTCAACCTCCAGCCCACTAAACTCCTGTTCCAAATTGGGTTCTTGGCAGGACTCAACCAAACTCTCTATGACGAGGACAGTACGAGCAAGACCCACACACTTGCTAACTACCCGATCTGGACTATCAATAGAGGCCGGATGGAGAACGGGGAAATGACCGAGACGACTTGGGAGTACAATGCTCTCAGTAAGCCGATGGTCGTCCACATCAATAAGTCTGACTATATGTGGCCCCAGGTAAGTGTAGGCTACACCCTTACACGAGTACGACTATACACAGCATACTTCAAAAATTTGAATTACTACGTTCCGAAGTACTACGACAAGCTCATCAACAATATACTCAAAAGACCGAAGATCCTACAGACCCAGATTCTTTTGGATTCACTCGACATCCAAAGTCTGGATCTGTTCAACCCCATATGGCTGGAAGAGCATGGGTTCTGGTTCTACGTCTCGAAGATAAACAACTTCCAAGCTGGAAAGATAACCAAAGTGGACCTAATACGCATGTAATATGGCCGAAGAACAGAAAAATACAATTTACAACGTCCGTGTAACAGCTGAGGATGCCCTCAAGACGTTAGCCGAATTGAAACTCCGGTCCCAGGAGCTGAGGGATCAACAGAAGGCTCTGGGCAAAGTGACCGAGGAGAATGCTCAAGAATACTATGCGCTTGACAACCAGATCAAGGCAATCAACAGCGAGGCGAACAAGTACCAGAAGCAAATCCAGAACAATATTAAGCTCCAGAACCAACAGGAGGCAAGTTTAGCAAAACTTAGAACCCAGCTGGCTTTGGACAATGCCGAGTTTGCAGAGCTGGGCAACTCAATGAAGGACGCAGCCCGTAAAGCCGAACTCGGCAAGCGTATTGCAGAAACCACCGAGGAGCTCAAAGCTCAGGAGGAGGCACTCGGGGACTACCGCCGATCCGTTGGTAACTACGAGAAAGCAACGGATAACCTGAAACAGGAGCTCAACGACTTGACGGACACTCTCATCCGAATGGCTCAAGCTGGGGACACGAGTTCAGCATCCTTCAAGGAGATGGTCAAGCGAGCTGGGGAGCTCAAGGCGGCAGAGGACACGGTCAATACAGCCATCGACCAGACTGGACGAGGAATCGACACACTGGTCGCTGTCACGGATGCAACTTCGGCAATCACTTCCGTCTACGGTTTATGGACCACAGCCACTCAGGTACTGGGGAGCGAGAACGAGGAGCTCAATGCTATCATGACGAAGATGATAACCATCATCACGGCTCTTTCCTCTTTGTCTTCTCTCCAAGCAGCTCTCTCCAAGACCGAAGCCACTTATCGAGCTGCATCTAACTTGGTTCAGCTGGTTGGCATCAACCAGACTCTCGCCGAGACGAAAGCGATAGCTGCTAAAAATGCCGTACAAGGAGCTGGCAACATCCTCACCAAAGCAGCAGCAGCTGCCACATGGCTTTGGAACGCGGCTTTGGCTGCCAATCCCGTTGTATTGGTGGCAGCGGCAGTGGGCGGATTGATGGCTGGAGTGGTTGCTCTTACGAACGCATTTAACAGTAATACGGAAGCTCAGGAGAGAGCAACCCGGGCAATGGAGGCATACAATCGAGCTGCCGAAGCCTCTACGTATGTACTGGATCAGATCGAGACCAAGCGGAACACTCTGTCCAAAGCCGAGGAGATCCGGGGCAAGAGAGAAATAGAAAATCTCAAAACCAATCATGCCACGTCGGAACAGATCGCCGAAGCTCAGCTTAAAACAGCCAACAAGCTCCGCGAGATTGAGATGAGTGCAGCTCGTCAAAGACAGATGGCTGCAATGGATGAGTTCGACTCCTTGAAGAAGGTGATTGCAGCCAAGGAGGAGGAGCTCAACACGTGGTCAGGAAGCTTGAACAAATACAAGGAGGCCAAAAAGGAACTCGACGACTTGAAAGGTCGATACCAAGAACTGTTCCGGACAATCGAGAATGAAGGAGCTGCAGTTGCCAATTTGGCTCTCGAGACTGCAATAGCCAATCGGGAGGCTCAGCAGTCCATTGCCGATAAGGCTCTGGAGGTTGCTTTGAAGAATTCGGAAGCCATGCAGAAAATCCGGGAAGACGATCTCAGGTTTCAAACAACATTCCAGTCTACGAGCATCGCCATCCGGATGGAGTATGAAAGGAAACTCTACAAGGCAGCTCAGGATGGAGCCCGGGAGCGTCTCGCTCTTCAAAAAGCTCACGGCAAAATCACTAACAAGGAGTATCAGACGGCTCTGAATGCCATGGCTCGGTCCGACAAGCAGTTCTACGAGAACCAAGCCAAACAGCTTAATGACTACCTTGCTGGGGTGAGAGCCAATATCTTGGCTGTAGCCTCCGGAGGCACAGTCGACATGCAGATTGCCCAGGTTACTCAGAAGTACCAGGATGCCATGAAGGAGCTGGCCAACATTCAGCCTCCTCAGTTCGTGAGAGGTATGAGCGAGGAGGAATACCAGAAAGAGTATGCCGCTTATGAGCAGTTTCTGGTCAACAGAGCCGAACTCGAGAAACAGATTCAGCAGAACCTCCAGGATGAAATCAAAAAGATCCGCGAGGACGCTACCAAACAGCAACTTGACCGATTCAACCAAGTTCTCAACGAACAGTATGCCGAAGATCTCTCAAAGGCCGCGGACAACGAAAGGAAGAAGCTGGAGCTCGAGAATGAGATGCTCCAGAAACAAATCGAAGCCAGGAAAGCTGCCGGGGAGAAAACCTATGAGCAGGAGGCCCAGCTCCGAGCCAACAATCTTCGTCTCCAGCAAATGGACCTCGACAAGGAGCTCACTCAAGCCGAGTTAAATCACAAGTCCAAGTATGAGATCCGGAAAAGGTATCTGGAGGCCGAGTTGGCAGCAGCTCAAGGAAACGAGGACGCCATTGCTCAGATCCAACTCGAGATGGCCGAGAACGAGGAGTCTTTATGGGAGGAGCGAATCGAGAAGCTCCAGGAGTATGCCGGAATAGCATCTAGCTTCGCCACTGCTTTCAACGATTTGGCCAGTGCTCTCGGGGAGCGTCGGGCTCAGGAGGTAGAAGAACAATACAGCCGGGAGGAGCAGGCATTGGCAAACATGTACGCTAATGGTCAAATCACGGAGGCCCAGTACAACGAGAAGAAAATCAAGATGGAGAAACAGAAGGAGAAGGAGTTGGCCAAAATCGAACGGGAACAAGCTATCCGGGAGAGGGCAATGGGATCCTTCGAGATTGGCATCAATACTGCCATCTCCATCATGTCATCGGCTAAAATGGGATTCCCTTTGGCTATCCCGTTCATTGCAGCAGCTGCGGCTTTGGGAGCAGTTCAGATGGCAGCTCTTTGGGCAGCTCCTCTGCCGAAAGCCGCAAGAGGTAAATACATTGAGGGACCCAGTCATGCCGCTGGAGGAGTGCACATTGAAGCCGAAGGAGGCGAGACCATCATTAACAAGAAGTCGAGTCGACTGTTCCTCCCTCTCCTGTCAGCCATAAACGAACTCGGTGGCGGAGTACCGTTCACTAAAGTTGGGTCGGACGGGGGATATGCTATCCGATCATTCGCTGAGGCGTCAGAGCCCATGAATCGGCTTGACATGGAGAGGGCAATTCAAAAAGCATTTGGCCAGGTGAGAGTGATTGCTACAATCGAAGATATTCGGAGGGAAGATGCTAACTACGTGCAGATTCAGGACCGGGCTAATTTTTAAATAGTCCAGCACAAATAGTATTTCAATATCTATTAGGAATAATTATATTTGTATCGAAATAATTTGGCACATGATATTCATCAACTTAAAAGGCGCAATTGACTCCGAAGAGAATCGGGTCATGATGGAGCTTTGGGGAGGGACCTTAGAGATCTGTTCCGTGGAGACCTTCCGCCGGGTACTTGATGAACACCCCGACGAACAGGAGGTGTGCATCAACATTGACTGTGACGGGGGCTCTGTTGAGGAGGGCTTCAAGATTTACGATTTTCTTCGCATGAGCGGGAGGACGATATATACAAATATTGTCGGGGGATGCCACTCGATGGCAGTGTGCATCCTGTTGGCAGCTCCGGCAGAGAACCGGTCGGCAAACAGGAATTGCCGGGCACTCATCCATCGGGTATACATGCCGGTCGGGGATTGGCTCACTTCCGACGATGCTCGTAGCATTGCCGAGGAGCTTGCTCTGGAGGAGGAGGCTATTCTCGACGTGTACGTCGAGAGGACAGGTCAGGACCGGGAACGGCTACGCAATGTCATGCATGAGGAACGCATCCATGATGCCAAATCACTTCTTGACTTGGGATTCATTTCCAAAATCAATTCATACAACACAAACCAAATTTTTAATGCTATGGCAAAAAACGAAAAAAGCGCTTATGAAAAATTCATGAGCAAAGTCAAGGCATTCCGGAATGGCAAGAAAGGCTCTCCCGCCAACTTCGACTATCTGGATGCTGAGGGTCAGGTCGTTCTCCAGACCGTAGGTGAAGAGGACAATCTGGCCGAAGGTGTAGAGGCAACTCTCGCCAACGGCGAGACGTCGGGCACTGTCGTTCTGGAAGACGGCCGGGTGGTTACTGTCGAGGACAACATCGTCACCAGCATCGAGATGGAGGACACCGAGTCTCTTGAGGACCGCGTTGCAGCACTGGAGGCGATGCTCGACGAGGCAACGAACCTCATCGAGGAGCAGGAGAACGAACTCCGCAACCTCCGCGGTAGCAACTACCGCCCGAAGAACCGCAAGACGGTTCTGCCCGGAGGCAAGAAGCCCGAACCCTCGGCAGCTGACCTCAAGAACGAAGCTCGCGAAAAGCTCCAGAAGGTCAACGCTGCCAAAAAGATTCTCAAGTAGTCAAACTCAAAAACTTTAAGAACTATGGCAGCTAAAAATGGCGGATTTCTTGACATGGACAAGTTCACTTTTTGTGGACGTGTCATTCAGGCAATCTCGGAGATGATTATGGAGGACACCATTCAGGGTCCTGACATCAACTCCATTCACACAGTCTTCCCCGACATCGTCACTAACACTGAGGTGGGTTACATCGGCGAGGGCGGCATGGTCGGCGTGGTCAACACCGGGTGTAACCCGACTCCTCAGCCGTGGAACATCAACACCCGCAAGCTGAAATGGGAGCCCGGCATCTGGGAGATCCTCCTGTCCCAGTGTTACACTGACCTTCAGCAGTCGGCAACTATCTACTCTCTCCGCACCGGCGTCGACATTCCGGACTTCACGGATACGGACTACATGAACATCGTCATTGAGGTTCTGGAGCGCTCCATTATGGACTTCTGGTACCGCCTGTTCTGGTTCAACGACAAATACGCCAAGAACGTTACCGACAGCGGTATCATTACGGATGGGCTCGACCTGAAATTCTTCACCATCATCAACGGTTTCTGGAAACAGATTACCACACAGGCTACAGCCAATCCGTCCCAGCGCGGAGCAACAATTACGGAAAATGCCGGGGCATCTTACGCAGCTCAGAAGCTTACTCCGGACAAGGCCAAGGAATACATTCAGTCGGTCGTGTTCAGTGCCCCGCTTCTGCTCCGTCAGCAGTCTGACAAATTTATCCTCGTTACCCAGTCTGTCTACGATGCCTATCAGCAGTCTCTTATGGACGCTTGCTGCCTCGAGTCGGCTCGCTTAGCTCTGCTGAATGGCATGGAGGCTCTCAGCTTCAATGGCATCCCTGTCATCGCAATGCCCATCTGGGACAAGATCATCGCTACGTCGGAAGACACTGGCACGAAGCTCAACAATCCCCATCGAATTCTCTTCACCTCGAAGAGCGTGCTCGGCATAGGTGTTGATGCAATCGACAGCTTCGAGAAGATGCGGATCTGGTACGAGTACAAAGACCGCGTAGTCTACGTAGAACTCATGGGTCGGGCGGATGCCAAGCTCACTAACCCGGATCTGTTCTCGGTAGGTATCTAATCCTCAAAAATCTAAGAAAATGGCAGGACTTGATTGTTCTAAAATCAAAACAGGATTCATCAACCAGGTGTGTGGTAAGCCGGCAATCGCCGGCACCACCGCCAGGGTGATTCTCCTCAGCTACTCGGACGTCGACAAATCGAAGTCTGTTGTAACTGACAACGTTATCTCTTCGCTCATCCTTAAGACCGGTGCCACTGGTTACGAAGTCGACTCGCTGCCCAACGCAACAGTTGGCTCGGACACCATCAATGCTGGCACGTATCTCAAGACCCACCAGCACAACGTGGTTGTCCGGATCTTCAAGAAGTCGGAAGCAGCCAAGAAGTTCGTAAACGGCCTGACCAATGCCCGCGTCATCGCTATCGTCGAGAACAACGACACCGGAGACAACGGGGACACCAAGTACGAGGTGTATGGCTGGGACTCGGGTCTGGAGCTCACCGAAATCACTGTCACTACCGAAATGACCGACGGCGTCGCATACCAGGTAACTCTGGCCAACGGCACCATCGCTCAGGAAGGTTCGCTCCCGATGAGCCTCTTCGACACGGACGAAGCCACCACTGACCTCATGGTAAACGGGCTTCTGACCGGGGGATCTAAACCGTAGCACTCATGACTGACATGCTCGAAAGACTGAGAGCTTACCAATCCAAGTATGGGTCCCTGAGAGGCGAAGCCTATCGGGCCCATACATTGGAATTGGAAAAGAACCCCGCTCTCCATCGAGAAGTAGATGAACTTTCTCGATACTTTTTGAATAAGTCAGTTTCCCGATGCGGCTTCTGCCTGATCGAAGCCGACTTAGCATTAAGACGAATAACAGAACAACAAATGAAAAACGTAGCACACCCCGATTACGAACTCCGAGCAGGTACTCTGCTCCACGACCCGATCAACAAAGAGTTCAGCAAGATCCTCACCCCGAGGAACATCACGGAGGATCTCTGCCTGTACCACATCGCATTCAACAAGGATGCGCTCTCGTACTTCACCCGAGTTCCCGAAGACCTGAACGACCGACTGGAGAAATTCATGTCTCGTTATGGCAAGGAGATGCCGGACAAGGACGTGGAAATCAAGAAGCGTCAGGCTCAGGTTCTGAGCAAGCAGATCGATTCTGTCAAAGCCGAACTCGAAGAGCTGAACAAGAAACAGATCGAGCTGAACGCCAAGCTCGATGAGTACTCCAAAGCCATGGAGGCAATCCATGCCATTCT
>UMCY01000633.1_pt1 | contig 16438 bp, 20 predicted proteins | sample 1964351 | NCBI WGS metagenome assembly UMCY01 (sample SAMEA4835980, study PRJEB28245) | human gut metagenome | biome: gut microbiome; material: fecal sample | place: Denmark | collected 2008 | reverse complement strand
ATAGGAAAAGAAGGTATTGTTATTGAAACAATAGATAGCTTAAACGGAACAGGAAAGGTAAAGATAAAAGGAGAACTTTGGTCAGCTATTTCAGATTACAATATTGAAAAAGGCGAAACAATCAAAGTTTTAAGTGTAAATGGTGTAAAATTAAAAGTTGAAAAAATAAATGTTGCATCAAACGCTAAATAAAATATGATATTAGTTTTTTAATATATAATTTTTTTTAAAGGAGGTACTAATATGGTTTTTTTTATAGTTTTATTAGTAATCATCGCAATTATTGCATTCAAATCAATAAAAGTAGTAAATCAATCTGAAGTGTATATTATAGAAAGACTTGGTAAATATTACAAAACAGCAGAGGCTGGTCTTACACTTATACTTCCATTTATTGATAGAGTAAGTTCAGTTGTTCTTTTAAAGGAACTTACTATGGACATCCCACCACAAGGGGTTATCACTAAGGATAATGTTACTATTAATATAGACACAGTTGTGTTCTATCAAATAACAGACCCTGAAAAATCAGTTTATGAAATAGCAAATCTAAAAAAAGGTATTGAATACCTAGCAATTACAACAATTCGTGATATTGTTGGTAAAATGGACTTAGATGAAACATTTGGTTCACGTGACAATATCAACTTCCAACTTCGTTCTATCCTAGATGAGGCAACAGATAAATGGGGTTGTAAAATTAATAGGGTTGAAATAAAAGATATTAACCCACCAGCTGACATCAGAGATGCAATGGAAAAACAAATGAACGCAGAACGTAACAAGAGAGCTTTAATTCTTGAAGCTGAAGCTCAAAAACAATCTGACATTACTGTGGCACAAGGTAAAAAAGAGGCTGCTATCTTAGAGGCTGAGGCTGAAAGCGAGGCTAAAATAAGAAGAGCTGCCGGTGAAGCTAAAGCTATAAAAGAAGTTGCAGAGGCTAAAGCAAAAGAAATCGCTATGGTTTATGCTGCAATGAAAGACGCTGCACCAGATGATAAATTAGTTCAATTAAAATCATTAGAGGCTTTAAAAGAAGTTGCAAATGGTGAAGCAAATAAAATATTTATTCCTTTTGAGGCAACATCTGCTTTAAGTAGTTTAGGTGCTATAAAAGAAGTTATGAAAGATGAAAAAGAAGAAAAAAAATCTTCTAAAAAACAATAAAACATGATAGTATATAATAAAAGAGGTGGAAATTATTCAAATATTTCCCCTCTATTTTAATACTCAAAAATTAATATCTTCTATAAGATCCTCTTATCCAGCCAGTTCTACCACAATTAGATTGATTAGGTATTACATTTCCACTAACAGCTACACCGATTATTTGCTACTGCTATATCATTATTATTTCCACATCCACATCCATTTGAATTATTACTTTCTTCTCCATTTCCCAAACAATCACTATTTATAGTTAGTAAATTTTGACTATTTCCATTATTACATCTGCAACTAATTCTTAATAAATCATTATTTTCTGTTTCGACATTCTGGTTGCATCCACAACCTCTTTCATGTCCTCCATTTCTTCCTCTACTTCTGCCTTCATTATTTTCGCAATTAAATAAATGTTCTTTTATAAGTTGTATCAATCTAACAAGCCATGCAGTTATAAATGCAATTATTGTATAAATAATTACTGCTATTAGTCCCTCTGCTAAATTTATTATAATTCCTGCCGCATATAATGCAAATAAAATAATTAAATATATCGCAAAAAAAGTTATAGCAACTAATATAGGACACTTCAAAACCTTTTGAAATACTATTGCAAGAAGAATCGTGGCTAATGGTAAGGCAAAAAAAATAAGCAAATTCATAATATATATCTCCTTTTGTTTTTTTATATATATTATGAATTTGTATTTTAAAAAGTTACCTTTAATTATATTCTACTTTAACTAAAAATAGTCCATATGGAGGCAATGTCTTTCCTGCATTTTCTCTCTTACCTTCATCAATTATTTTGGTTATATCATTTGAATTTATCTTACCTAACCCAACCTCTACCAATGTTCCTGAAATAATTCTAACCATATTGTATAAAAAACCATTTCCAGTAAGTTCTATACAAATTCTACCATCATCTCTTTTATAAACTTTTGCCTCATAAATAGTTCTTCTACTACTTTTACTACTTGTTCCACTTGCTTTAAAAGCTTTGAAGTCATGTTCCCCCTCAAAATATTTAGCAGCTGTCTGCATTTTTTCTATATTCAGCTTTTTGGGAATATGACACTCCATATTTCTATATAATGCAGATGAAAATTCTGAATTGTTTATAACATATCTATAAGTTTTTCTTTTGCAACTAAGTCTACTATGAAACTTATCTTCAACTTCTTCTGCATCTATAATCCTAATTGTCTTTTTTAATTTTGTATTTAATGCTACTGGTATTTTTTCTATCGGTATTTTAGAGTTAGTTTTAAAATTTGCAACCTGACCAATTGCATGAACTCCTGCATCTGTTCTTCCTGATGCATTTAAATCCACAATTTCACCAGTTACTGCCTCAATTGCTTTTTCTATTGTTCCTTGTATATTTAGTTTATCTTTCTGTTTTTGCCATCCGTTAAAGTCTTTTCCATCATATTCTATTTTCAGTTTTATATTTCTCATAGATTTTCCTCTCTTTTGCCCATTTGGGACCGGGTCTTTTTTGGGCAATTTCTCAAAAAAGCCCCGGTCCCAAATGACCCAAATATTTTATATTTTTTCTTTCACTTTTTTTATTTTCTCTTTTATTTTATCAAATCCTCCACTTGTATTTTTTTCATCCTCAGGAAATCTCTTAGTAACAATATTGCTTATCAAAATCTTTTTCAAAACATCTTCTCTAACATCTGCAATCAAAGTTCCATCTTTTGCAACAGAAATTTTACCAGTTTCTTCTGAAACTACAACCGCAATTGCATCAGATTCTTTTGATATTCCAATAGCCGCCCTATGTCTTGTTCCTAACTCTTTTGCAATATCTGCGTCACTTGCTAAAGGCAACATACAAGCCGCTGCTGCAATTTTATTTTCACTTACTACAACTGCACCATCATGTAAAGGAGTATTAGGCACAAATATATTAACTAATAATTGAGGTGATACCTCTGAATTAATTTCCACACCTGTAGAAATTATATCTTTTATTTTTATATCTCTTTCTATAACAATTAATGCACCTGTCTTACTTTTTGAAAGTTCAGTTGCCGCAATTGCTATTTTGTATATATCTTCTTTTGTCTTTGTAGCAATATCTTTATCCATCCCAAACAATTTAGTAAATTTATTTGTTCCTAATTGTTCTAACGCCCTCCTAATTTCAGGCTGAAAAATTATAATTAAAAGTATAACTCCCCAATTCATAACAGCAGATAATATATAATTTAATATATTCAAATTTAACCATCCGCTTAACCAAGTAGCAACAACCAATAAAGCTATTCCTTTTACTAATTGCCATGCTCTTGAGTCTTTTACAATTTTTAATAAATTATATGCTAAAAATAATACTATAGCCATATCTATTAAAAAAGTTACTAATTTGAATGGGCTTTGTTGATATATTTGAATATATGTTAGAATATTTTCTTTTATATCTTGTATCATTATTTTTCTCCTTTATCTTAAGCTATTACAGTTGAATAAAAATAATATATACATGTTGCACATACTGATAAAATCATTAAAACCGCAAGTATACTTGCCATAATTTTAACTGCTAATTGTCCTTTATTAATTTTTAATTTATTTGTTTTTTCTTTATTTTTCGCCATTTTTTATCCCTCCTATATTTTTATCCTACATAAACTATTATAACACTTTTTATATTTTTTGCAATAGAATTTTTTTGTATTTCCTACAAATCGTAATAAAATCGTTACTATTCATGGCGAATAAATCTAGCCATGAACAGTAACGATTTTATTACGATTTGCAATTATAGCTGGTTAACCTATTTTAAAAATCTTTTCCAACATTCTTACTGCCTCCAAACCTTTATTTTCATCATTGCAGTAAATCTCACATAAACAATCATCTTCTTCTACAAAATCATGAACCTTCTTGTTAAGTACAATTCCAGCAGAAAGGTCAATCTTATCATCCTTTTTAACCCTTCCGGCACCTAAAAAACAAGCAACTCTCCCTATTTCTTCGGCATTTATCTCTTGTACTACTCCATATTTAAAACTTCTAACTTCCATTTTGTGTTTAGCTCTCTTAAATTTATCTGTATTATCTAAGTATGATACATCTCCGCCTTGATTTTTCACCATTTCTTTAAATTTGTTATAAGCCAAACCTGTTTTTATTGAATTTAACATCTCTTCTTTGTTCTCTTCTAAATCATCACCTAAACCTGCCATCTTTATCATTTGACTTCCTATTTCAAGTACAATTTCTTTCAAATCCTCCGGCATATCTTTAGCCTTTAAAAAGTTTATTGCCTCTATCATCTCTAAAGTATTTCCTATAGAATAACCTATTGGCTCATCCATATTTGTAAATATACTTTTAACTTCTAAATCTGCATATTCACCTAATTTCTCCATTTTATTAGCTAATAATTTTGCTTCTTCTAAAGTCTTCATAAATGCACCTTTTCCATAAGTTACTTCTAACACAATTTTATTTGCACCAGATGCTATTTTTTTACTCATAATACTTGATGCTATTAATGGAATATTTTCAACACAACTTATTGAATCTCTTAAAGCATATATTTTCTTGTCCGCAGGTGCTAAGTTCATTGTTTGTCCTATCATGCTTATTCCAATTTTATGTACATTTTGTTTGAATTTCTTTATGTCTATATTAGTTTTATATCCAGGAATAGATTCCATTTTATCTACTGTTCCACCAGTAAATCCTAATCCCCTTCCTGACATTTTTGCAACAGACACCCCCATAGATGCAACAATAGGTAACAAAATAATTGATACCTTATCTCCAACTCCTCCTGTACTATGCTTATCTACAACATTTTCTCCAAATTCCGATAAATCTAGTACTTCTCCAGAATTTGCCATGCTAAAAGTTAAATCATATAATTCTAAATCTGTCATTCCATTAATAAAAATAGCCATAATCAATGCTGCTGCTTGATAATCTGCTATTTTATCATTAGTATATTCTTTTACAAAATACTCTATCTCTTCTTTACTTAATTCTTTTTTATCTCTTTTTTTAGCTATTATATCTAAAATATTCATAATATATTCCTCCACCTAGACAATTGCGGGGTCAAAAAGAACCGACCCCAATGGTTCCAATTTTTTACTTAACAAAATGTTTTATAAAACTTCTTCTATGTATTGGACATGGTCCATATTCTTTTAATGCTGCTATATGTTTTGCTGTACCATATCCCTTATGTGAACTAAAGCCATATTCAGGATAAATCTTATCCCATTCTCTCATAATTCTATCCCTTGTAACTTTTGCGATTATTGATGCAGCTGATATTGAATAACACTTTGCATCACCTTTTATTATTGATTGATACGGTATTCCCAAAGTATCAATACCATTTAATGCATCAACTAATATTAAATTTGGTTTTATTTCCATCTGTTCTATAGCAGAAGTTAATCCCTTTTTAGTTGCCTGAAGTATGTTTATCTCATCAATTTCTTCTTGATAAATAATTCCAATACCATAGCTAACCACCTCATCTAATATCTTATCATACAAAATTTCTCTTTTCTTTTCTGATACCTTTTTAGAATCATTAACTCCCTCTATCATCGAATCTTTAGGCATTATAACTGATGCAACAACTACTGGACCTGCTAAAGGACCTCTTCCTGCCTCATCAATTCCTGCTATATATTCAATTCCCCTATCATAATATTCTTTTTCTATCTTCTTTAAATTTGTTAATCTTTCTTCTTCTTTTTCTTTCATCCTATTCTTCTCCAACCTTTGATTGTAAACTTGATAAAGTATAATAATTTTTACCATCATATTGTATTCCATTTTTACATACTATATCTAATTTACTATAATCACTAGCATTATATACCACTACATATTCTCCATCTTGTATTTCATTTGATAATTTATCTAGTCCCATCTTTTTCAATGTTTCATTTGTTATTCCATAACATTCACATCCGTTTGAATCATTTATATTTCCATCAACTTTTGACGTAATTTCTCCCGAATCTGTAATCTTATTCATATTATATTTTTCTAAATATAATTGTGCTCTCTTCTCACTTTTATCTGTTGCATCCCAAATTTCAGCATTAATTTCTTCAGCATATACTTTTGCTTTTGCCCTGATTGTAATCATATCTGTTACATAACTTTCTACTCTCGTCGTGCTTATTAACTTTGTTCCTTGTGTTATTGATATTCCCGCTATTATTACTAATACTATTACAGTTATAACAAGTGCTATTATTGTAATTCCTTTTTCTTTTTTTAAATATAACATATTCTATCTCCTTATCTTATTAATAAAGAGCTTAATATAACTATTATTAAGCTCTTTTTTTATATGTATAACTTTATGTAGCTATATAGTAACCTACACCTCTTTTGGTTATTAATATTTTTGGATTTGATGTATCTTTTTCTATTTTTTCTCTTATACGTCTTACTGTTACATCTACAGTTCTGATATCTCCATAATATTCATATCCCCATACCTTTTCAAGCAATACTTCTCTTGTTATTACTTGACCTGGGTCTGATGCTAAAAACTTTAATACTTCAAATTCCCTTAGTGTTAAATCTACTACTCTATTATTTACCATTACCTCAAATCTATCTAAATCTAATGTTAAAACACCTACACTTATTATATTTGTTCTTTTTATATCGATTGGTTCTTCCTCTTTAGTTTCTTTTTGCTCTGTTTCTTCTACTTTTATATCTGAATTTACATCTGCTTTTCTTAAATTTGCTTTTACTCTTGCAAGCAATTCTCTTATACTAAATGGTTTTGTTATATAATCATCTGCACCTAGTTCTAAACCTACTATTTTATCTAATTCTTCGTCTTTTGCTGTAACCATAAGAATTGGTACATTCATCATATTTTTTATTCTTTTACATACAGATAAACCATCAAGTTTCGGAAGCATAACATCAAGCAAAATCAAATCTGGTTTCTTTTCTTGTGCAACTGAAATTGCTTCTAATCCATCTGTAGCTTCTATAACATTATATCCTTCTTTTAATAGATTGCATGATAATAAATTAAGAATCATTTTTTCATCATCAACTATTAGTATCGTCTTTTTATAATCAAATTCCTGCTCTTCCACCAACTGTCCTCCTTACCTTGCATTATCTACTTTAATATATCACATTTAAATACATTATACAAGTTTTATTTCAAAAATTCTTTAACTTCTTCTAATATTCCCTTTTCTCCTTGTTTTTCTAAACTCAATGTTATCATTGGTTTTAATCCTGCAGAAAACTTTATTCTGTTTCCATATTTTTTCATTAAATCAATGACTGAATTATTATCAAATTTATCAACTTCATATGTAAATACAACTGCATTTTTTCTACTTTGTATTTTAGTCAAATATTTTTCTTTTGCTAATTGTTTTATCCTTGATATTTCTAATAAGTTTTCTATTTCATTTGGCATATTTCCAAATCTGTCTATTATTTCATCTATTACATTTCTTATATCTTCTTCATTTTTACATAAAGCGATATCTTGATATATTTCAATTTTTTGATTTTGGTCGCTTATGAAACTATCTGGTATAAAGCTTGTTACATTTAAGTCTATTTGACAACTTATATCTTCCTCTACCTTTAATCCTTGTTCTTCTTTTAATACTTCATCTAATATTCTACAATATGTATCATATCCAACTTCTTCTAAATGACCATGTTGAATTTCTCCAATTAAACTTCCAGCACCTCTAATTTCTAGATCCCTCATTGCAATTTTAAATCCTGAACCAAATTCTGTGAATTCTTTTATTGCCTTTAAACGTTTATCTGCAACTTCTGATAACATCTTGTCTTTTCTATATGTAATATAAGCATATCCTTGTTTGTCTGACCTACCTACTCTTCCTCTTAATTGATATAACTGAGCTAATCCTACTCTGTCAGCATTTTCCATTATGATTGTATTTGCATTTGGTATATCGATTCCAGATTCAAGAATTGTAGTACATACAAGTACATTGATTTTACCCTCCACGAAATCTTCCATGATATCTTCTATTTCTTCCCCAGTCATTCTTCCATGTGCAAATCCAACTTTAGCCTCTGGTATTAGTCTTGAAACCTTATCAGCTTTTAGAGATATTTCTTCAACATTGTTAAATAAATAAAATACTTGACCATTTCTTTCTAATTCTTTTGTTATTGCCTCTTTTACAACTTCTGCATCATATTCTAACACATAAGTTTGAACCGGCTTTCTATTTTGTGGTGGTTCATATATGACAGACATATCTCTTACACCTACAATAGACATGTGTAATGTTCTTGGAATTGGAGTTGCAGTCATTGTAAGTACATCTACATTTGTTTTATATTGTTTTATTTTTTCTTTTGCTTTTACTCCAAAACGTTGCTCTTCATCTATAATCAATAGTCCCAAATCCTTAAATTCAATATCTTTTCCAAGTACTCTATGGGTTCCTATTAATATATCGATTTCACCTAATTTCATCTCTTTGATTATTCTATTTTTATCTTTTGTTGTTCTAAATCTGTTTAATACATCAACTCTAATTGGAAATTCTTTCATTCTCTCTTTAAATGTTTCATATTGTTGTTTTGCCAAAACTGTAGTTGGTGCCAAATATACAACTTGTTTATGGTCCATTACTGCTTTAAATGCTGCTCTAATTGCAACTTCTGTTTTGCCATAACCAACATCCCCACATAAAAGCCTATCCATTGGCTTTTCATTTTCCATATCTTTTTTCACTTCATCAATACATCTTAATTGATCATCTGTTTCAGCATATGGAAATGCCTCTTCAAATTGTTTTTGCCACTGAGTGTCTTTTGAAAAAGCATATCCTTTAGCTTTTTCACGTCTTGCATATAATTCTATTAATTCTTTTGCAACTGCTCTTAAATTATTTCTAACTTTATTTGTTGTCTTTTCCCAATCTTTAGAACCAAGTTTGTTTAATTTTAAACCTATTTCTTCTCCACCAACATATTTTCTTATTTCATCAAGAGAATTTGTTGGTATATATAAAATATCATCTCCTGCATATTTTAGTTTTAAATAATCTCTTGTTGTATTATCTGCTGTTATTGTATTTACTCCAATATATATTCCAATTCCATATCTTCTATGTACTACATAATCTCCCACTTTCAAGTCTGCAAATACAACTTTTTCACCCTGTCTAAATGTTTCACTCTTACGTTTTTTTATGGTTCTTGTTCCATCTACTAATTCACTTGCAACAATTACAACTTGATTTAAGTCTATACTGTAAAATCCCTTTGAAATTTTACCAAGTGTTATTATTACTGTATTGTTATCTTGATTTAAGATTGTTTTATTTAAATTTTCATAATATATTGATAAAATATCATATTCAGCAAGCATTTTCTTTATTTTTTCTGCTTTTTCTTTTGTATCTACTACTATATAAACTTTTTTATTCTGTTTTTTGAAATTGTTTATATCATTTATAAATAAATCTATTCCACTTTTAAAATAATTTAGTTCTTTATATTTAAAATCATAACTTTCTATTCCATTTTTGAATCTATCATCTAATTTATCCAAATATATAGTTTGATATTTCTCAATGTTTGTTTCTAATCCCTCTGTACCTACATAATTTTTTAATGAGTCTGGTATTATTCTTGTTTTTTCAATAAGTGCTTTTATTGTATTTTCATTGTCTTGTTCTATATTTTCACTTCTTTGGCTTACTTTATTAAATTCATCTACAAATACTACACATTTATCATCTAAATATTCTAATATTGTTTCTTGCTTTTTATAGAAGGAATTGAAATATCTATCTATTTTGCTTATATATTCGCCATTCCTTATTTTTTCCAGGTCTGCCTCAACTTTTTCTGATATAGTTTCAGAATACACATTTTGGCTTATATTTTTAGTAACTTCCTCAATCTGATTTTCTAATATATATTCATGTGCAGGAAATATCTCAATCTTTTCTATATTATCTATTGACCTTTGACTTATTATGTTGAAATGTCTAATTGAGTCTATTTCATCACCCCAAAGTTCTATTCTTATCCCAACATTTTCTGTTGTTGAAATGTCTATTATTCCACCTCTTACGCTAAATTCTCCTCTTCCATCTATTAAATCAAATCTTTGATATCCTAAGTCTATTAGTTTTTGTTTTAGAACTTCTAGGTCACATCTATCTCCAACTTTAAAGTTTAATGTATTTTTATATAATGCCTCTTTTGATATGATTTTCTGCTTTATTGTTTCGACTGATGTTACTATTATTGTTTTTTGTTTTTTGTATATTTTGTTTAATATTTCTATTCTTTCATATGGTAAGTTTTTACTTTCTGCTATATAATCATATGTAATTATTTCTTTTTTTGGTAAATATGATACGTCTTCTGTAAAAAATTTTAAATCATTCACCAAAGTTTGTGCCTGTATTTCATTGTATGTAACTACGAAAATTGGTCTTTTGGTTTGTTCTAAACATTTGGCTATTATTGACGCCTCTGCTACGCCAGTTAAGCCCGATATTGCTATCGGGCTTTTTTTATTTTCTAAATTATTTATAAAGTCACTATATTTTACACTTTTCTCAAGCTCTTTTAATATCAAATTCATTCTTCTCTACTTCTTCCCTTTTCATCATTCTCTTGCATTTTCTGTTTCATTTGTTCAATTACCTTTTCTCTATCTTTTGTATTTTGTTTTCCTGATTTTATTTTTATATTATTTTTTGTTTCTTTTTCTTCAAAAATTTTTTTCTCCATTATATCAACTCTTTTTAATGATTCCAGTAGTTCTTTTTTTACTCTTTTTAAATGTTCATCATCTTCGTTTTCTTCTTCATCTTCAGTTGATTTTTTCTTTTTATTTGTCTTATATTCTATTATATCACTTTTTTTATATGCATTTATTGCCTCTTCTTGTGATAATTCTGGTTTTTCTTCTTGTATAAATTCTTCAAATGTTCCTTTTATATCTATTAATTTTTCTTCTTTATTTTCAAATTCTTGCATAGAAATCTCCTTGATTTTTATTTGTATATACTTTATCATATTTTTAGTTAAAAATCAATGGGTTTATTGGTAAATTTTGTAATTAATTTTAGTGACAAAATCCCATCAAGACAATATATGTCTTGATGGGATTTCGTTTTCGAACTTAACCTACGAGATATCCCTCGAAGGTATACAGGGTTTTATCTCCCTGTTCGTTCGTTTTCTGGAGGCAAGCTCCTACGCCTGAGAAAACAACATCAATTTTGATGGGCTCTTTTTCCTGTGCAATTAAATTGCCAGTTGCATCATAGATGTATGCAAATTTTTCGTCTGCATCAATCACTTTCAAAAAAGCTTCTCCTGCAACAGCCTCAATGCGGACACTTTCACCTTTTTTAAGTGAAATAATTTTCTTACAAAGAGTAAGATTATACCAGTCAGTTCCTGTTGAATTCGCACAGTGTGCCAACTTAGTGTCACCAACTTTTAAAGTCGATACAAGCTGGTATTTTTTTCGTGATACAGTCCGCATCACCTTCTTTTCATCAATGTTACCTGAGGCCACTTTAACAACTACCTCATTATCATTAGTAACCATAATAGATTTCATTGATTTTTTCCCAGTGTTAATGTAATTCTTGTACATAAACGTTCCTCCATTTTTCAGCTAAAATGTTTATTAGTAACTGTTATATATTTTAACACATTATGTAACTTTTTGCAAGTCATATTTTAAAAAAAGCCATATATAGACCTATTTATGACCTATACATAGCTTTTTATATTAAAAATTATTGTAATTCAACAGTAGCTCCAACTTCTGTAAATTTAGCTTTTAATTCTTCAGCTTCTTCTTTGCTAACGTTTTCTTTAACTACTTTAGGAGCTCCATCAACTAATTCTTTAGCTTCTTTTAATCCTAAACCTGTAGCATCTCTAACTACTTTGATAACTTTTATTTTTTGATCTCCTGCTGATGCTAAAACAACATTGAATGATGTTTTTTCTTCAGCTGCTGCAGCTCCTGCTGCTCCTGCTGCTGGTGCAGCTGCTGCTACTGCAGATACTCCAAATTCTTCTTCTATAGCTTTAACTAATTCTGATAGTTCAACAACTGTCATTTTTTTGATTTCTTCAATCATTTCTTCTTTATTCATTATAAAATCCTCCTATTTTTTTATTTTAAATTTAATTTCAATTTTGTTTAATTTTTATATAATCAATCTATTGATTATATTTTAACTAATAGCTTTTTTGTATATTAAAGCATATTAATTTTATTTGAATAACTTAAGTAAAATTAAGCTTCTTCTTTTTGAACTCTAACTTGGTCAAGAGCAATTGCAAGTTTTGAAATATTTGCAAGCAATCCTCCAGCAAGCATAGATAGCAATTCTTCTCTTGATGGTAATTTTGCCAAAGTAATTATTTCTTCAGCTGTCATAACCTTACCTTCAACAACTCCACCTTTTATTTTGTAGAAATCGTTCTTCTTAGAGAAGTTGTATATTGCTTTTGTTGGTTCTAAATAATCACCATTTGTCATTATAACTGCTGTTGGTCCTTCTAAAGCTTCATCTAAACCTTCTAAACCACATTCAGCTAATGCTCTTTTTGTGATGTTATTTTTTATAACTTTATATTCTGCACCAATGTTTCTTATTTCTGTTCTTAAATTTGTAACATCAGCAACGTTAATTCCTCTGTAATCTGCTAAAAGTACTAATTTAGCTTCTTTCATTTGTTCTGCTAATTTTGATACTTCTTCTTTCTTTAGGTTGATATTTTTTTCACTTGCCATTTGTTTTTTTCACCTCCTGAAATTTTTTAGTTTTATATTTAATTATAAAAACTCGTTATCTGCCTACAATTCGAGACATATAACGAGTTTTATTTCTCTATATATGCCTCGGTAGGGCTTATTTTTTGCCTACTGTCTTTGGCTATTTATTATATTTATTATTCTACTGAAATTCCAGGTCCCATTGTTGTTGTAACTGAAATACTTTTTATGTATTGTCCTTTAGCTGCTGCTGGTTTTGCTTTTATTATAGCATCCATAATTGTTTGGTAGTTTTCTTGTAATTTTTGAGCTCCAAATGAAACTTTTCCGAATCCTAAGTGAATAATGTTAGTTTTGTCTAATCTATATTCAACTTTACCAGATTTGATATCTGCTATTGCTTTTGTTACATCCATTGTAACTGTTCCTGATTTTGGATTTGGCATTAATCCTTTTGGTCCTAATACTTTACCAAGTCTACCTACAACACCCATCATATCTGGTGTTGCAACAACTACGTCATAATCAAACCAGTTATCATTTTGTATTTTTGGTATTAATTCTTCAGCTCCAACATAGTCTGCTCCTGCTTTTGTAGCTTCATCAGCTTTTGGTCCTTTAGCAAATACTAATACTTTTTGAGTTTTACCTGTACCATTTGGAAGTACAACTGTTCCTCTAACTTGTTGATCAGCATGTTTAGAATCTACTCCTAATTTTACATGTAATTCAACTGTTTCGTCAAATTTTGCTTTTGGCATTTTTTCAATAATTTCTAGTGCTTCATTAATTGGATATTTTTTGTTAGCTTCAATTAATTTGCTACTTTCTTCATATCTTTTACTCATTTTAAAAATCCTCCTTTGGTTTTATCGAGCTTTTTGCTCTCCCAATATATTTATATAAATTTTAAATTTATATCATAGTTTATTAGTCAACTACAACAACACCCATTGAACGTGCTGTTCCAGCAACCATGCTCATAGCTGCTTCTATTGATGCAGCATTTAAATCAGGCATTTTTTGTTCTGCAATTGCTCTTACTTGTTCTTTAGTAATTTTAGCAACCTTATCTTTATTTGGTTTTCCAGAACCTTTTTGAATACCTAATGTTTTTCTTATTAATACAGCTACAGGTGGTACCTTTGTTATAAAGTCAAAAGATTTATCTTTGTAAACTGAAATAACAACTGGTATTATTAATCCTGCTTGGCTTGCTGTTCTATCATTGAATTCTTTTACGAATTGCATAATGTTAACACCACTTGATCCTAATGCTGGTCCTACTGGTGGAGCTGGTGTTGCCTTTCCTGCTTCTATTTGTAATTTAATTTGTTTAACTACTTCCTTTTCTGCCATTATAATGGCACCTCCTTAATTAATCTAGTTTTTGAACTTGTGAAAATTCTAGTTCTACTGGTGTTTCTCTACCAAACATAGATACTAAAACTATTACTTTGTTCTTATCTTTTTTAATTTCTTTTACTATTCCTGTATATCCATCTAATGGACCTCCAAGAATTTTAACATTGTCATCTATATTATAGTCTACATTTATTGGAACATTGTCAAATCCCATTTTTCTGATTTCTTCATCAGATAATGGTATTGGGTCTGTACCTGAACCAACAAATCCAGTAACACCTCTTGTGTTCCTTACTATATACCAAGATTCCTCTGTTACAATCATTTTTATTAAAACATAACCTGGAAATACTTTTTTTAGATTCGTTTTTTTCTGACCATCTTTTATCTCTATTTGTTCTTCCATTGGAACTATTATATCGAAAAAGAAGTCTTCTAATTCTCTATTTTTTACAGTTTTTTCCAGGTCTGTTTTTACCTTGTTTTCATAGCCTGAATAAGTATGTACAACATACCATCTTGGAACCATATCATAATCTTTTTGAGACATTTGTCTGGCCTCCCTTATTTTATTCATTTGATTCAGTATTTTTTTCTTGATTTTCTGTTGCTTCAACATTTATATTTTCAAGATTTTCTTCATTACTATTTTCTTCACTATTATCCGTATTTTCAGCAGTATTTTCTGATGTGTCATTTTGTTCTTCTGAAGTATTATTTTCTGAATCGTTTGTTGTTTGGAATGATGATTGTACCTTTTCTTGCATTTTTGTTATTCCGTATTTGTTTAGGTTATCAAAACAGAAATCACAAATAAATACTATTAATGCAATAATAAAGACAAATGCTATTACCGCAGCTGTATTGTTTGCAAGTTCTTTTGGTGTTGGCCAAACAACTTTTTTAAGCTCAGCTTTCATTTCTTTAAAATAGCTACTTTTTTGCTTTGTTTCTTTTTTTTCTTTTTTAGCCATTTTATATCCTCCTTAAAATAGCTTAATTATTTTGTTTCTTTATGTGTTGTACGTTTTTTGCAGAATTTACAGTATTTAACTAATTCTAGTCTGTCTGTATTGTTTCTTTTATTTTTTGAAGTCATGTAATTTCTATTTTTGCATTCTGTGCATTCTAGTATAATATTTTCTCTTGGTCCTTTTGCTGCCATTTTATACACCTCCGAATTAATTTACCTTTTTTATTTAAACGATGTGAACATATGTGTCTAAGTTACATATGCCTAAGTATTTTATCACTTTAGGCACAATATGTCAACCATTTTTTGGCATTTGTATCTAATTTTTTCAAATTTTTTTGATTTATAAAAATCGTACTCTGCATTGTTTAATAAAATAAAATTAATCTATTACTATTTTCTTTTTTTCTTTTGAACAGAATACCCAAATTTTCCAATCTTTTTCCCCTGAGTATAATATCCACCATTTGCATATGAAATTAAATCACATTTGCTTATATCAAATGCTCCTTTTTCGTCTATGTACTTTTCATCTGCGTTTATTGCCAAAACATCTGCTATAAACATATGATGACTTCCAAGTTCTTTTATTTCTTGCACTTTACACTCAATTGACACAGGACTTTCTTTTATCATTGGGCATTTAACAAAATTTGCTTTTTCTTTATGTAAATTCATTTCTTTAAATTTATCAAACTTTCTTCCTGTTCTACATCCACTCCAATCTGTTGCTCTTGCAAGTTCCTTATTTGTAAGATTAATTACAAATTCGCCTTGTTCTTTTATTAAATTATATGAATATCTTTCCGGACGGACTGATATATATACCATTGCTGGATTGGTATTTAATATCCCAGTCCATGCAACAGTTATTATATTTGATTTTTCCATATTTCCGCAAGATACCATAACTGCCGGTATCGGATAAATAAATGTTCCCGGTTTCCACATTGTCTTTGACATATAATTTTACTCCTTAATACGAAAAAAGCACAAATCAAATGAATTAAATTTGCAATTTATGTTCAAAAATAAAATCTGATTTCTACTTTTTTATAAAAATAAAAAAAATCTAGCGACAACCTATCTTTCCAACAGGGTAACCCGTAAGTATTTTCGGCACATTTGAGCTTGACTTCTGTGTT